>UMKA01052199.1_pt1 | contig 30860 bp, 38 predicted proteins | sample 1966211 | NCBI WGS metagenome assembly UMKA01 (sample SAMEA4836165, study PRJEB28245) | human gut metagenome | biome: gut microbiome; material: fecal sample | place: Denmark | collected 2008
GAAGCGGGTGATGCTTCTGGTATTGAGCGTATTTGTTTTGGGTAATCTTATTTCTGTCTTTACTGATAATTTCGCAGTTATGCTGCTGGCAAGAGTTGTGCCGGCGATTTTCCATCCGGTTTATTGTTCGCTTGCTTTTTCTGTTGCGGCTGCTTCAGTCAGCCCGGAAGCAGCTCCCCGGGCTGTTGCTAAGGTCATTGTGGGAGTATCGGCCGGGATGGTACTGGGAGTACCGGTCAGCAGCTTTATTGCCGGCAGTTTTTCGTTAACGGCTGCTATGGCGGGTTTTACCGTAGTCAATACAGCGGCGTTGATTGCGACCTGGTTGTATATACCATCGCTGCCTGTGGCAGCAAGGCTTTCGTATGGGCAGCAGCTGCGTGTTTTAAAGAAGCCGGTATTATGGTTTTCTATTGCAGCCGTTGTGTTTATGAATGGAGCTGTCTTTGGAGTTTTTGGATATTTTTCAGGCTATCTGACCAATATCACTGCTTTTTCGTGGAATACGGTAAGCCTGATTTTACTTGTTTATGGTTTGATGAATATCGTCGGGAATTTTATTGCCGGCCGTATGCTTAGTGCAGGCGCGTCTGCCGATAAGCTGGTCATAATATTTCCGGTCACATTGGGGATTGTCTATGCTGCATTCTTCTGGAGCGGTACCTCGGCGCCGGCTATGGCTTTGATCACGCTGCTTTGGGGAGTTTTGGGAGGTATGAATGCGAATATCAACCAGTATTGGATTACTACTGCGGCCCCGGAGGCACCTGATTTTGCCAACGGTCTTTTTTTGACTGCCGCTAATTTGGGGACTGCTTTAGGGTCGGCAGTCTGCGGGATGGTGATTGCACATATGGGAATGCAGTATATGATGTGGGGCGGCATCGTATTTCTTATTTTATGTTTGGCAATGATTATCCCCAGAGTATATAGATCAGATGAGTATGTTTGCCTGGGAGAAAGCAAATAGTTGTGCTGTAAAAATAAAAAGCCGGCATTCTTCGCAGGAAAGTTCAAACTTTTTGTAAATTTATCCATTCAGGGACTAAAATAGCAGCTTTACCACTTGACTTGGAGCGGACTTTAACCTGTATAATAAAGCATAGAAGTTTTCCAGGCTATGAATAATATTTAGTATAAAAACTGAGCTTCGGGAGGAGACTGTTCTTTTGAGTGTAATTCTGTTTATTTCCTTGATCGATTTTGTTTTGAGTTCTTTGGCGTGGGTTTATTACAGTCATGCATTTTCTTTTATGAGGTCGGCGCCGTTTATCGCTTTATATGTGCTGCTGATGCTTAATACTGTTGGCAGCCGTGTTTTGCCTGAAAGTTTGCCATTGCCGCTGTTAAAGCTTTCGGCCTGGCTGAGCGGTTATTGGATCGCGTTTTTGTACTATTCGCTGCTGTTGATGGTTGTGCATGGTATCGTATATGCAGTTTTGCGTATTTTTTCATTCAAGCTGCCGTTTATGCAGTTTGCCGCTGCGGGCGCAATAGTTCTGGCAATTTTTGTTGCCTGGGGCAGCTGGCGTGCGTTTAGCCCTGTTGTACGTACGGAAACCGTTGTTACCGATAAGCTGTCGTCTGATAAGCAGTATAAAATAGTGCTTGTCAGCGATATCCATTTGGGACGCGAGCTTGGCTATGATTACAGTAAGGGCTTAGTAGAGCTGGTCAATGCGCAGAAGCCCGATTTAGTACTGATTGCCGGTGACATTATGGATGAGCGGCTGCAATATATCATCGAGGAGGATTCACTGGCCCCGTTAAAGGAGCTTCAGGCACCATTAGGGGTATATGGAGCTTATGGAAACCATGATTATCTTGATCGGCCTGACGAGCTGAGAGCTTTGCTGGCAGGCAATAATATCAGTATACTGACTGATGAGAGTACAGTGGTTGATGATAAATTGAAAATTACCGGTTTGCATGATTATCGTGTTTCAACAAGTATTGTTCCGTTGCAGGCTCTGAGCGTCGATAACGATAAGTATTATAGTATCCTGATCGATCATCAGCCGCGGCGGATGGATGCTGCCGCTGAGGCCGGTTATGATATGTATCTGGCTGGGCATACCCATACAGGGCAGATGTTCCCGAACAGGCTGGTTACGCAGCGGATGTATAAGCTGGATTATGGTTTGGCCCGATTTGGTGACCTGACTGCTGTTGTCAGCAATGGCTACGGATTTTGGGGACCGCCGGTGCGGACGGAGCTGAAACCGGAAATAGTTGTTATAAATTTACAGGGGAAATAAATAAAAAACCTTCGGCACAGCCGAAGGTTTTTTTGTTTGTTTTTAAAGGATTTCTTCACGTACTAATTGATTGATCATTTTTTGCTTGCCTAAGACCCAAAGCAGGTCGCCTTTTTCAAAAACAAGCGAAACATTAGGATTGGTCATAGTGTAACTGCCGCGTTCCAGGCCGATGACAAGGCAGTGCCAGTCATCACGGATATTGGTGTCCTTAAGCGATTTACCAAGGATAGGCGAGTGCTTGTCGATAGTGATAGCGCACGATAAGAATACCGAAACGTTTTCTTTATCGTTGTCTTCACGCAGCATAAATTCGCGCATCGTGATAGGTTCTTCCACCAGAGTCATACACAGACGCTGAGTATTGATGGCGGTGTCGAACAGTTTGAATTGAGAATCAGTACCGATCATCAACAAAGTAGAATCCTTTTGCAGAATGTGATGCCCCCCGGGCATATCAATGACTTCTTCAGGAGTTGAAACCTGCAGGATGTTGCAGCCATAAAGCTCACGGAATGCAAGCTGGGTCAGCGTTTGACCTATCATAGGTGAGTCTTCGCAGATTTTATAGCGTGCAAGCTGTAATTCTTCATCGAACCAGCCGTAAAGATGTTCTTCGCCAGCTTCAGCAAGAGCTTCACGATGTTTGAGCATATGGCGCTCGTTCAGATTGACAAGAAAACGTGATTCCATACGCAGATATTCGCCCATCAGCCAGTCGGATGAGGAGATGAAATAAGCAGCGCCTGCTGTTGCCAGCGCAGCCAGCAGTGACTGCAGACCAAGTAGTTTGGCAAAAACAAAGTAGAGGAATGCTGCTGCGATCAGGATTTTTAAAAATAACAGCAGTGTTAAAGGGATGTGATTAGAACGTTTCTTAAACCATAAAGTTGAGAAAAGCTCAGGATGGTTGGTTTTATTGACAAGAACTGCCCGCAGGAACGGCGCCATAACGACCAGAGTCAGCAGCGCTGTCAGCAGATTGCTGTAGGGAGCTGACATTTTTCCTGACAGGTAAGGCTGCAGATAATAATAAGAGCCTAAAGCGACAGCTGAGAGCATAGTCGTAAAAATCAAAATGCGGATAAAATACTCACGCAGAAAATCGCGCCAGTCACTGTCTTTACCGTCGTTATCAGGATTTTCTTCCGTATAGCGGTCAAGCCATTCCAGAGTTCTTTGCGGCAATAGTTTTTTAGTGAACTGATAAGCAGGTTCTGCTGCCATAACGAAAAACGGGGTAGTAAAGGTTGTCATTACAGAAACAGCAACAATTATTGGATATAAAAAGTCGCTGATAACTCCGAGGCTCATGCCCAGAGATGCGATGATAAAGGAAAATTCACCGATCTGAGCAAGGCTGAAACCGCAGTGCATAGAAGTATTGAGGTTTTGGCCTGAAAGCAGTACACCGGCGCCTGAAAGCAGCAGCTTGCCGACTAAGGTAACAATAACGAGTACGATGATAGGTACCGCGTATTCCAGCAGTAAAGCAGGGTCAACAAGCATACCTACTGATACAAAGAAGACAGCTCCAAACAGATCTTTGACCGGTTTGACGAGATGTTCTATTTTTTCGGCACTTGGTGCTTCGGCGATAAGAGAACCCATAATAAAAGCGCCTAAGGCTGCCGAGAAGCCCATGTGGGTAGCAAGTACTACCATACCAAGGCAAAGGCCGATAGAAGCAACCAGCAGAGTTTCATCGTTCATCAGGCGCTCAGCCCGTTTAAAGAAGGACGGGACCAGATACATACCAAGAACGAACCATAAGACCAGGAAGAACAGCAGGCGCATGACGCTTTCGATCAGCTCGAGCGTGGAAATGTCGGCGCTGGCAGCGGCTAAAGTTGAAAGCAATACCATCATAATGATGCCGACGATGTCCTCAACTATCAGAATACCAAAAACCATTTCTGTAAAGCGCTGACCTTTGAGCTTGAGGTCTTCAAAGGCTTTGATGATGATGGTAGTTGACGACATGGCCAGCATACCGCCTAAGAACAGGCTGTCCATATGATCCCAGCCCAGCATATGGCCTGTGAAATAGCCAACGATCAGCATCCCGCCTATTTCAACGAAGGTAGCTATAAAAGCTGTGCTGCCTACGCTTTTCAGCTTATAAAAGCTGAATTCGAGACCCAGTGCAAATAAAAGAAAAATAACGCCTATTTCAGACCAGGCGTTGATATTAGCGGTGTCTGATACAGTGGGGAAAAAGTTGAAATGCGGTCCGGTAATAAAACCGGCAATAATATAACCAAGTACTAAAGGTTGATTGAGTTTTTTGAACAGGATCGTCGTAATACCTGCAACTAAGAGGATCATCGCTAAATCAGCGACTATCGGCGGTAAATGAGCCATAGGCAGTCACCTTCTTTCATAAATTTATTATACGGATACCATTTTATTCAAAGCTTTGCGGACAAATTTAACAAAATGTTGTATAATATTAAAGCTGTTATATTACACAGCTCTTTCTATATTATACAATATTTCCGGTGACAAAAAAGTGAATTTTAATACAAAATTTGCATATGGAGGTTTTAATTATGTACAAAAATCTAGTTCTTGTAGATGGTGAAATCATGCCGGCAGAAGAGGCGGCAGTTTCGGTACACGACAGGGGGCACCAGTTTGGCGACGGTGTATTTGAGATAGTGCCTGTTTATAATGGCCGTTGTTTTGCTTTATTACCTCATATGGATAATTTATTCGAATCTGTTATTAAGGTGAAAATACCTGCCGTTTACACGATTGAAGAATTGATTGAATTCCATGAAGCGCTGATAGCTGAAAGTGGTATTGAAAATGGAGAGATCTATACTCAAATTACTCGCGGGACTGCCGATTATGGGCTGGCGTTTCCGGAAATGTCGGTGCCGCAGCTGACAATGACGATCGTGGAAACTGATCGGGAAGTATTGGCGGCAAAACGTGAGAGCGGCGTCAATATTATCACGACTGAGGATAATCGCTGGCAGTTCTGTAACGTTAATACCTTAAACAGGCTGCCTGAAGTTCTGGCACGTCAAAAAGCACGTGAAAGCAACGCTTTTGACACTCTTTTTATTCGTGAGAACGGTAAGATCACTGAAAGCACTGAAAGCAGCTTTATGGTGATCAAAGATGAAATGATTTGGACACATCCTGATAATAACCTGGTTCATAAAAATATTACCCGCAGGCTGATCAAGGAACGTCTGGCACCTGATATTGATATGCAGGTTATCGAAAAAGCTTTTGATATGGAGTTTGTCCTGAAAGCAGAAGAAGCATTTTTATGCGGCCCTCGCTGCGAGATTATGCCGGTTACTAAAATAGACCGCAAATTCATCGGCAGCGGTGTAGGTAAGGTCGTGCCGCAGCTGCAGGCTGCGTTTAAAGCTTTTGTAGAACGTGAATGTCCGGCAAAATAGGAGAATAGAATGAAAAATAATAACTGGGTAAGAGGGGCGATGCTGCTGGCCGTAGGTCTGGTCCTGCAGGCATTGCGTTTAGTGATCCCTATGCCGCCTATGTGGACTGTTTTTGTCGTCGGTACATTGGTGAATATGGTTTTGGTGCTGGCGGCCCGTACCGTTGGTTTATGGCCGTCTGTAATGATCGCGGTGCTGTTGCCGGTAATGGCGTATTTTCAAGGGCAGCTGCCGCTTCCGTTTTTGATACCGGTAGTGGCTGTAGGCAACTTGGTGATGGTATATCTGTGTGCCCGCTTCTGGGGAAAGGGGATCATCATCGCCGCGCCTCTTTTTAAAACATTTATTTTATATTGCAGCAGTTTGTTCGTTTTGTGGCTGGTTGCAGTACCTGAAAAGCTGGCGTTATTCATTTTGTTTATTATGGGCTGGCCGCAGATGATCACAGGCATTTTAGGGCTTGTACTTGCATATAAGCTGCATAAACGTATTTTCCCCGACACTGCCGAATAGAATCAGCTTGTGGCTTGCTGAAGTTAATGTTTTAAAGCATTTAAAAATCGATTTTAAGAAGCGGCAAAATGCAGCTGGTTGTTTACTAAAAAAGTTTGAATAAATGCTTGACAATTATATATAGATACGGTATTATTGTTATTGTTCCGTTACGGAACATTGAGTCGCCGAAGTGGCGGAATTGGCAGACGCACTTGACTCAAAATCAAGCGTGGTTACCCCACGTGCCGGTTCGAGTCCGGCCTTCGGCACCATACGTACCGAAACACTCTAGCTTCAACTGGAGTGTTATTTTTTTTGCCCCGACAACGATTTTCTCTACTAATCCATCAAACAGCAGGGTCAAGTTTTCGGGGCATGTTTGTTTGCGGAACATACCTCTACAGATTGTCAAAAATCGTTCGATGGCGGTCGGATCAATTGATGAAAGAGAATATGCGCCGGCACATTTTGACAGTTTTTCTTTTATAAGAGTAAGCTCCTTCTTGACGGTGGCCAAACGTTCGAGGTCGTATTCATCAGCGGTACCTTGTTCGATAATCGTGTATAGGTTGTTAAGCTTGCGCTCGGCAATGGCTTTTTGATCTGAAAGAACATTAGCTTCGGTAGCTGATTCGTTTAAAACTTCCTGGTACTCTTCTGCAATGTACCTTTTCAATTTTTCTAAACTGCTGTCCGAAAATAATTCCTGTTCTATCGCGGACAAAACGGTTTCTTCCAGTCCATCACGAGGAACGACTTTATTATCGCAGGCGCTTACGCCTAATCTATCTCTTGCCGAACAAGTGTAGTAAACGTACTTTTTACCACGAGAGCTGGCCCGATGTCCTGTCATCGCAGCGCCGCAGATGCCACAATATACCTTGCCGGTTAAAAGGTATGTTTCTTTGGATTTATATGCAGCACTTCGGGAACGGTTTTTATTCATTTTTTCTTGAACCTTTCTGAAATCTTCTTTGCTAATTATAGCAGGGATAGCATCTTCAACAATAATAGTGTTTTCACTGATTTTGTGGCTGTTTCTTTTTCCTGAAGGGTCTTTGTTTACCTTATTAAAGGTGTAGGTTCCGCAGTATTTGGGATTGCGTAAGATATCATAAAGGCTATTTTTGCCGAACTTACGGCCTTCACGGGTTTTGTATCCTGATGAATTAAGCTGACTTATGATGTAATGGTAACCTTTTCCCTTGAGATATAAATCAAAAATAATCCTGACTGCTCCAGCTTCGTAATCGTTTATTATATATTTATTGTCTTGATTGATTTCAAAGCCTAAGGGCGGACGTCCACCGTTGAATAAAGCTTTAAGGGCATTTTCCTTAAGGCCTTTTTTTGTTTCTTCGGCAAGATTGCGGGAATAATTTGCTGCTACAGCCACAAGTATGCCTTCAACCATCTGACCGGCCGGTGATGTGTCTATGTTTTGTGCAGCGTATTCATATTTGATTCCAGAAGATATAAGTTGATTTTTGGTTAAGTAATAATCAAGCTCGTTGCGGGAATTGCGGTCTATTTTGTGGAAAACTACAACATCAAAAAGGTTCTTTTGGGAATCAGCAAGCATTTTTTTGTATTGCTCTCTTTTAGCGATCGATTTGCCGCTCTTAGCTTCATCGGCATAGATATTTGTGACCAGGTATCCTTTGCGTTGGCAATATTCACGGCAGGCACGCACCTGGGCATCGATACTTTCCTCTCGTTGATGATCGCTTGAATAGCGGGCGTAAATTACGGCTCTTTCCATGGTATCTCTCCTTATTCTGTGTTAATTTATTTGACAAAAATAGTAAAAAAGGACAAAAAATTTGACCCTGTATCCCTTGAAAATAGGTAGGGGATAGCAAGGTCGACTGCGTTATGGTATAATAATAACGTAGTTGGCCTATAACCTTTCCATAACAAAAAAGGGGCAAATTACACGACCGTTCGGTGTGGGTAGCACCGGGCGGTCATTTTTTTATTTTAAAGTTGCTCCATTATGAATACTCCAGCTTGCAACCCGATTACCTGATGCAGCGTTTTCAAAATACATAAATAAAACGCTTTGGTCGTAGGGAATATTTCTGGCACCAATCATTCCTCTCCATGTTGTACTGGATAAATTTACAAATGCAGTTTTAACATCCTTGCTAACATAATTCCAATTGTCGTTAACATAAACATATACATGATAAGTGTCTTTGACCATAACACCATGGTATAAACTATTGTATGAGTTATTACTAAGTACGGTATTAAAAGAGCTGCTCATTTCTTCAAGTTGGGCTTTTGTCATCTGTGGTGGCGGGGGTGGGGCCGGAGTGGATTCTTTTTTCTTATTCCCGCATCCGGTGGAGAGAAATGCTATTGATAAAAATGCCACTAAAATCATAAACAAAATCTTATTATTTACAAACTTTTTCATAATTTCATCCCCTTTGGTGTCTTTGACATTCTACGGCATTTACGCAGCACTGTCGGTATACGTCATTGTTTCGGCTATGTCGGATCTCATGCAGCATAGTGGCACGGTTGGCTTCATTGGTCAAGCGTGAATTTAAAATATAAACTTCGCCGCCTTCCTCATCGGCACAGATAAAACCTTTGATTTTATGAGGGAGCGGATACAATACTACCTTCTCAGGTGTCATCTTCTCCACGTTCCTTTAGTTTGAGTTTTTTTACAAGATCAACGACAAATTTGATATCTTCTGGTTCAAGGTCACGGGATGCGTCTAGTAAAATACGTAAATCAGGGTCATCATGTATTGCTTGAGCTAATTTTGCAGTTTCTGGGTTTAAGTAATATGAAATATTTTGAGAATTATGCTCAAATAATGTATTCATATCAACATTAAAAAAATCAGCAAAAAGTTCCAGTGTTTCAAAATTGGGTTCTCTATTACCATTTTCATACATACTTATAGTACTTTTGGCTAGACCGGTCCCCTTTGATAAATCATCTTGAGTTAATCCCCTGTTTATTCTTAGTTCTTTTAATACATCCTTAAAGGCCATATTCTCACCTCTCGTTAAAATGTTATCACGTTATGTGTAAATGGTCAAGAATTAATTTCACGTAACGTGTTGACAAATAAAAAGTGAAATGTTATATTTAACACGTACACGAAATGTGAATAAAGAACGGAGGTGATAATTATGATTCCGAGAGATGTAATTGCTAAGCGTTTGCTCAAACTAAGAGGAGAAAAAAGTAGGGAAGAGGTCGCGAGAGCGAATGGAATAAGCGCTTCTGCTTTGGCTATGTATGAAATTGGCGAAAGGATACCAAGAGATGAAATAAAGGTTTCATTAGCTAAGTATTACGGTACTACTGTCGAGGCAATTTTTTTTGCAAAATAAGTACACGTAATGTAAACAAAACGGAAAGAGCGAGGTGCGAAGATGGTAAGAAATAAAAAAAGCCCTGCCGGTAGGCGGGGCCGGAATAAGATAAAAATCAATAAACGTCATCAATCACAACAGGAGAATCTTTCGGCTTTTCGTGAATTGGAGAAGCAATGTAGTCAGAAGCAATTCCATAAGCTAGAGCTTTCTGGTACAAAACGGCTTCTGCTTCATGCAACTCATCAAGTTGCGCACCAGTCATCTCAAACTCGTGTTCAACATCTTGTGGGATCCAATGAGGTGCGTATGGCCATTGCGGGAATGTCAATGCTGGATGCAAGGGATTTACTTGACGATGCCTTAGACGCCGCTCAAGATGAGGCCGTCATTCCGGCGCTGGAAGGGAGTGAAGCTAATGGCAGCAGAACGAACGCTGGAAGTAACGAATAGTGATGTATTGCGAACTGATAATGCATTACGCCTTCTGGCCAGAATAGCAGTTCGATATGCTTGTGAGCAGCATTTACTTGATGATCTGGAGGTGAAGGATGTTGAGCAAAAGACGAAAGTGCTCAGTCTGCGGCCGCGATCTGAGCGGGAAAAATTACGCCCGGAAGTGGGACGAAGGGCAGAAGCAAGTTGTGATCGTGTGTATGGATGACCGTAACTGCTACGGATCCAAAATGCTGAAAAATTATAAGACGAGGTGATTATAGTGGAGTACACGGACGGCGAGAGAGTATATTACGTTGACCATAATTTTTTTGATAATGAATGGAATATTTTTTATCAAAAGATTGGTGGAAAAGCAAAACGGTTAAGGTATCGCGGACCAGAGGCTCGGTGGTCCTTAACGAAGGAAGAAGCTGAAAAGAATTTGTTAAAAGCGGCTAAGCGTCATAAATGGGAAAAGGTGGTGAAAGCTGATGAGTGCTGCGGAGCGTAAAGAAAGACCCGGTGACTGCGATAACAGCCAACCGGGCCAGAACGTAAGAAAAGTGTGCGAACCCTCTTACAAGGCTATTATAGCATGGATTGCTGTAGTTTTCATCTTAGAAGTATTATTCCTATGGTTTTTCTTTAGCCAGGTACCGGTGATTACAACCCACGTTCCGTACACTGTGCAGCGCAATGATACTTTGTGGGAGATTGCTAATAAGTTTGCTCCCGACGAAATGGATCTGCGCGAGTATATCCAGATCCTTCAGGAAGAAAATCCCGGAAGCGGGATATCGAATGGGATGCCGGTAGGCAGTGGTGAGCTATTGATGCTGCCGATGATTGAATATAGGCAAAGGGGGCAGGTGCTATGGCAGAAAAACAAATAATGGGTGTTTGGTATCGCCCCATGTACCGACCAGTAAGAATTAAGTTTAAAAATGAGCTGAAAGAACTGCAACGGTTGGTTGGCGGTTTTATAGAAACTATAACTATCCCGCCGGAAGATGAATACCAGCGGCCGTTGGTAATTATAGTCAACGAAGAAGGTAAACTTCAAAACTTGCCACCATGCAGATATTTTATTGATTATAAAACTGGCAAGACGTTAGATTTGCTAGTCGGTAATATTTTAGTCCTGGCCGCCGGGAAAACTGGTGAGTTTGAGAGCCTGGCAGAAGAAGATTATAGCAGAATTTATCATTGCTTAGGAGCTGATGTTTATGAAAATCAAAAGTCTGAAACTGACTAATTTTAAAGGTCATCGTGATTTTACGGTTGACTTTTCGGATACAGTTACCAATATTTTCGGTGCCAATGGTACCGGGAAAACGTCTATCAAGGACGCTTTTTTCTGGCTACTGACCGGTAAGGACAGTTATACCCGGCAAGATGTTGATTTTAGGCCTTTTGATAAAGAAGGCCAGCCAATTCATGATGTTGATGTTACGGTAGAAGCTGTAATAACCATTTTGGGAGCAGATTATACACTAACAAGAACACTGCGAGAAGATTGGACGACATCAACCGGAACAGCACCTAAAAAACTGCGTGGAAACACTACGTTATACTCCATTGACGGAGCTCCTAAAAAAGCAGGCCAGTTTGATGCTTGGGTCCAGGAATATGTGAACTTAGAACTTCTGCGGCTAACCAGTGATCCTGCTTATTTTCCTAATCTACATTGGAAAGAGCAGCGGGAAGAGATTATGTCATTAGCCGGTGAAGTTGCAATTGCTGACATTATTGCCGAAAAGCCAGAGCTTGAACACATAAAACCGTTAGTAGAAAAACACGGTCTTACAGACCTGGCTAACATTGTTCAAAAAGATATTGACGCTTATTCAAAGACAATCAGTGAAGCGAAGATAAGAATTGACGAAGCGAGCAAGTCTTTGAGTGATATTGAAGATATTAAAGTCTTGGAAAATCAAGCTCAAGAACGTGTTTTGCTGGCAAGAAAACCAGTTGATGAGTTATTGAAAGAGCGTGCTGCGATTGTTAACGGTACGGCACTTAAGGATATAACCACGGAGAATGTTGCCCTTGAATCGCAGCTAAATGAAATCAAGGCCAAACATCGTGAGTTATTAGCGGAAATTAAAAGTCCGTATTTAGAAAAACTGGCTCTGTTGGAGAATGATGTTAAAAATGCAGCCGAGCGAGTGCGTCCGCTGCGGCAACAATATCGTGCCACTGAAGAACGAATCAAGGCTATTGACACCCAAATTGAAGATTTAAGGGAAAAGTGGAACGATGTTGACGGAGAAGTCTTTGATGAGGCTGAATGTCCTTGTTGCCATCGTCCTTATGACCCCGAAATGGTTGGGGAGATGCTCGAAGAGTTCAACGTTAGGAAAAGCCAAAGCTTGGAAGATATCAACGCGGAAGGTCAAGGCTTAAAAGCAACTAAAGAAAGCCTGTTGACAGAAGGTCGCGACCTTCTTGCAGAAATAAATAAATATTCCAGCCTTGAGGTTGAAGCTCCTAACTTGAAAAAGGAATTAGCAGACGCTATGGCATCTGCTATAACATCTGCTAAACCTATTGAAGCGATGGAAGGGTTCTTAGATATCCGCAATAAGCTGGATTTAAACAAGCTTAGATTAGAAGAATTAGAGCTTGATGTAAAAGTACAGCTTCGGATTGTTGATGATAAGCTTAATCCTTATCAAAAAGCATTGGATGCGGCGAATGAAGCTTTGGCAAAGGTCAACGCTGAATATGAAACCCGCGAACGCATTGCGCAATTGACATCCGAACGCGACAATGCAAGGCACTTAGTGGACGACTTACAGCGTAAAAAGTCTTTGATTAAGCTCTGGAATACCACGGCTGCGGAATTAGGAGCAGCTCAAACGAATGGAATGTTTAAAGTGGTTAGTTTTAGGCTTTTCACTAAAACATTAACCACGGATGATATCAAAGAAACCTGCGAGCTGATGATGAATGGCGTTCCTTATCGCAATTTGTCTACTGCTGAAAAAATCATTGCCGGCATTGATGTTATCAACGCAATCAGCTCGGTTAGGAAGGTAAGCAATCCCATTTTTGTGGATAATCGCGAAAGCGTTGTCAATCTTCCCGAGTGTCCGGATCAGATTATCAATCTGATTGTAAGCGGTGAAGACAAAAAAATTAGGGTGGTGAAAGAATGACGCCAGTATTATATTTTCTACTTGGATTAGTGATGGGATATATTCTGTGGGAATTGGCAAAAAAACATCACGAATATACAAAGTTTCATCAAAAACCATCGATGCAAGGAAAAATAGTAGTGCCTCAATATCAGTGGGGGAATGCGTTTAAATATGGTGAACCGGTATATGTTAAAGAATGCGACAAAGAAGAGCTACTAGAAGGAAAGGTTGTTGGTGAAAACAGAGATTTTGTTGCTGTAGAAGTGAGATTTTTTGTTGACGCAAGTCCTGTGTGCAGAACCAAAATCATTTCTGCTAAATATGAAATGGTTTTAAGAAAATTTCAGAAAATTAACGAAAGAAGGAATGAAAAATGACTGAAGAAAAAAGAGTAGTTGCGAAAAATATGAATGCAGAAGATTTATCATTTTTGGGTGAAAGCGTGCGTGGATTAATAGCATTGCAGCCTGTAGCACAGTTGCTGGCAGGTGCTGACATTGTTCCTAAAGCATTTCAAAGTAAACCAGCGAATGTTCTTATTGCCTTGAACATGGCGCAGAGAATGAACGCCGAGCCGCTTATGGTTATGCAGAATCTATATATTGTTAATGGCAATCCCTCTTGGAGCAGCAAGTTTTTAATTGCTTGTTTTAATACTTGCGGTAGATTTTCCAGTATAAAATATGATTTCTTCGGAGAACCTAATACCGACGGTTGGGGATGCCGAGCCTATTGTACAGAACTGGCAACGAAAGAAAAACAAGTAAGTGTTGATGTAACAATGAAAATGGCCAAGGATGAAGGTTGGGTTAGTAAATCCGGAAGCAAGTGGAAAACCATGCCGCAACTGATGATGCAATATCGTGCTGCAGCTTTTCTTATAAGAACTGTTGCTCCGGAAATTTCTATGGGTCTTCAAACCTCGGAAGAAATCGAAGATACCATTGTGTTATCGGCTCAAGAAGATGGCTCCTTTGGACTTGAACAAAAAGCTGCCGAAGCTCAAGCACTAATTGAAAATACTCCTGTGGTGACCGTTGACATGCCTGCTCCTGCAGTTGAAAAACAAGAAGAACCTCAAGCAGTTCCGGTAAAACCGCCACAAGCAAAAGCCGAAGTTAAAAGGCAACCGGCGTTTTAATGATTGAAATAGAAGTATTCAATAGCAGTTCTAACGGAAATTGCTACCGCTTAATTAGCGGTAGCAGTCAGCTGCTTATAGAAGCTGGGATAAAACTTAGCGATATTAGAAAGAAAACCGGCCACCAGCTGGGGCGATTGGATGGTGTGCTGGTTTCTCACGAACATGGTGATCATGCCAAAAGTGTTATGCAGCTGATTGATAACGGAGTTGTTGCGTATATGTCAGAAGGCACTAAGGCGGCTCTGGGCGACGCTGCAAGGTATGCTGAGGTAGTTCGTCCTGATACGATAAAAAACATTGGTAAATGGCGAATTCAGCCTTTTAGGACTCAACATGATGCAGCAGAGCCGCTGGGATTTGTTATCGAGGACGGCGAAGATAGGCTGCTTTTTGCGACGGACACTTTCTTTTTACCGTACAAGTTTCTGCATTTAACGCAGATCATGGTCGAGTGCAATTATGCGCTCGACATTCTCGATAAAAACCTTTTGAGTGGCCGCGTTACTCAACCGCAGGCAAAACGGCTTTTGACCAGCCATTTTAGCTTGCACAACCTGAAATGTTATCTGCGGGAGCAGGATCTATCAAGCGTCAAGGTCATTTACCTGATGCACATATCAAACGTTAATGGAGACCCGGTTCGATTTAAAAAGGAGATCCAGTCTGTGACAGGGATACCTGTAAAAATTTGTGAAGCTTAGGAGTGAAAATAATGTCTACTATACAAAGTATTGCTAAATTTAACAACGATCGTGAAGCTGCCCGCGAGGAGCAGGAAGAATTTTTGGAGCAGCAGGAAATGGGCGAGGACGGAAAGCTGAAGGGCGATTTTTCCGGCGTTCAAAAGGAGTTTTCAGATCAACATACAGAGGACGTCGTTGTTTTGCCGGAGTTCGGCGGTAAATACAAAATCGTGAATAACATTTATACCCCGTTGGCGAAGGCATTATGGGAGAAATTCAAAGAATTGCAGGGTTGTAATCCTTCAGCTATTTTGTTTGTGAAAATCGAAGAAGGCAAAAAAACTTCGTGTAAAAAACCGGTATTTATGGATGTCGGCGTTTTATCGCAGCAATGGCAAGAAATTTTAAACCAGATGTCAAAGCGTAATTTTACTCATGTTATTAGGATCTATGAGGGGAATATTGATAAATACCAGCAGAGTTTTGAACATTGTTTAGTGCATTTATATAACGAAATGCGCAAAATCAGCCCTGATGGCAGTTTAAGAAATTATGATGTACAAGGTTTTACTGAGGTTATAAGTAACCTTAAATATGGTTGGGATAAGCCAGAATCGATATTGCCGAACCTTATTGAAGCTGGTGACTGGTTGTCGATGAAGAACCGGCAGGGAACATTACCTTTTGGAGAAGATCGCAGTGGCGAAAATATCGAAGCTAAGAAATTTTGATTACGGAGGCATAGATCATCATGGCACGTCCAAAGAAAATAGGCGTTGACTATTTTAGTCATGACGTTGGTGCTCAAAAAAAACAAACTGTAAAAGCGCTGCGGGCAAGGTTCGGCAATGATGGCTATGCCTTTTGGTTTATCTTATTGGAGCTGCTCGGCGAACGCGAAGGTTTATACATGGACTGCAGCGATGAGGCGACCTGGATATACCTATGCACAGAAGTTATGATAGCGGAAAATAAAGTTGCAGAAATGTTAAGTTTTTTAGGGCGTCTTGGGGCTATCGACAAAGACCTCTGGGCTGTGGATAAAATTATTTGGTGTCAGAATTTTACTGACCGTTTGGAGGATGCTTACAAAAAAAGAGATGGCGGATTGCCGTCAAAACCATGCTCAAAAAAGGTTTCCGCTGAAAAAACTGGGGTTTCCGCTGGAAAAACCACCGAAAACGTGGAAGTAATGCCACAAATAAAAGAAAAGAAAATAAAAGAAAATAACAGTACAGTAAATACTACGTTAGAAGTAGATACTGCACCTGTGGATAACTCTGATAATAGCGATAAACCAAAAAGCGAAAACGGACGGTCGGATGGTTTGGATAAATTTTCAAAATCTGAAAATCTGGGTGACGAGTTCGCAATAAAAATTACGCCAGTTGAGTTGGATGCTTTTTGGGAGCAGTTGACCAAGGTTTATCCGCGTAAAAACGGAATAAGTGTGCCTAAAGCCAAAGAGGCACTTAGAGAGTTTTTTATGCGCGGCGGGGATCCGGATGATTTAATATCGGCGGCCGAGAGATATGCAAGATCGGTAGCCGAGACCCGTATAGCGGAGCAGTACATGAAAACACCGCACGTTTTTGTAGCAGGGTATTTTAAATCGTTTGTACCAAAGTTTCGGCGACGATGCCCAGAGTGCCAGGGGTGTGGTTATATTCCGGCGGAGGATGGCAGCGGTATGACAGAGTGCTGCTGCGTAGATCGATACAAGGAGTGGAAGATATGACGATACCATTGAGCCCATGCAAGGGGTGCGCTGATCGGCACACTGCCTGCTGGGATAGCTGCGAGAAGTATAAACACTTCAAGGCCGAAGTGGAGAAGATAAATGCAGGCCGGAGAAAATACAACGAGGACGCTCGAGATCATTTTGTGGATCTTTGGCGAGCAAAGAAAAACAGAGAGCGGTGATTGTATGCCAATAAAAAACTATACATCTACCCAAGATCCGATAAAAACGGCGGCTGAAATAGAAAGTCTATTGATTTTGAACGGAGCGAAGTCGATTCAAAAAGATATTTCCGGCGGCAAGATTACGGCCATTAAGTTTTTAGTAGATACGGCCATTGGTGAGGTTCCTATTTCGCTGCCTGTTCGTGTTTCGGCTGCATATGAAATTTTAAAACAACAAAAAAAGAAAAATCCAAGAATTAAAGCAGATCCAGAACAGGCCGAACGTACTGCATGGAAATGTTTGAAAGATTGGGTCGATGCACAAATGGCACTTATACAGCTTGGTCTTGCAAACATGGACGAAGTTTTCATGCCTTACATAATGGACCGCAATGGTAATACGCTATATGAAATAGCGAAAGAGCGCAGGTCGTCTGCCGGCGATAGTACGGCGGTGGTGCGGGAGCACTGCGGCGGCAGTCAGCCCGATGGAAACTTTCGGCGCCGCAGTGCCGTTTGACGAGGAAATACCATTTTAGGAGTGATTGCAAATGATTTATGTTGGTGTAGACGTAGGTAAAAAAGGCGGGTTTGCGATTATAGATGACGATATGGTTATAACAAAGCCGTATGACGATAAAGAGTTTGTTAGTTACATGGCGGATATAGCACATGGAAAAGTTGTAGCTTGTGTTGAGCATGTCGGCGCAATGCCGGGGCAAGGAGTAACAAAAACCATTACGCAACCTTTCCGGACGAGTTGGCGGCCAACTGCATCCTAGCAGGTAGCGCCGAAGGTGACACCGTGCTGGATCCATTTGTCGGAAGTGGCACAAGTTGCCGAGTGGCTAACAGATACGGCAGGCGGTATATCGGCATTGACATTAACCCAGAGTAGCACGAGCGGCGGAAGCAGAGATACCAATAAATTTATTTTGAGGAGATATAAACCATGCAACCACAATTATGGGATGAAATAGTCATTGATAATTTTGCCGGCGGGGGCGGTGCTTCCGAAGGCATAAAAATGGCGATCGGGCGTGATGTCGATATAGCTATCAACCATGATCCGGCTGCGATAGCCATGCACAAAGCAAATCACCCTTACACGGAACATTATAACGAATCAGTTTGGGATATTGATCCGGTTACCGCTACCGGTGGCAGGCCTGTAGGACTATGCTGGTTTAGTCCTGACTGCAAACATTTTTCAAAAGCTAAAGGTGGAAAGCCGGTTGATAAAAATATCCGAGGGCTGGCGTGGGTTGCACTAAAATGGGCGGCCACAGTGCGACCAAGAGTTATTATGCTGGAAAATGTTGAGGAATTTAAAACGTGGGGGCCGCTACTTGGTGATCGTCCTGACCCTGATCAGAAAGGGCGCACCTTTAACTGTTTTGTCAATGCCCTGCGACAGCACGGATACCAGGTAGATTGGCGGGAATTGCGTGCCTGTGATTATGGGGCACCAACGATCAGAAAAAGATTTTTCCTCATAGCCAGGAGTGATGGGCGGCCTATAGTTTGGCCTGACCCTACGCACGGAGATCCGGCCAGCAATCAGGTAAAAGCTGGTGTGCTGAAACCGTGGCATACAGCTGCAGAGTGCATTGACTGGTCAATTCCCTGCCCAAGTATTTTTGAACGCAAGAAACCGCTTGCAGAAAATACACTGCGGCGCATTGCGAAAGGGCTACAGAAATTTGTTATCGATAATCCTCAACCGTTTATTGTGCAGGTTAATCATGGCGGCGATAATTTCCGTGGGGCAGATTTTGATAAACCCTTCCCGACAGTCACTGCAAAACATGGCTTTGGATTGGTAACGCCATATGTAACGCAGATTTGCCAAAATGGTTTTGCCGGTGATAATCGTAGCAGTGATATTGACCGGCCGCTTAGCACCGTTTGCACTAAAAACGAGCATATGCTGATAGCGCCTCACCTTATCCAGTATCACGGCGAGCAGTCTGACAAAGAGGTACGAGGACAGGCGTTACAGCGGCCGTTGATGGTGGTTGATGCATCAAATAGGTATGGGCTTGTAGCGGCGAGTTTAGTAAAACACTACGGTGGCAATTATCAAGGTGCCGGAGCGGGTGTAGATAAACCACTTCCGACGATTACGACGGTAGATCATAATGCTATTGTAACCAGTAACCTCATTCAGCTTAACAAGAGTAGTGAACAAAATATAGAAAAGCCGTTTAATACAATAACGGCTGGCGGCTGGCATTTTGGCGAAGTGAGAGCCTTTTTGCTCAAGTACTACGGTCAGGGCGGCGGCCAGAAGTTGGATGAACCACTACACACGATCACAACAAAGGACCGTTTTGGGCTGATTACCATTGCCGGCCAGGACTATCAAATAGTCGACATCGGCATGCGTATGCTGACGCCAAGAGAGTTGTTTCGGGCGCAGGGGTTCCCGGATACATACATCATCGAGTGTGATTATTTAGGCAATCCGTATCCTAAAACGGCACAGGTTGCAAGATGTGGGAATGCAGTACCGCCGCAACTTCCAGCTGCTTTGGTAAAAGCAAACCTGCCTGAGCTTTGCGGATTAACGTTGCAGAAAGCGATGTGATTAAAATGGAGATATACATATGCAAAGGCGTACCAAAGCCCGAAATCGGGGCTTGCGCAATATGCGGCAAAAATACAGAGAACGGCTTCAACGTGCCGTATAAATATAATCACAAAAAAGAAGCGTTGATTATATGCCCTAATTGCCGCATAAACAGCAACGACGATTTAGCAAAGTTGGCGAGAGGCGAGATGACTTGAAAATAGGACTTGTAGATGTAGACGGTCACAACTGGCCAAACTTGGCCTTGATGAAAATATCTTCATGGCACAAAAAAATACGGCGATACAGTCGAGTGGGCGGGTAGCTTAGATCATTACGATACGGTATATATGGCAAAGGTATTTACCTTTACCCCTGACGATATACAAGCGTATCAAGCTGATGAGATTATTAAAGGCGGCACGGGCTACAACTTAAACAGCAATTTTATCAGAGTTTTGGAACGGACAAAAGCACATAAAGCTGCTTGATCCAAACCTACTTGCCTGCCCAGATTGGAAAGATTTACTCGGACAACTTGCGGAAAGCAATGCTTATGTTGATTTTTCGCAGGGCATTGATATTAGACTTATGACGGACGAAAAGGCAGCGGCGATAAACAAGGTTAGATATTCGATGTTGCATTTTGCGTGGGATAATCCCAATGATTTACTGGCATTCGAAAAGCTGAAAGAGTATAAAGACGTGTGGAAAGGTAGCACGCGCAATCGAACCGTTTATATTTTAACCAATTTTAACAGTAGCCCCGAAGAAGATTTGAGCAGGGTATACGCGGTGCGAGATATTGGTTATGATCCGTACATCATGATTTTTGATAAGCCAAATGCACCGAAAGAAACGAGATACTTAATAAGTGGTATGCAGAAGTACCGAGGGTTGAAGTGTTGATAAGAGTTATTTAAGGAGCGGTAAATAAAAATGGAAGAAGAACAATGCCCTTGTGATGATTGTGACGCCACCTGTGATTGCTGGGACAGTAAATACTGCTGTACATATTGTCGTTGGCAGTATGGAGACATTGACCCTGACTGCGAGAATTGTGACCCGATGGATATTTGAGAGGACGATGATAAAAATGACTAAAATACTGGTTGATAAATTACCTGAAACGTGTTCTGACTGCCCATTATATCAGGCTCCAATAATAATACCAATTACCAACGAATTATCTCAAAACATTCCTGCCAAATGTAGCATAGGTGAAAAAAATCCTAAATGTTGGAGCTGGTTTCAGGAGGTATCGAACGATGATTAACGACAAAGCCTACTGCATCCGAAGTAATGCGTTTTATGACAATCGCTGTACTAACACCGACTGCGACCGGCACGAAGCTAATGCACCACTTGTAGATGATGATGGTAGCCGTAGGGTGTGGGCAGAATTTGAATGTAAGGAGTACATATGAATAAAGTTATTTTAATGGGCCGCTTAACCAAAGATCCAGACGTAAAGTATACACAGACCGGCAAAGTAGTAACTCAGTTCACTTTAGCGGTAGACAGACCTTTTAAAACCCCGGATGGGCAGAAAGAGGCCGATTTTATCCCTGTTGTTGTATGGGGTAAAGCCGCTGAATTAGTGGGCAACAGCTGTCAAAAGGGACATAGACTACTTGTAGACGGACGTTTGCAGATTCGCAGCTATGACGCTAAAGACGGCACAAAACGTTGGGTAACGGAAGTCATCGCAAACAGCGTGGAGTTTATCGAGCGCAAAGAGGGCGGCGGTAGTGCAAGTGGTGGTGATAAAGGTGGGTTTGAATCGTTCGGGCAGGCAGAAGATTTAAGCAACATTCCATTTTGAGCAAGGGATAGCGGCAGTTGAGAGGGTGACGGAATGACGGACGAAAAATGCGGAGAGATGGTATTAACCTACCGCCAAAGAAAGTTTCTTGACTTGTATATGAAATACGGAAACGCCACAGAAGCGGCGATTAGAGCCGGGTACAGTGAAAAAAGAGCAACAGCTATAGGTCTTAAAAACTTAATAAAATTACGCAACTATATTGACAGAATGAGAAGGTGTAAAAAATGTTGAGTAAATATTTCAAAAACTTTTTAGACGAAAACAAATTAGAACTAAATGAGCGGTTTACCATTGTAGACGTTGACTGCAAACGGCAGTATGCAGATTATAAGTTTTGGATTAACTCACAAGACGGCGGAAGGTTAGCTTGTGAAAGGAAAGATTTACCTGTTAGCGATATTACAATGGCTTTATTTAGAGGTAAGTTGTTAATTAAAAAACTGCCATATAAACCTAAAGTGGAGGACGTTTATTTTTACGTTTCCGCAGCCAAAACCATTGAGCGAAAAATGCACTATGGTACAACAATAGACTGTCTGCTTAGCAATGCAGGTAAATGTTATAGAACATATGAAGAAGCAGAACTGCACTATGACCAAGATTGCAATGATTTACTTGGTGATGAGTGATGAGCAAGGAATCACTATTTTGGCTAATACTCGTACCGATAGCAGCTTGGGCGGTTTTAGGGCTGTGCGTTGGAGTAGGTATGGAGATTGGGCAGTATTTCATTTGGACGTTTTTTATGTGAGAGGAGTAAAAAATGGAACTAACTTTAACGATACCAGGAGAACCTTGTGCGCAAGGCCGCCCACGATTTAGCACAGCTGGCGGGTTTGTAAAAGCGTATGATCCAGTCAAAAGCAGAAATTATAAAGCATTCGTCAGGATGATAGCGCAAAAAGAGATTGATAAACAAGGCTGGAAATACACAGAATTGCCGTTGACGGTCACCATTACGGCTTATGCAAGTATTCCGTCAAGTAAGTCAAAAAAATTTAAGCAGGCGGCTATTGAGGGGATTGAACGCCCAGCAAAGAAACCTGATCCTGATAATATTTTCAAATGCATAACTGATGCTCTTAGCGGCGTCGCTTACAAGGATGATAAACAGATTGTAGATGCTAGAATTCACAAATGGTATGCTGAAGTTCCGAGAGTAGAGGTAAGGATCAAAATCATTTAAAAACGGTGAAGCCAGCACATAGAAAACGGAGGACGGTAGTCGTGCGAAAAGAAACAAGAAAATATTTATGTGCGGAACTGCGCGACTACCAGCAATCCGTTAATGAGCTGCTGCGGCTCCGGAATCAAATGGAAATGCTGCAGTATCCGGCTTATCGAGCTGACTGCGGTAGTAAAAAAGCAGCTTACATTGAGACCAGGATTGCTATGCTGCAGGAAATTGTCGGAGCAATTGATTCACTTCGAAGGGAGATCTCTGAAGAGGACGAGAAGTTGCTGCAGTTAAAGTTTTGGGCACCACGGCCGCGTATGACTGATAACCAGATTGCAAAAGAAATGGGACTCAGTCGTTCTCAGTTTTACCGGCGGCTGAATTGTATATGTTTGGAGCTGGGGCATAAGCTTGGTACCGATTTATGATTGTTTAATTAACAGGTTATTAAATCTTGATTGATTTAATAGCCTGTTTTTTTATTACTATGGTTTTGAGGTGATAAAAATGTCGGACATAAAAATTATGTGTTCTTATGGCAAGCTCGTGGATCCGTATGAACTTATTGAAAATCCCAAGAATCCGAATCGGCATCCAGAGAAACAAATTGAGATATTGGCCAAGTTGATAAAATCACAAGGATTCAGACGGCCGATTGTGGTCAGCAATAGATCGGGATTCGTTACAGTCGGCCATGGTCGGCTGCTGGCAGCGAAATATTTGGAAATGGAAACTGTGCCGGTAGATTACCAGGGCTATGAAAGCGAAGCCCAGGAATGGGCTGATATGGTTGCTGACAATAAAATAGCAGAGCTGTCTGAATTTGATCAGGAAGCATTTAAAGATATATTGGCGGAGATGGATGCTGACTTCGATTATTCTTTATTCGGCTGCCGTGATAATGAAATAGACGGCCTGCTTGCCGAAATAGGGCAAGATGGAATCGTCGAAGATAATATCGATATTGAAAGCGCTATTTCTGAAGCTAGGAATAATACCAGAGTAAGTTATGGTGATATATGGGAGCTGGGATCTCACCGATTATTTTGTGGAGATAGTACCAGTTTGAGAGACGTTACGTTGCTAATGGATGGTAAATTGGCCGATATGGTATTTACAGATCCGCCGTACAATGTCAACTATACTGGCGCTACTAAGGAAAAATTGAAGATAAAAAATGACAAAATGGATAATCAAAGTTTTGGTATTTTCCTTGATAAAGTTATGCATTGCTGTTTTGAAAGCATGAAGCCTGGGGCGGGGATATATGTTTGCCATGCTGACGGTGCGAGTAATGAATTTCGAAGAGCATTTATAGGAAGCGGATTAAGTCTAAAGCAATGCTTAATTTGGCTGAAGAACGCATTTACCCTTGGCCGAAATGATTATCAATGGCGGCATGAACCAATTTTATATGGGCATAAACCAGGAACTGCCCATAAATTTTACGGCGGACGGAAGCAGGGGACTGTAATTGATGATTTACCAATAACTGTGGAGAAATCTGAAAGTGGCTTTGTTATACACATACTGAATGGAATTACTGATATTGCAATTAAGGTACCGAGCTATGAATTGGTGGATCTAAATAATATATCTACTATATGGCGGGTAGACAAACCTCTGCGCAATGATGTGCATCCAACTATGAAACCGATTGCTCTATGTGCTAAGGCTATTGTTAATAGTAGTAAAGCAGGTGGAATTGTTCTTGATTTATTTGGTGGCAGCGGAAGCACACTCATTGCGGCCGAACAATCTGGCCGCCGATGCTATATGATGGAGATAGACCCTGTGTATTGTACGGTGATCTTGAATAGGTTCGAAGCAGCGACAGGATTAAAAGCTAAAAAAATATTAAAAGCTAAAAAAATATAAAAAGCACCCCTTTTTTGGGGTGCTTTTTATATTGGTGACGTTTTTGTCCCGCAAAGATGCGACACTTATGCGACTTTTGGGGGTTTGAGGTACTTGTATTGACCTTGTTAGTGGTTCAAAATTATATATAGAAGGATGAAAAACCGCTCTACAAGCGGGAATAGGCTGTCCTTTTATAAAAAACAAAAATTCTGCAAAAATCGAATTTTCTCGATTTGCAGAAAATTTAGGTGATGCGATGTCGAAACCACAGGATCCGAAAATTGAAGAGGTTATGGAGTCGCTCAAAAAGAACGCGACAGGTTATGAAGTTACTGAAACAGTAATTGAAAAAGGTCCTGTTGGAGCGCCGAAAGCAAAGCAACGAAAGAAGCATGTTCGTGGTGATCCGAAGGCTGCTAAAGCATTCTTGGAGCTGCAGGCGAAATTTGATAAAAGTGACGATGAAGCTCCGCAGGTAAACTGGCTTGAAATAACTCCGGATGAGCGCTTATTGATAAAGTCATCAAAGGTATGCGAAATAATGCAGATATCGGACAAGACCTTGAGCGCTTGGGAGAAGAAGGGCGCACCTAAGGAAAGGCGTGGTTGGTGGGATATAGCAGCGCTAATCAATTGGCGCGGCCGGGCGGTAGGCATACAGGGTGGACCTGGAGCCGAAGCCGATAAGCTGGCAGCTGATACCCGATTAAAGCAGGCTCGTGCTGCAATCGCAGAGCAGGATCTTCGGATAAAAAGCGGTGAGCTGGTTTCTGTTGTATTGGTAGAGGAGCGGCTGACGGAAGCGTTTAGCGGCATTAAAACCAGCATGATGGCTATCGCCGATCATGTTATGACTGAAATTTACAGCCAGTATCCGGAACTGGCGCCACAGGTTAGGGGGTTGATTGATACTTATGTCAGAGAAGGCCTTAAAGAAGTTGCTGACACCGGAAGATTCTGCGCTCCGGCATCAAGACGACCTGCTAAAAAAACAGGTGGACGCCCTAGAAGAGGTTCTTAAAAGGGTATTTCAAAAAATAAAGCCCGATGAGCCGATGACAGTGAGTCAGTGGGCGGCTAAAAATCGCTATATGAGCAGCGAAGAAACCAGCCGGCCAGGGCCGTGGCGAAATGAGATCGTTCCGTATTTGGTAGATATCATGGATGCTTTTAATCGCGAAGGCGTAGAAAAAATTATCTTCCTGAAGCCGACTCAGGTCGGCGGTACCGAATGCGGCATTAACATTGTCGGGTCGATAATCGATCAGAGGCCGGGACGTATTATTTATGTTCTGCCAGACGATGAAACCTTGAAAGAGTTTTCGGCCGACAGGTTGCAGAAGGTGCTTGAAGGTAACCGATGTTTTGACGGCAAGTATCAAAGCGGCGACAGCAAAGATACTATGCTGCGGTTTGCCGGTGGTTTTTGTAAATTTGGCAGTGCCAGGTCGCCAATGGATTTGGCTTCGTGGTCATCGCCTACGGTTATCATGGACGAGATTGATAAATACGTTAAGATAGCCGGTAAAGAAGCCAGCCCTTTGAAGCTGGCAGAAGAACGTGCTAAAAACTGGCCGGGCCGGAGAAAATTGTTTTTCTGGTCAACGCCGACGCTGAAAACGGGACAGATCTATCAGCTGTATGAAGCAGCGGACGTGCGGTATGAATATCAGGTGCCGTGCCCGTTCTGCGGCGAGATGCAGCCGCTGAAATGGGATAATGTAAAGTTTGATTCCAAGCAGGAAGCGACCTACGTAGAAGAGCATACACATTATGAGTGTAGATTGTGCCATGAACATATTACGGATAAATACAAGCCTGATATGTTGGTTCAGGGGAAGTGGGTTCCGCTTAACGAGGTGGAAGGAAAGCCACGCAGTATTGCTTATGGACTGAATTCGCTGTATTCGCCCTGGGTAACTTTTGGACAGATGGCAGCTGAATTCATCCGATCAAAAGATGATCCGCTGCAACTAAAGAACTTTGTTAATTCATGGCTGGGCGAGCCATGGGAAAGCAAGTCTGCCGTTATGGATGTTGATATAGTGCTGGAGCATAAAACGGAATGTCCAATGTTTATCGTTCCCCGTTGGGCGCAGCTTTTGACTGGCGGCGTCGACGTCCAAAAGGGACATTTCTACTGGGAGATCCACGCATGGGGACCGGGCGTTACAAGTCAGGTTTTAGGATACGGCAAGGTAACCACCTGGGAAGATATCGAAACAGTGATGTCAACGCTGTTTCCGGGGGAAGATGGACAGAGCCAATACCGGGTTTGCATATACGGAGTTGATACCGGTTACCGCACCGAAGAAGTTTATGACTATTGCTGGAAGCATCAAGGGGTAGCGTTCCCGGTCAAAGGCAGCAGTACACAGATGGCGGCATACTTGCGGGCGACTAATATCGAACCGAGGTCACCCGGCAAGATGCCATTGCAGCTGTGGTTGGTCAATACTGACCAGTACAAAAATGACATTGCTACCAGGCTGGGTAATCCGATCGGGCGCAGCTCTTGGATGTTAAATGCCGATTGCAGCAGGGAGTTTGCGGAGCATATAACGTCAGAGCACAGAATTATAGATGATAAAGGCCGGGAAAAATGGGAACCAAAAACCAGCGCCAAACAAAACCACTGGTGGGACTGCTGCGTGTATGCGTTCGCTGTAGCCGATTTGGTAAACATGAGAGCACTGCAGGAGCGCATCATCGACGAACCGGTAAGCGTTACTACCGATGACGAAGGTGCTATCCCGGAGCCGAGCTTTACGATTTAGGAGGATTTATATGAGCGCTGAAATTTTAGAAAAACGGCTGGCCGAGGTCGATGCGGCAATCTCTAATGTTATGACCGGCGGGCAGGTTATTCAAACCCGTAACGGCAAAGTGCAGTTGGCCAGTTTGAGCGAGTTAAGACTGGAACGGGCGGCGCTGGAACAGCAGCTGGCCAACATAAGAACTAATAGCAACGGTACATTTGGTACCCCGCTTAGTTACTACGGAAGGGGATAAAAGATTGCAGAACAACCAGAGAAATCCTACTATAGCGGAACGTTTCGACAACATAATCGGGTTCTTTTCACCGCAGAAGGCCTTTTCAAGAAAGGCATATCGGTTGGCATTAAGGGGCGCCGAGGCTTATGAGAGCGTTCCTGCGTGGCGTAACTCTGCGGGGTGGTGCCCTTCGGACGGAAGCGCTGAAGCACTTAATTCATTTAACCGGGACATCGCCCGGAGAAAAGCGCGCCACCTGGAGCGGAACTCCGAGATCGTCAACAGTATATTAAATGCCTTTGAACGCAATGTAGTTGGCAAAGGATTTAACCTGCAGGTCAGGACGGAAGATCAGGACTGGAATAATCTTATTGAGGATATCTGGTCTGAATGGAGCCGACCGGGAAACTGTGACGTATCAGGGAAATTTTCACTAAACGAGATCCTGCGCATGATAGTGCGCCGCCGAATGGTTGACGGCGGAATACTTGCAATTAAAACGCTTGACAAAAAATCCAGGCTTCCGTATCAGCTGCAGCTGGCAGAAGTAGACGAGCTGGAAGGCCCGGCAACGCTAAAGTCACCGGGCGGGAATGTTATCATCGGCGGCATAGAAGTTAACAGCTTTGGCAAGCCGCTGTCATACTACCTGCGGAAATACAGCTTTGACACGTATGTGCAGCTGGAGCCGGAACGTATAGACGCAAAAAGAGTTTACTTTTTGGCCGAGCACAGCAGGCCCAGTGAAGTTAGGGAAATGACGCCGCTGGTGCGGACGCTTGATAAGATCCACGATTTGGATGAGTTCTTCGAGGCGGTTGCCTTTAAGCAGAAAATCAATGCGGCCATCGCTGTGTGGATCACCACCGAAAAAGATGCCGGGCCTACCGTGGGCAGTTCTCTTGTCAACGGGAAAAAAGAAAGCAGAGAGCCGGGGAAAGGCGAACGTGTTGTTCCTGGCTCGGTGAAATACCTTGACCCAGGGCAGGACATAAAAACGCTGGTTCCTGGCGGGCAAAGCAGCGAACTTGCCGATTACAACCTTGCTCAACTGCGGCAGATATCAGCAGGACATGGCTTGTCTTACGAGATGGTCAGCCGCGATGTTAGCCAGGTGAACTATTCAAGTGCCCGGCAAAATCTGTTAGAAGACTGGAAGGTCTTTGAGCAGGAGCAGCAGTTCTTGATAGATCATTTCCTGAACTTTGTTTTTGAGGACGTTGTCACAACTGCTATTTTGTCAGGGCGTATACCCAAAGGAAAGTATCCCAGCGATTTTTTTGAGAATCGCGAAAAATACTTAAAGCATGAATTTATTGGTCAAGGTCTGCCGTGGATTGATCCATACAAAGAAGCGCTGGCCAACAAGATCATGCTGGAAACCGGTCAAACTAATCTGAAAGAAATTTTTGCTAAAAAAGGCAAGGATTGGGAAGAGGAGCTTGACCAGGCCGTCGATGAGGCGGTCAGGAAATTAGCAGCTGGCTTACAGCAGGAAGGAGAAACTAATGCCAATCAAACTAAATGACGAACATTACCGTAATATGTCCCGGCAGGAGCGGCTGACCGTGCCGCGTTGGCGCAGTGCTGCGTTGGGTGAACTCAATGCAGAAACTCGCACGGTAACAATGTCATTTGCAAGTGAAACACCGTGCCTTGACTGGTGGGGCGATGCAGAAATTCTGCGCTGCAATGACACAGCGATGAATACCGAGCGCTTTGCCGGCGGGGTAATGCCAATCTTATTTAACCATAATAGGGACGCTGTTATCGGTAAGCCGATACGGATCTGGACTGAGGACTGCCGGGCGTATGCTGAAATTGAATTCGCCCAGACCGACGAAGCGCAGAAAATTATGGATTTGGTCAAAGGTGGATTCGTCCGTGGCGTATCCGTTGGATATCGAGTCAATAAGTGGGAAGTCGTTGAAAAAGGTCAAAAGTCCGATGATGGTATTGAAGGCCCGGCTTGGATTGCTACCAGCTGGGAAGTGTTTGAAGCCAGTATAGTAACGGTGCCGGCGGATGCTTCCGTCGGCGTGGCAAGGTCATTGCCGTTCTATGACGATTTGGAAAATCATATTGTATCGGAGCGCAGCTCCGGAAAGTCAAAAGGGGGAGAAAAAATGCCTATTGATGAAAACGGAAATCCTATTGAAGAGACTAGAAGTGCTAAGCCGGCAACCTCTACTGCGGCACCTGCAGTAAATGAAGCTGCTATTCGCGAAGAAGCGCAAAAAGCCGAACGCCAACGTTGCGCTAGCGTCAACGGTCTGTGCGACCAATTTGAGGTAGAAAGCGAACAGCGCAGCAAGTGGCTGAATGATGGTACCGATATCGAAACCGTCAACCGCGAATTGCTGGGTATTATCAGCAAACGTAATGCTCCGATTGCAAATGCAAAACCGGAGATGGGGGCTGCGGAGGAAGATAAACTCCGCGCAGCGTATCGTGACGGACTGGGGCTGCGTGCAGGTTTTAATATTGAAAAACCTGCCGATGGTGCCGAAAAAATGCGCGGCATGAGCCAGCGCGATATCGCCCGTGAGATCCTGCAGCGTGAAGGCGCCAAAGATGTTCTGCGCATGGGCGACAATGAACTCTTTACCCGTGCGATGACCAGCAGCACTTATTCTGACCTGCTGAACAGCACTGTCAAGCTTTCTATGAGCAAAGGCTATTCGGAGGTAGAGACAACCTTTGAACGCTGGACTGTTGATGGCACCTTAAGCGATTTCAAGACCGCCTACCGCTACAAAATCGGTGGTGCGCAAGAGCCGGAACTAATTCCGGAAAACGGTGAATTTACTCATGCGAAGCTGGGTAAAGAAAAAACTGCCGTACAACTGGGTACCGATGGTATCGCCTGGAACTATACCCGTCAGTTGTTTATCAACGATGATTTGGATATCCTGGCCAAGTTCCCTTATCGCTTTGCCGCAGCCTTCAAGCGCAAAATCAATCGCTTGGCTTATGCTGCGCTGGCAGGTATCACCTACAGCTCGGCAAACGGAAACCTTGCAACTACGGTTGGTGCGCCGAGCACTGCGACACTTTCCGAAGCGCGTCAGTTACTGCGCAAACAAAAAGATTTCAGCAAGAAATTCAGCTTGAACCTGGCCGCTAAATATCTAATTGTTCCGTCCACCTACGAAACTACCGCAGAGCAGCTGCTTCAATCTTTGGCCGATCCTTCCGGAGATCATTCCGGCGTAGCTAACGTATTCCGTAATTCCTTGGATATCGTTGTAGATACTGCCTTGGATGATATCAATGCAAATGCCTGGTATATTGCGGCCGCAAAAAATCAGGTAGAAGGCATCGAGATCAGCTACTTGAACGGCAACAAAACGCCGATCTTGGAATCGAAGGATTCTTTTGATACGCTGGCACGTTCTTTCAGAATGTATCTTGATTTCGGTATCGCTGCTTTGGATTACCGCGGTTTTGTAAAAAATGCAGGGAATAAGGGGGAGTAAATCATGGCAAACGAAAAAGCTTTTTTCCACCGTAAGGGCGATAAGCTGGATTATGAATGTACGGCAGACGTGGCAGAGGGCGACGTTATTGTGGTCGGAAGTATTTGCGGCGTAGCCGAAGCC
>UMKA01024985.1_pt1 | contig 30230 bp, 39 predicted proteins | sample 1966211 | NCBI WGS metagenome assembly UMKA01 (sample SAMEA4836165, study PRJEB28245) | human gut metagenome | biome: gut microbiome; material: fecal sample | place: Denmark | collected 2008
GCGTTCCCCTATGTGTATGGTGAATATGGGCGGTATGAAAATTGGAGGATTAAAGAAAAGCACCATCGGCAGCGCAACCGCAACCGGTAGCAAGGCGAGAAATGGAACATTCTATCACGTTCATTGGTATAAATACCCTTTGATTAGTTGGCTTGGCCTTTTTAGTGATGATATGTGTATGCAAGGCGGCAGTTATGACATCGCTTATCTTTCTGAATTAGATCCAATGTGGAATGATGATACGTTGTCACTTTTTGTCAATCCGGAGGCAGCATTGTTTGGAAATCCGATTGCTCAATTTGCTTGTATTGCAGATGCCATTGCCGCAGAAGTTCATTTGCCTTTAGATATTTTATTTTGGTGCGCCGGTAGTCACGGTTCAATCTATCCGTTTACTGGATCAGCTAACCGCGAAAATTCGCCGTTAGATCAAGCCGTGTTACTTTCAGAGCGGATGAATTTCAAATTACATAGACAAGGCATTGCGCAAGATTCAATCGGTGAAAATACGGCCGTTTGCTTTCAATATCCATCGCCAATCGTACCGAAAGAAAGATACCGTTATCAATTAATTAATCCGATTCCGGATGCTAATAATTGTCATCCTTATGGCCGCAGTGTAATGCGTTGGCAAATTGGCAAAGATACGCCTACAACCTCAAAAAACTACGGCTATTTGATTTGGAAAAAGCGTAATTGCGTAATGTTTTAGAGAGGGAAGAATGAAAAAGTTTTTTATTAGCTTAATGTGCGCAATTAGCTTAATGGCACAAGCAGACGATAATTATAATCAAATTTCACAGCCACCTCTTGAAGATAAAGAGAATGAATTGGCTTATTTTGTATCGTTTTCTATTCCAGAAAAACAATTGGTCACGTTAATTCGCGAGGCAGAGCAGCACGAAATACCGGTATATATTCGCGGTTTAATAAATAATGATATGAACCGCACAGCAAAAGCCGTGTTATATCTAGCTCAAAAATATAACGTTCAAGGCGTGTTAATTGATCCTCTTCGTTTTGAACACTACGGCATTAATGCCGTTCCGGCACTGGTTAAAAAGTGCGGTGAAAAATTTGATGTGATTCACGGTAACGTGGAATTAAAACAGGCTCTTAGCTTAATTGCATCACAAGGAGAATGTAAATGAAAAAACGGTTTTTCCTTATTGGAATGTTGTTATCTAGCAGTGTTGTTTATGCCTCAAGTATGAGTGAGGCATTTAAACAAGGGCAGAATGTGGGTAAAGGGAATAATGGCAATGCGCAGCAAGTGATGAAAGACTTTCAACCTACACAAATTCAAGGCTTTAATGCAAGACCACAAGAAAGCCAATTTTACACCGGCGTTAAAGGTGGCAACCCTAATTTAATGGGTAAAGGTATGAGCGCGCTAGAAACTTCCGAAAGTGGAAAAGCCATTAAAGACAGTGTAATCAACAATCCTAAAGTCAAAATATCACAAGACAGTGATTTTATTCAAAACTCCGACAATATCCGAAAAAATGCTAAAGCTATTTCCGGTATGAATGGGCAGCAGTGTGTAAATCAAGTTTTAAGTAAAACAGCATTTAGTTCTCACTTTTGCGAAAAAGATAATAACGTAGAAATGCAATGTAAAAAAACGGCTAATGTGAAATGGCTTGGGGATGTAAGAACAGAGAAAAAAACATTTAAGTTTTTAGCAACGGATTTTAAGATTATTAACCAAAATCACGCACAAATTATTGCACCGGAAAACGGCACAATTACCGGATTTACTACTAAATCTTGTGGTTTTGATGATAGAGGTATGTTTTGGATTCGTTGCAAAAAGACAAATCTATCTTTTTTAGGCGTACCTATCGGGGATTTTAATTATGGTCGAAGAAGTTTTAGCGTGGATAATTTAGCGCGAAAAGTTACAAAAGGGGAGCGTTTAGATATTTTCAGAAGTGAGGGAGATTCTTGGTGGCATCCGTGGGTATATAAAAGTCCTAGAGAGCCTGAAAAATCAACAATGGATATAACCTTAAATTATGTGGTAGAAGAAAACACCTTAAAGCCACAAGTTGAATGGGATAATAATTGTCCGGCTGATACCGGAAACGCCGTAGAAATCAAAGCACAATGTACTCAACCGGCAGAAACAAGAACATTCGAGCGCGAGGGTCAAACCTTTAAAATTCATCAGGATTGTTGGGAACATTCTTATCATTATATAGCAAGTGAAAGCAGTGATAATGAATGTAGAAAATATGAAGATAATGCAAATTGTACGTTGAGCGAAAGGGAGTGCCTTTTACAAGAAAACGGAGCTTGTGCGCGTCATCGTGTTAAATATCAATGTCAAACAACCACTAAAACAGATGGCTATATTTGTGGTGATAAATTCTTTTGTAGTGATGGTTCTTGTGCCGATTTAGAGGGAAGTGTAAATACCGATTTTGGCCACGCCGTCAGTCAATTAGCCACCCTTGCACAAGCCGGAAAAGATATAGGAATGGATGCGGAACACCTTAGAGCCTTTAGTGGTAAACCAATGTTTTGCCGTAAATCAGGTTTAGGTTATAGCGATTGTTGCAAAGATAGCGGATGGGGGCATAAAGCCGGCCTTGCAAAATGTAATTCGGAAGAAAAGGCGTTAGGGCAAGCCAAAGAGAAAAAATTGGTTGTTTATGTGGGAACATTTTGCTCAAGAAAAGTCGCAAAAATATGTGTGCAACGAAAAGCCGGTTATTGCGTATTTGATAATAAATTAGCGAGAATAATCCAATATCAAGGCCGTTCTGGTCAATTAGGCATTGGATTTGGCGGCTCAAAAAATCCGGATTGCCGAGGGGTTACGGTAGATGAACTACAAAGGATTGATTTTAACGCAATGGATTATTCCGATTTTTACGAAGAATTAAACGAGCGAACCAATTTACCGGATAGAGAACAGCTTATGGAACATATGAAAAATTCGATTGTTGAACAATTACAAAATCAATAATAAAAAGGGGGAAATGATGCGTAAATATAAATTTTTAACAATTCTTTCCCTCCTTTTTTTAGGAGGGGTAAGCTATGCAAATGAACCGCCTAGCACCGATTATAAACCGGCAGTCGGTTGGCAGTTTTACAATTTGCCAAAAACACCTAAAGAAAAACAAATTAAACCTCAGCCACAAATTGAGCAACCTTTAAAAGAATTATCACCATCAGAACAAATGGAGTTAATTCAAAAAAAACTTAAAGAGGCAAAAGATACAGCAATTATGAATCCAACTCCGGATAACATTGCCATTTATAAAGTTTATCAAGATTATTTCGTAGAAAAAGCAACAAAGTTTTCGATGAAATGGGAAGAAATGTTATTAAAATATCCTGAACTTGATTACAACATTAAAAACTCTTTTTATAATTCTACTGTGCCAATTAAAGAAACAATGCGCAGAAAAGAAGAGGCAGATGCGATTGAATTTGTTAATCAACGTTACGGGTTTTTCTTTTTCTATCGCGGCAATAATCCGCTAGATAATAAATTATCTGAAATTGTGAAAAGTTTTGCTGCACAATATAAATTAAAAATCATCCCTATTACAGTAGATGGTCGTGTAAATTCCGAATTTCCTCAATCGCAAAGAGATACAGGTCAATCGGCAAAAATGGGAATAAAACATTTTCCGGCACTTTTCCTTGTCAATCCAAGAAAAGGGGAGTATAAACCTATTGCGTATGGCTTTATTACACCGGATGATTTAGCAAGAAGAGTGTTAAATATTGTGAGTGGATTTAAACCAAAAATTTAATAAAAAAGGAATAAAAAATGAAAAAGAATTTTTTAATTTTATTGTTTGCTCTTATCATTCCTACTTATGGAATGGCTAACTCAACTTTAGAAATGATTGAGAAACTAGACCAAGAAAAATTAGCTAGACAATCACAAGAAATTGAAGTAAAAAAAGAAGTGAATCCAGTAAAAAAAGAACGCCGTTTTATTACGCTTTCAAATGGAAAACGAGTAGATATTTCTGATTGGCAAATTGTGCATTTTATGTCTAGCACTTGCTCTTATTGCAGACAATTTAATCCAAAACTAAAACAACTTTCTGAACAGGTTGGTATTCCGGTTGTGACTTATAGTTTTGATGGAAAAGGGGATGAAGTTTTTCCAGTGGTTTTTGATGCAAATGAAGATGTTTTAAGAGAATTTTTTGCTGAATTGCCACGCGCAACACCAACTGACTTTTTAATTAATGTGAATAATTTGGTTACGTTGCCAGTATCTCAAGGCGACCTTTCTCAATTTGCCCTTGCACAGCGTTTGGATGAAACGTTTTTATATATTGAAAATAATCTCAAAGGTATTGAAAAAATGCCGGTTGAGGGGGAAAAATAATGCGTAAATTATTTCATAAAGTTTTAGCTTTATCCGCACTTGCTTTTTCTACTATGGCAAATGCAAGTGTTGATTCAGATTTGAATAAATTTTTTAACGATTTAGGCGGCGGCTCAAATTATACCAGTGCGGCAGTGATGCAAGGCCAAAGTGCCGGTTATATGACTGGAGGGGCTTTTTTCGCGCGGATGCCAACAAGAAATATTCAGCTTATTTCTATCACTCTTCCGAATGTAAGTGCCGGTTGCGGTGGGATTGATGCGTATTTAGGGGCGTTTTCTTTTATCAATAGTGAGCAATTACAGGCAATGGCCAAGATGATTATGAGTAATGCGATTGGTTATGCGTTTGACTTGGCATTAGAAACTACTTGCCCTCAATGTAAAATGGTGATGGATAAACTTCAAGCGATTGCAACAGATATTAATAACTTAAATATTTCTACTTGCCAAGCAGCACAGGCGTTGGTCGGTGGGATTGTTGGAAATCGTTTGGCACAAGATCAACAGGCTTGTACTTCCGTTGCCTCCGAAAATAATATGTTTGCAGACTTTTTACAGACAAGACAACGTTGTGGGGTAGGTGGTCAATCGAATAGCGTATTGAATAGTTCAAAGGCTAAAAATCGAGAAGAAGAAATACCAAGAAATGTTAATACAGTATGGAAAGCTTTTAATCGTATTAATCAAGTTGTATCAAATGACCGAGAATTAAAAGAAATGATGATGACGATGGTCGGTACTACAATTTACGATGCAAAAGGCAATATGACCGTTTTACCCTCTTTAGGGGTGACAGATGAATTGATTAGTACGCTACTTTATGGCGGTACGGCCACAATGTATCGTTGTAATGATGTATCAGAGTGTTTAAAACCTTCAAAATCAAAAGTGACGATTCAAGAAAAAAACGCTTTAGTGCCAAAAGTTAAAGAAATGATCAGTCATATTCACGCATCGGTTGTTGCCGATGTGCCATTAAGAAACGAAGAAATCGCGTTTATTAGTAATACACGGATTCCTATTTATCGCCATATTAAAGATGTGGCAATGGCCGGTGCAGATAGCAATTTTGTTTTAAATCTTGCTCAATACATTGCTTTAAATCACGCACTTGAATATGTGAACGGATTGGTTAGTTTGACTGAATTAGCAAGCTCCAAAACATTGGGATCGGAGGAAGAGGTTAAACAATTCCAAGACCGCGTTAAAAATGTAAGAGAGCGTTTAGGCAATACATTAAGTAAAGTACAAATTCAACAAGACGGCTATATTTCCGTATTAGAACAAATGCAAATTTTACGTAAACAAATTGCGCCACAATACGGCAATAAACTTAATTTCGGTGAGTAAAAGGTAAATCACTATGGCGATGGAAATTACTATATTAGATGGTGTAGAAGTTTTAGCACAAGGATTTCAGGCTATTTCTGCTTTTGTAAAAAATGATACTTGGTTTTCATTGATTAAAATTGCAGAAGTGATCGGGGTTGTAATGGCTGCGATAGTTTATGTTAAAGGTCAAGATTTTAGAGTGTTCTTTTATTGGTTGGTTGGCTTTATTTTAATTAATGCTTTATTGCTCACGCCAAAAGAAAGAGTAGTTGTACGAGATTTAGCAAATCCAACAATTACAAAAATTGTTGATAATGTTCCTTTAGGCGTGGCGTTTCCATTGTATTTATCTACTAATATAGGAAATTCCATCGCCCGAACCTATGATATGTTTTTCTCAACGCCTAATGATGTTAAATATACACAAACAGGTTTATTGTTTGGTCAAAGATTGCTTGAAGAATCTTTTTACATCAAACCGTCAAACGATAAATTAACCACAAATTTGAATAACTATATTCAAAGTTGTGTGGTTGAGCGAAATATGATTAAAGGCTCAAATTCTTTTGATGATTTAATGAATAATCAAGATTTAATTCAAACACTATATACAGGCAGTCCGGCTGATTATGTAAATTATAATAACAGTTTACAAAGTTGTGCAACCACCGGAAAAGCGATTGCGACAGAGCTTAAAAATTATGCCTCTAGTGATGGCCCGATTAAAAAATTGATGGATAGTTTAGGCTTAAAGTCAATGAATCCGGCATCACTAAAAGAATATAATAATAAAGTAAGCAATGTGCAGCAGTATTTTATGAAATCAAGCAAAACAGCATCGGAAATCTATACGCAAAATATGCTAGTTAATGCTTATCGCCGTTCGCTTGAGCGTTATCCGGCCTCTTTAGATGGAAGTTCGGAATTAATTGCACAAGCCTCTGAACAATCTCTAACAAAAATGAAATTGGCGCACCACGCAAGCTATCAAGTAGCCGGCAAAACTTTACCGGCACTACATACCGTTTTATTAGTGTTAATGGTTGGTATCTTTCCAATTATGGTTATGGCGATGTTTATTCGGGAGGTAGCTTGGAGCGTTGTTAAAAACTACATTACAGTGCTATTTAGTTTAATGATGTGGCCGGTTTTATTCGCCGTGTTTAATAGCATTATAACCACGTTAAACGCGCAAGTGATGCACGGGGAGGGCTTTACCTTATCAAATATGGATAAGGTAAAAGAAAATGCAACAATGATTGCCGGAATGGCGAGTTGGTTGTTGTTATCCATTCCTTTTTTAAGTTTTAAATTAGTGACCAATCTAGGTCAAAATATTGCAAGTGCCGGTTCATATTTGGGTAATGCGTTGGCAAGCTCCACTTCCGCTGATGCTGCAGCAACCGCGACCGGTAATTATAACTGGGGCAATATGCAAATGAATAATATCAACGGAAACAAAGTTGATTTAAATTCTGTGTATCGAGATGGTATGAGTACCGTTCAATTAGCAAATGGTGCAACGCAAACAATGACCGCAGATGGTTCTATGGTATTAGATAGTTCCGGTTCTATTTCTAAATTGCCGTTTAGTTTTGATACTGGCCGGATGCTTGATGCAAGTTTAAATTCTTCAATTCAAGCATTACAACGCCAATCAGAGCAATATATGCAAGGTTATCGTAGTTCTGTGACTAACGCGCACGATTCTGCAACTCAAATCTTGAGCAATTATAGTCATCAAGATTTAAAACAAAAAGGTTTAACGGAAAATGATATTCACGCATTAAAAAATATGGCTCAATCAGGGGAAAGTGCAAGTTCTAGAAATGCCTCTAGTGATTCAACGAGCAATAATGAATCGACTGCAACACAAATTAGAAATAGTGGCGGTGTACAAGGTGGGCTTGGTACTAAATTTGGGCTTGGTGCTAATTTTGGATATGGTGCGGAAGATACAAATACTTACGGCTCCGGAAAATCCCAAGATTCATCTAATAGCTATTCAAATGATAAAAATTGGTCTAATAGTGAATTAGCAGAAAAAGCTAAACAACTTAATCAAATTAATGCAAGTAACGTACAAGATTCACAATTACGAAGTTTGATTAGAAATACTCAAGATTCAATGCGTAGCGCGTATGAAAACTTTAACGGATTTACAGCAACACAAAGCCGCGAGCGCGTATTATCTGAAACGGCTAATTTAACAGAATCTCAACGAATGAATATCCAACATCGTTTAGAACAAGAATTTGTAGGTTATGCAAGAGCGCGATTAGGTGATGAAAATGTGGGTTATGTTTTAACTAGCGGTACAGCAGAGGCGAGAGAGCAAAGAACACAGCTTATTAATGAATATGCTGCACAGTTTGAGGCATCATTGCGCAATATTCACGATGGCAACGGAGTGAAAGTATTGGGTTCACAAGGTGGATTTAGCGGTGGTAATTCAGGTGGTCAAGTTGGATTTAAAGGTGGAGTATCAGGTGGCCAAGTTGAAAACTATGTAGGTAGTAGAGGACAAAGCTATGAAGAGCAAGCTAAAAAAATGGGAATCCAAATAGAGCCTATTCAACACATTGATCCAAATAGTGAGCGCAATCAAGAAGTAAAAAGCGCGTGGGCGAAAAAATCCGGTTCAAATCAAGTGATGATTGACGAGGCAGAGGATCACGCTAATAATCGTAAAAAATTAAATGAAAAACTTTACGAACAACAAAAATAGGAGATTTATATGATTAAAAAAATCTATGATTTTCTTAAAAAAGTATTAAGTGAATCAGAGGAAGAGAATATATCTAATTCATTTATTAAAAATAATTCAAGCGATTTAGTTCACAAGGATAAAACAGATTTACCAAATGAATCATTTAAAATTCAACCTTGCGATGAAATTAATCCTATTACCGGACAAATTTCTTACGGAGGAGTTGATGTATTAGGTAATCCTTATGGTTCAGATATTAATAATTCAATAGATAACACATACCAAAGTTTTGAAAATTCCTTTAATAACGATTTTCATAACCATTAACTAAGGAGCATATTATGGCTGGTATCAACAAAGTTATTATTGTAGGGCATTTAGGCAATGAACCGGAAATGCGCAGTATGCCAAACGGTGAGGCCGTGGCTAATATTAGCGTTGCAACAAGTGAAAGTTGGACGGATAAGACAACCGGTGAACGTAAAGAAGTGACCGAATGGCATCGAATTGTCTTGTATCGCCGTCTTGCCGAAATTGCCGGACAATACTTGCACAAAGGATCGCAAGTTTATGTAGAGGGGCGTTTAAAAACGCGTAAATGGCAAGATAACAACGGTCAAGATAGATATACGACCGAAATTCAAGGCGATAATCTACAAATGTTAGGGAGCGCACAAGCACCATCTGCTGCCGCACCAAAGCCAATGGCTGAACAAGCTAACCAACCACCGGCAACGGATAGTTTTAACGACAGCATCCCATTCTGAACGTGCTTAATCATCCAAATTCTACCCTTTAGCGAGGGTAGAATTCTATTCCTCAACATTTAACATCAAGAAGAGGCAATTATGGGATTCCAAGACCGCGATTATGTAAAAGAAAAACATAAAACATTAGAACAACAAGAAAAGCAGAATCTACAAAATTTAATTAATCGCTCAAAAAAACAAAAAATCAGTTGGACTTATATCGGTGGAATTGTCTTAATTTTAGCTGCAATCATTAAAGAAATTTATTTTAGATAAGGAATAAAAAATGAGCCTAGACGCGCGCAATATTACACAAGGCGGCCAAGTTATTAAATATATGATCGGTATGTTTATACAGATCACAAATATTGTTGTTTACTGGAGTTTATTGCCGGCGCTTGGCTCATTTTTCATATACCTATTTTCTGTAATGAAATGGGTGCATATTAAACACGGTACAGTGTATTGGTTGCTTTTTATAAAAGCCAAGTTTGTCAGAACACAAACAGACCAACTCTATCATTTTTCTTGGGAAACCGCACAAGGGAAAATGGTTGAGTTTACACGCACCGGCGCACAGATTTTAAATGATAGTTATTTCATTAAATGCGCGGAATTACTCAAACAAAATGCGTTTTACGGATGGGGAATATCTCTTGCCGTCTTTTTCTTCATTGTAATGGTCGTATTTTGGTTTTTAGGTCGAAAAGGTCACTTACAACGTAAAGATGAATTAATTGGGGGGCGATTCCTTGCACCTAGCGCGGCTTACGTTAATAAGCTACTTAAAAAAATGGGTAAATTATCGCCTCTAAAAATCGGTGACTTGCACCTTGTAAAAAACAGTGAAATTCAAAATATCGCCTTACACGGTACAGTCGGTACAGGTAAATCTACCGCTATCAATGGATTGCTTGAACAAGCACGAAAAGACGAGCAGCGCGGCATTATTTACGACCGAGGAAATAACTTTATACCTATTTTCTACCGTGAGGGCGTGGATGTTATTTTAAACCCGATTGATGACCGATGCCCGAATTGGGATTTGTGGGAAGAGTGCCAAGACAAAGTAGATTTGGAAAACTTTGCAGAGGCGTTATTTTCAGAGGGTCAAGGAAACGGCGATCCGTTTTGGGTACTTTCCGCGCGGATGCTTTTCACTTCTACGGCAGAGGCGATGCGCAGCGATCCGAATCGCTCAATTAAATCACTTTTAAATCACTTGCTTTCTATTTCATTGGCTGATTTAAAAGAAGTTTTACAAGGTACAGATGCCGCGAATTTAGTCGATGGCAGCATTGAAAAAACGGCGGTGACAATCCGTACTGTATTAGCAACCTATGCTAAATCTTTGCGCCTTTGCCAAGGTTTAGATAAAGAGGGGAAAGCAAAATTTTCTATCCGGAAATGGCTGCATAATAGCGATGATAATGCGTGGATTTTCTTATCAAGTGATGGCCGCGTACACGAATCTATTAAACCGCTTATTACCGCTTGGCTAAATATTGCAATGCAAAATGTGCTTGCACTAGAGGCTGATTTATCGCGCCGCGTTTGGACTTTATTAGACGAGTTACCAAGTCTTAATAACGTGCCTAAAATTTTAGAGTATCTTTCAGAGGCGCGTAAATTTGGAGGCGTGAGCTTGGTCGGTATTCAAAACTTCCCACAATTACAATCTATTTACGGCAAAGATAAAGCACAGGCAATTTGGGATTTACTCAATACTAAAGCCTATTTCCGTGCGCCAAGTGGTGAAGTGGCAAGATGGGTGCAAAGTGAACTAGGCGAAATCAGACAGAAAAAATTTAAAGACCAATATAGCTATGGTGTGGATACTATCCGCGATGGTGTGAACTTCTCAAAAGACGAGCAAGACGAGAATATAGTGAGTTATTCCGATATTCAACGCCTAGACGATTTACAGTGCTATGTTGTGTTAAAAGGCGATTTACCGGTGGCGAAAGTGAATTTAACAAGAAAAGACTACAAGAAAATCGCAGAGGGTAAAATTGAGCGTGATTTAGTGGCCGTTTTCGATCCGAATTTAGATTCACTTATTACCAATGCCGGCGTGAGCCATCAATTTGATATTTTAGCGAATAAAATCGTTAATAATACCAACAGCACAACATCAAACACGACCGCAAGCGGTTCTGAAATCGTGATGCCAACCTTAACAGAACAATTTGAGGAAGTCGATAACGAGCAAGTCGTGCAACACTCCGGAATCGTTTATGAGGAAGAAGAGCATCAGAACGGCAAGGTTGAAAATAACCTTAAACATCATAATAAGTTATTAAGAGATTTGGAAATGTAATTTATGTTGTCAGTAGCAAAAGTTGGATCAGCCGGTGGCGCAGCAAATTATTACTCTCAAGAAGATAACTACTATTTTTTAGGCGAACAAAGCACAAAATGGTTCGGCGAGGGTGCAAAACGATTAGGGCTTGAGGGTGCAGTTGATAAAGATACATTTAAACAAGTGCTTGAGGGTCGTTTGCCGGATGGTTCGGATTTGTCACATATCCGAAACGGCGAAAACGTACACCGCGCCGGTTATGACTATACCTTTTCCGCGCCTAAATCTGTATCGTTATTAGCATTAATTCAAGGTGACAAAGATGTATTAAATGCTCATAAAAGTGCGGTCGAAAAAGTGATGACAGAAATTGAATCTCTAGCCTCTACGCGGTCAATGGAAACGCAAGAAAAGGATATTGTCGAAACCAAAAATTTAGTGAGCGCACTTTTTTTACACGATACCAATCGAAATCTTGAGCCACACTTGCATACACACGCGATTGTGGCCAATGCAACCTATGATGAAAATACCGAAAAATTCAAAACACTTTCAACCGATAAGACCGGCAATTCAAAAGGATTTGTAGAGGTCACTTGGAATAACAAAATCGCACTAGGCAAGCTATACCGCTCATTTTTGAAAGAAGAGTTAGCATCACAAGGTTTTGAATTTGAACACACCGGAAAAAACGGCTTATGGGAAATTAAAGGGATTCCGGCAGAAGTATTGAAAGAATTTTCTACACGCCGGCAAGAAATCCTAGCCAGTGTTGAGCCGGATGCTAGTCAAAAATCTTTAAGCGTTGCGGCCAAAGATACGCGCAATGCAAAAGATTTGACTAATCAAGATGAAGTTAAAAAAGAATGGCAAGAAAAATGGAATTCATTGTTAGGGGAAAACTTTGATATTAATAAAATCAAAGTGACCCCTGAACAAATACAAGCGCGCCTTGAACAGAAATCTGAACAGACCGCGGCAATAGATAAAGCCTTGCCGGAAGTTATTGCGGAAATTGCTCAATCAAAAGCTAAATTTAGCCGTGCAGAAATTACCGATAAACTTGTCGATAAAGTTTATTTTGAGGGCGGCGGCTTTTCTTCGCTTGTCAGTGAACGCATTGATAAACTGATCGAAAATAAAGGCTTGATTGTGACAGACAACAAGCAAAATTATTTTACTACACCGGAACATTTATCCAATGAATCGGTGGTGACTTCGCTTATATCAAAGCTAGATAATCAAACGCATAACCTCCGCGCGGAAAATCAATCACAAATTGCGGTGAAAATTCAAAACGACCATAAAAATTTAAATTTGTTTAGTGTACGAGGCCGCCGAGATTATGATGCAAAATTAGTCAGTGATTTAGAAGTCTTTGCAGATGATAACAAAAAAGATCACGTTGTTATTGTGCCTAGTCATCAAGAAAAAAACACACTCCGCAGCAAATTAGAAAAAGACACAAAAGTTTTTACGGCCACAGACTTTTTACAGTCAGATTTAGCCGATAAAAGCGGCCTTGTAATGACCGTTTACCGCAGCGAGAAAATGCACCTAGATACAATGAAAAATATTCTTTCTAAGGGCTATACGCAACAAAATACAGTCGTTTTACTTGATACTGGCGGTCGTAATCAAAAAGGGCTAACGCGCGATCTAGCGGTAGATTTAGGCGTAAATGATACCGTTTTAAAAGAAAGCACCGAGCGCAAGCACGTTGTAATGATGAACAATGTCGATAAAAACGACCAACTTTCTACCGCCTTAAAAGCCTATATGGGGCTTGCATTTACAGACAAAAACGTGGTGATGCAAGTTTCACAAGCAACCAACACAAACACCAATTTACGCGAAAAATTAACCGCACTTACAAGACAAACAATGCTAGATAATGGCTTGCTAGGGGAGCGAACCAGTACCATCCAATCTAAAGAGCCGGCTTATATTAAACTTGATGCCGGCGGTAAACCGGATTATGAAAATCCCTCAAACTATCAAAAAGGCGATACGATTGAGCGATTAAACAAAGGTAAAATTGAAAGTTGGACGATTCTTGATGTATCGCGTAAAGACAAAACGTTGGCCGTTTTAAATAATCAAACCGGCGAACGCGAAAAAGACTGGTCAATGAATAAATTAAATAGCGATTATCAGCTTTTCCGCAGCGTAAAAGACATTGAGGTGCGCGTGGGCGAAAAATTGCACTCAATGGGCAAAACAAACGGAATACGCGCTAATCAAGATTTGACAGTAATTGGCATATCTAAACCAAATATTTTTACTAAGCAAAAAATCACTTTGGAAGATAGCCAAGGCAAAACATATACTATCAATGCCGGTGCAGAAACAAAACTTGGTTACGGTTATGTGGAATCAGTGGGTAAATCACAACACGGCGAGCGTGATGTGATTATTTCTGTATTGCAAGACAACCAAACCAACGATAAAACGCTATCAGACGTGCAGAAAGGCGCAGATCGCGTTTTAGCCATTACAGCCACAGCCGACAGCGTAATAGCTAAGAGAATTGATTTAAACCGCTCTCAAATCTCTTTAACGCGCAGCCTTGAAAATATGTACGAGGTGACTTCGCTTGAGGCAATTAAAAATGAATCTGTAAAAGCGGCCTTTGAAAATCCGCGTATTAAAAAAGAAATTAATGCGCGTATCGAGGCCATTCAATCCAAAGGCGATTGGGTTTCATTCAGGCCGAGCGATCTTGTGGCAAGTCTTGAAAGTAGTGGTCGTTTTAGCAAACAAGAAATAATGCAATACGTTTCCGAACGTATCGCGGAGGGTGATTATCGACCAATGGACGGTAAAGCCAAAGATCTTTACAGCTCTTACTACTTAAAAGAAAGTGTGCAAACAGAAAAGCATTTATTAGCTTTACTTGATAAAGGTATAGGCACTCAAGAGGCAATTTTACCGGAGGCTAAACAACTTCTTGAGGGCAGCTCTCTTAATGCCGGACAACGAAATGCTGCCGAGATGATTTTAACCAATACAGACCGCATCGTAAATTTACAAGGTTTAGCCGGTGTAGGTAAAACTTATCAGCTTAATGTTGTGGCCTCTCTTATCGAGCAGCACAGACCGGATATTACAATTAAAGCACTTGCGCCGACACATAAAGCCAAAGAAGAACTTTTAAGAAGTAAACAGATCACAGATGGCGATACATTCGCTAATTTTCTTGTGACAGTGCAACAAGACCAATCAAGATATGATAAGACATTATTTATCATTGATGAATCTTCAATGATTGGTAATAAAACCGGTACAGACCTATTGAATACGATTGTAGAACGCGGCGGCCGTATTATTTTATCGGGCGACCATTCGCAACTTTCCGCGCTTGAATCCGGCGATGTATTCCGATTAGGGCAAAAGTTTTCGCACGTTGCAAAAGCGGAAATGACCCAGATTGTGCGACAATCTAATGATATTTTGCGCGGTGCAGTCGAGGCTGTGGCAGTCGATAAAGATATTCGCAAATCACTTTCGCTTATCGAGCAGCAAACGCACGATGTAGCGAGAATTAAGCCGGAAGATGCGCCGGACTCAAGAATTGCAGAAAAAGGCGAGGCAACCTATCAAAACGTAGTGAAAGATTATTTAAGCCGGACACCGCAAGCGCAAGCAAATACGCAAATTATTACGGCAACCAATCATCACCGGATTGGCTTAAATAATGAAATTCAAAAAGCACGTTTTGAAAATGGCGCGATCAAAAATGGCGTTGAGATGACCATTTACCGCCGAGAAAATCTTACCGAGGCTGATTTAAAAACTGTTGGCACTTGGAAAGAAAACACCGGAAACGTTTTAAAAGACGGCGAACAATATTATAAGATTCAGTCAGTATCTAATGATGGGGAAATTTGGCTTGATAATGGTAAATCAACAAAAATGATCAATGCCATTGATTCAAGCAGCGAGTTAGCTATTTTTCGCGCGGAAAAACAAACCTTTTATGAGGGTGATAGCATCCGGATTAATGCCACAGATAAGAATAAAACAACAGAAAATAATGCCGTTGGCGTGGTTGTGAGTACGCAAGACGGCAAAATTAAAGCTGATTTTGGCGATGGTGCATTGCGAACGCTTGATCCTGTAAATAACCAATCTGATCGCCATATAGATTTAGGCTATTCCATTACCAGTATGGCCTCTCAAGGTGGCTCTTTTGAAAACGTGATTTTATACGTTGATACAAATATGAAAAACTTTGTAGATATGAAAAATGCGTATGTTGATATTTCGCGCGTTAAAGATCACTTGCAAATGTATGTCACCGACCGCGAAAAATACGCGGAATTAGTCGAGGGAAATTCCGGCGTTAGAACAACCGCTTACGAACAAGATTTAGCGATTAAGCAAGAAATTCTTTCAAATGCCGGTAGAATGTGGGATAGTGCGCGAGATTTGAAAGATCACTATAATTTTAAAGATCGTTTTGATCACAACGTATTAACGGAAAGTGGCCGATTAAGTTTTCAAGGAAAAGAAACCGCACTTTTATTGGCAACCACGGATGAAAACGGTCGCTATACTGGCAATCTTGTGATTCCGGTCAATCCTTATCGCGGCGAGTTAAATTTTAGCGAAAGCCGCCTTGAGGCAACCGAGGATGCGCGATTTATTGTTTTAAATCAAGGCGACAGTGACAAACCGGCTGAAATCTTGACTTTAAATACTTTAGAGCAAGCACAGGAATTTAAAGATCAAGAAAAAACCGTTATCATTGCACTAGATGAAAAAGATAAGGATATTACATTATCGGATATTGTAGATGATTCTGATAAAATTAGCGAAAAACTAAGTGCAGAAGAATTGAAAGAGATTGAAAAAATTTCTGATGAAATTTTGCGCGAGGAAGAAAAAGGATTAACAGCCGATCAAGAGATTGAAAAAGGCGAAGAGAAAGACAATAGTCAAAAACTTGGCCGTGATGAAAATAATATTTTAAGACACGGACAAGAAGAAGAGCATACACCAAAAATAAAAGAATTAGTTTAAGAGGAGTTTACTAATGACCAAACAAGACGAGTTCAATGTTGTTACTAAATATTTTAATAATTTTGCCTCTTTGCGCGCTTTTTCAAAAGACAAAGAATTAAGTTTTTTAGAAAAAGCAGAAAAAAATTTAGCGCAAATTATCAAGGATAGAAAAGAGGCGATTGAGCTTGAGAAAATGGAACAAGAAGAGCGCGAAAGAGAACGTAAAGCCCTTATTGAGAAGATAGAGGCAGAAGGATGGAGTATTAAGGATTTACTTAATGAAAGCGGTAAATCAAGCAAACGCGCAACAAGCAAAGCCAAAAATAAATATACTTTCCTTGATGAACAAGGAAATACACAATATTGGACTGGTCGTGGTCGGATGCCGGCCGCACTTAAAGCGAAAATTGATGCCGGCGAATCTTTGGAAAGTTTCCTTATTGAATCATAGCATCGAGCGCGCTACGCCTTGATCGCTTACGCGACCGTATGGATAAATTGTGCAAAACTTTTTGCAAAGTTTCACACCGAATTTTTCCACACTTCAAGGCTATTTTGTGGATTTTCCCACAGTCACTAATGGTCATCTTGCGCTGACCGTTCGGGATATTTAAGATTTTTTCCGCTTTTTTAGGCGAAAAAAATCTTAAACACCGCTCACCGTTCTTGTGGAAAAATCCACAAAACATCGAGGCCGGCACTCCGAATCGACAAAAGAAATGTAAATTAGTTCAAAGTTTTAATAAAAAGGTTTAGTTTAAGTTAGACTTTTTGAGATTAAAACGGTAGAATTAGGAATGATGGTTTTTGACTAAATTTAGTCAGAAATCAAAAAATTAGGAAAGAAAAAAAGCACCGCTGCAAACAGTGCTTTTTAGAAAGTGTTTAGTAACCACCACGTTACCACTCAAACACAATTAAAATAGTTAGGTTTAACCCCAACTACCTAATTCAAGAGAGATTGTACTATAAAAATTTTTTTATGCAAATCTTTTTAAGCATCTAGCTTAAAATCTTGAATTAAAGTCAGTGTTTGAGTGTATTGAGAGCAATACTATGAAAAACTTTGACTTTGAACAATTCAACTTTGAACCCTCTGAATCCTCACGAGATTCGATTAAACTCTATTATAGACATTACTTTGCGCGAAAAGTCGCCCTCAACGCAAGACACGGCTTGCTAAAGAGCGATATTGACTTACTCCGTTCAACTGGTAAATACTCCGAAGAGATCTTAAATTCGTTACCGTTGCGAAATACTCAAGCAGCCAATAGACCAAAACATAAATTGCATAAAGAATTTACGCCTAAAAATATTGCTGTGACAATAAAATTTAGCATCGGTCGCCGGTTAATTGCACCGGTAGCTAAACACGATATTAATTCAAACCCTTATATTCGTAAAACACGCAAGGCCAAAAAACAACGCCTAAACGTAAGAGATGAAAGAGAAGAAATATTCAACGCAGCAGTGATTGCGTTTGTAAAACATTGTGAAATTTCTATTTATGAAGAGTGCCTTTTTGAAGTTAAAGCTCCATTAAAACAAATTGCAATGGAGCTTGGCTTATTATCAAAAAATGGTCGTTATGATCGCTTAAATCGTCTAATTGATATGATGCAAGAGGCCGGTATAGCTGTTGTAATGCACGAGTTTGACAAAGAACGCTGCAAACAAAAAGCTGTAAGAATTTTCTTGTTGCCTGATTTTTTCTATTCTCTTGGTCATACTCCAGAAAGCCTTAGAAAAATGGTTGCCGCAACAAATTGGCATCTTATCAAAAAAGGGAGCAAAAAATCATTAGCAGAACGCGCCAAAGCACACGAAGAAAGATTAAAAGACTTGAACGTGGCAGATATGCGCGCCAACCCTAAAAATGCAGAAAAATACGCACTTTTAAAACGCGCTAAAGAAGATTTTTTAAATGATAAGGTCTTTCGCAACCTCCAAAATAAAAGCGTTAAATTCGAGCGTAAAGCACAATCAGAACGTGATAAAACAAAAGCGGATTTTTTTACGGATATGCCTGATATGCCTTTAACATTGGATGAATTGTTCCAATTTATGCCGGATTCCCCTTTTAATATTGATTTGCCGGATGTGGCTAACGCACACAAGCGGCGACATTAATCCATTTCCCCTTAAAATCTACCGCACTTTTTATTTTATCGACAGATGAAAGGGTAAGTCGTGCCTGTTTTTCAGACTTTCCTCAAAATTTCCATTCTCTACACGAAAAATTATCACTTTATTTTGACTAAATTTCTATTGTTGATGCTTTTTTTGAAAGTTATCTACAAAAAATGTGGATAACTTTGTGAATAACTAAAGTTAATTGCACGAGTAATTGCGAAACTTATAGTTTTCTAAAGAAAAAATAAAAAGAACAAAAAATTTGTCATTTTTTGTTCAATGTTTGCGTCCGGTAAACCGGACAAAATGGCTAATCAACAGTATAGGTAACATTATGCAACCATTTTAGGAAAATGGCTCTTGTGCTTGTCAAGGTCAAGCCTCCGGTTGGCTACGCCAAACCTTGACAATCACCCGCCCTTTCCTTATGGTTTTGCATAACGTTACCCTCCCTTTTGTGCTGCGCACTCATTCAACTTTAAAGCATCATTACGGAATCGGCTATCAACCGCTTATTAAACAAATCTTAAAAAGTTTTGTGGATTCCAATATGGATCAGATTTTAAAACGTGAAATCACTTTGCAGCCGCCGGTATTAAAAAACCGCGCCGGTTAAATCCACACTACCCTCTTAAAAAAAGCCTAACCAATCTGTGTTAGGTTTTTATTTTAATATTTTTTAAAATATTAAAATAAATATTTGTTTATTTTTCTATTTGTGCTAATATTATCTGTGACAGTTAATACTTGAACGGAGTAAAAAATGAAAGTAATCGCAGTTTTAAGCCAAAAAGGCGGCAGTGGAAAAAGCACCATTTCCATTAATATTGCACGTTGTTTACAGCTCAAAGGCTATAATGTAGCCTTAATTGATACCGATCCGCAAGCATCCGCGCGCGAATGGAACGCCTTGGCAGACGATGAATTTTTCCCTGTATATGGGTGTGATAAAGGCTTTTCAGATAAAGAAGTTAGACAGTTGGAAAAGGTTGCGGATTTTGTTGTCATTGATGGCGCACCACGGATTGAAAAAAGTATGGCTGATTCCATCCGTTTAGCGGATTATATTTTAATCCCTCTAAAACCATCACAATTAGATATATGGGCTTGTGCAGATTCTATTGAATTGGTGCAAGCAAGAATGATGATTGATGATAAACTAAAAGCCGGATTAGTGTTAAGTCAAGTTAATAAACAAACTAACCTAACAAAAGATGTGAGTGAGTTTATCAAAGATAAATTTACGATTCCGCTTTTACCATACAGCACCGGAATAAGAGTAAGTTATGCAGAAGTATTAAGCCTTGGAGGAACTGTTTTTGAGGGGCAGTCAAAAGAGGCAAAAGAAGAAATTACACAAATTACAGAAGAAATTTTAAAACAATTAGGAGTAAAAAATGGCTAAAAACAAATTAACAAAAGGCACTTTATCACTTGGTCAAATCGAAAAAGAGGCTATGCCGGAAATTAAAAGTGGTTTAAAAGAAAATGTAAAAAGAACCACTCTTTATCTTGATGAAAGTCTTTACCGTGCGATTAAACGACACGCCGTGATGGAAGAAATCACAATCAAAGACTACATTAATAATGTATTGCGTAAAGATTGCGAACAAAAAGGTATTTTATAGGTTTATGGAGCATAAATATGAAATCTACGGCGAGCTTTAATATTAAAATAGAGAGAAAAATTAAAGTTGAAAGACTTGCAATGGAAGTAAGTCTTAAAATAGGACGACCGGTAAAATGGACTGAAATTATGAATGTTCTTGTCGATCAGTTTTCTAAAGATGCTGTGGCATATATTGAAAATACCGAAAAACTAGATAAGGATAAAAAATGACTAAAACTATAAGGCTTACAGCTAAAGAACAAAACGATCTAGAAAATCTAGTATTCGAGTTAAATAAATCTTTAATTAAAAATAATTTAAGAAATGTAGGATTTTACAAAGAGGCTGATGTAGTTCATTTTTTACTAAAATCCAATCTTGATAAGATTGGTATTAATGAAAATGGGGAGATATGTTTGCTATGATCTTTAAAATACTAGATGAATGGCTTTCCGTGAGTCATTTTTACTTAGCTTTATTAAAACAAAGGGATAATTGCGCTATTGCAGCCGGATTCATTTTATCCATAGTATTAATGATCCACCTTATACAAGGTGGAGGAATTTTCTTTATCTTGGATGGTTGCATTTTAATATCGCTTTACCAAAGTTTTAGAAATTTATACATTGATGCAAATTATCCTAAATAATTATGTTTTTAAGTAATTATTTGTATATTTGCGAAAAAACAGTAAACAGAAAAAAGGTATCAAATAGCGTAGTCTTTTGATGCTTTTTTTTGTTGAGCAACCGGAGCAAAGCGTAGGGCGGTAGCTAAAACAAAAAAATAACAAATAAATATTTGTATTTGTTGTTTTGTAGTATAATTGTCAAAGTTATAAATAAGTGTTTTACCCTTTAATGATACTATTTAATGGCAATATAACCACAAATAGCTGTCAAAATATATTAAAAGATACAAATAAAGGTCAAATTATTTATGAAATATAACATCGTGGCATTTATTTGTATCTTTTGACATTTATTTGTATCTTTAACATTTATGTTGAGGATTTGCACAGTAAAGAACAATCAGAATCAAACAAAAGCAACCAAGATACAGAAATTCCATTAGAAAAATTGCATAAAGCCTTTGAAAATTCAAATTGGATTGAATTAGGCTTATTTGGCCAGACTTGGAAAACAATCGAAAAAGACTTTACACCTAAGAAATACGGATATAAAAATTTAAGTGATCTTATAAAAGATAAGACCGATTTTTTTCAATATAAAATAGGTGGTCAAGGTGGATTTAAGATTAAACTCAAAAACAATTTGCGATCTTAAAACAAAAAATCTACTCCAAACAGTAGGAAAAAACAGGGGATAACCCTGTTTTTTTTACTTAAATTTTAGGCGCAAGCATCGGATGACTATTCGCCGGTGTGTTCAACTTGGTTGCATTTTATGGCCTCCGCTCTTCTTTTTGTCAAGGTCAAGCCTCCGGTTGGCTACGCCAAACCTTGACAAAAACCGCTCCAACCATTTCATTTAACCAAGCTGAATCCCCCTCCTATGCAATCAAGATTTGCATATTTTTTGAGCAATATTATCGACAGCTGGGCAATCAAGATTTGCGTGTTTTTTGAGCAATATTACCGACAGCTGGGCAATAAAAAAATAATTAAAAAACTTTAAAAAAAGACAAATAAATATTTGTTTATTTGTAATTTTGTAGTATAATATAACCGTTTATTACAAAGGAGTTAATTATGCTTTACTATGTTACATTTCAAATTGACCGTTCTATTAAATTAGAAATATCTGATAACAAGAATTTCATTCATTCTTTTGCAGAAGAAACTACAACCCCAACAGGAATCGGTAAAAAATACTTTTATAACAAAGATGACTGTTTGATTTATGGTTACTATTCAGGGAAATGTGTGCCTACATCAAGCTATAAATATAGCGAAGATGAAGCGGAAAGAGAGCTTTTAGAATCAGCACTTGAACACGCTAATCAAAACCCCGCAGGCGAATTTATGTTTTTACCAACAAGCGATCCGAAAGTTTTAATAGCTGATATTGAAGAATATCTTGCTGATTATGATAACGACAATCAAACCTTGATTGAATCTTTAGAAAAAATCCTTAACCAACTTAAATCTATTTCTTAGAAAGGGGAAAAGATCATAAAAATATAGCCTCTTTAATAGAGGCTATTTTCTTGAAGAGGGAAAATAAAATAAATATTTGTTTATTTGTTGTTTTATGGTATTATATAACCAGTTGAAAGTGAAAGCCATTCAACAAAAAAATGATTCTCACATAGTGGGAATTTCCAACCAATAACGAACCTATAAGGGGCAGCATTATGTCTAATTCAACAAATCTTCAAGATGATTTTTTAACTCAAATCAATACTTTCTTTGAAACTAAAGATACGTTAGCACTTTTACACTTAAACCGAATCAGAAAAGGCAAAGGCTTTTATGATGTAAATTCTTGCTTTAATGTTTCTTTGGAAGAAAGAAAATCACAATCACCGGATTATCAGCGTTATATTGATTTAGGTTATATGGAATATTTAGGGCGAAAACCATACTCATACAAAACGGATGCCTATAAACTTACAATAAAAGGGATGGATATTATCGATCAGCTTTTTGAGAAAGCATTAAAAGAGGAAAAACTAAAAGCCGGAAAAATCGTTACTCTTAAAGAATATAACGAGTTAGCTAATATTATAGATTTTAGACACAGTTTTTTAACCGATGGAACATTAGAAGAGTTTAAACGACAAAACTACCCAGAAAGGATGCAACCATTAATTGAACAAGCTAAAAATTTACTTAAACGGCCATTTGGTGTTAAGACTTTTCCATATAAAGGAAGTTTAGAACGTGATATAGAGCGCGTAAAAAGCACCATAGAAAGATGGAACAGATCATAAAAAATATAGCCTCTTTAATAGAGGCTATTTTTTGAGGAGAGAAAAATAAATATTTTCACAAATAAATATTTTCTTATTTGTTATTTTATGCTATTATAGCACCAGTTGAAAGGGAAAGCCATTCAACAAAAAAACAGATTCTCACATAGTGGGAATTTCCAACCAACAACGAACCTATAAGGGGCATCATTATGACTAATAAAGTTTTGGCTTTTATTGATCACTTAAATACCAGTCTAAATGAAGAATTTAGTTTTTATAGTATGACAGATTTATCTTGTCTATCTCTTGTATCTTTGAAATCTAATTTATTGCTTAAATTTAAAGCAGTAGAAAAAGAGGGCAATAAAATTTATCTGCTTTTAGTTGCAAAAATCTGCAAAGATAAAAAGGGGGGGCGCGATTTTGAGGCTATTGGAAGTCTTATTAAAGAATCGCCAATCAGCGTAAAAGATATTGTTTCAGTGCTTGAAAACAGTTAAATGTAATTATTAATAAATTGAGGTCGTGATGGCCTCAATTTGAACTAAAAGGAAATATTAAAAAAGGTGGATATTATGATGGATAAAAATACAATTTTCGCAAAACTCTTTAGACTTACTCCATTTGCCTATGATGTGCCGGCATTTATTGACTTTATGGAAAAAGACGGCCACGCCGTGACAAAATCACAGGTTAATTGTTGGCAGCGTAAAAGAGGCAGTAAAAAATCGCGACCAGTGCCGGATTTTGCATTTAAAGCTATTTTTAATTATTTAAAAAAATAAATATTTGTTTATTTGTTGTTTTATGGTATTATATAACCAGTTGAAAGGCAACCGCCTACAACAAAAACGATTCCTACAAAGTGGGGATCTCTCACCAATAACGAACCTATAAGGGGCAGCATTATGTCTAATGCAGTTTATAATTTTTTAACTGAATTAAATGTCAGATTGGATGAACAATTTACACTTTCTGATGTTGAGGCATTTTCACTTTCTATTTTTTCTCAAAAATCTAACTTGTTGATCAAGTTTAAATTCCTTGAGCAAAGAATTTCTAAAAGATACGTTCTTCAATTATTGCAATTCATTCAAACAAGTGCCGGCCATTGCCAATTTAATATAATTGGCAATCTTGAGAAAGATTCGCCAATTTCTATTGATGATGTGGTTTCTATTATCAAGAGATATTTGGGGGTAGCCGTATGAAAACGACTGAATACAAAGAAAAGTTTGAGCGAGTATTTCAACAAATTGGAAAGGCGACTAATTCCATTTGGAAAGTGGAAGATCAAGCCAATTTATTAGCTTGTAAAACGCATATCCAAGGGCAAGCCGTAAATATTAATTTAAGGATTGATTCTTACGATAAAGTAAAGGCGCGGATTTTCCTTGGGGATTATAGAACCGATGGGAATTGTTATTTTAGCAAGGATATTTCTTTTACGGCTAAAAAGTCAGAATATCAGATTACACAAGAGATATTAAAACGCCTTGAGGTCGATTCTTTGGATGAAAAAATCACTAAACTTTTAGAGTATCGTAAATCGAGCGATGAAATGACTAAAAGAAAAGAATGTATCATTTACCTTTGCAAACGGTTATTGCCGCAGCTTAGGGAGGGCGGCGGTAAATTGTCAATGATGTGTGATGATACAAGAATTATTTTTGAACCACGCACAACAAGGCTTGAGATTGTAAATTATGACAAAGACCCTGAAATGATAATAGCTGTTCTTGGAAGAATCAGCGAGTTTTTAAGAAAAAAATAATTGATAGCCTTATACATTGTATAAGGCTTTTTCACTGAAAAAGCGTATAATTCGAGGGATTTAACGATGATTTTTAAAGCTATGGATAAAAACACAATTTTCGCAAAACTCTTTAGACTTACTCCATTTGCCTATGATATACCGGCATTTATTGACTTTATGGAAAAAGATGGCCACGCCGTGACAAAATCACAGGTTAATTGTTGGCAGCGTAAAGCCGGCAGCGATAAATCGCGACCAGTGCCGGATTTTGTTTTTACAGTGATGTTTGATTATCTATATACACAGAGGAAAGAAAAAGGCGATCTGTTTTCTTTGCCACAAAAAAAAGAATAAAAAAATGCACGTTTAATAACGCGCATTTTATCATTTATTTAAGTTTTTTTTATCAAATCAGAGACCACTTTCAATTTTATAGATAATTCCTTTTTATATTGTGGTTGCTGTTTGTAATGTTTTACATCCTCTTTAACTTGATAATTTACTTCAAGAGATAAATTAAAGGATATGAAGATGATTGCCGTAAAAATTAAAGTAGTTTTCATAAAATTTTATCTTTTTGTTATATTCTTTAATTATTTTAAGAAAAGAATAAAAATAAAAAAAATTTAAAGCATAAAAAAGTGCTTGCAAATTAAGTGTATATTATATAATATACACACATAGCCAAGAGATAGGCTATAAACCACAAGACTTTAACCAGACCCCACCAATCGGCAGGGGCAGAAAAAGGAAACAAATTATGAAAACTTACACTATCCCACAGAAAATGAGCGGCACCGGCACTATCCATGACATCGCAAGCCAACACTACGACCGCGAGATCAAATTTAGAAAAGGTTGTGAATATGCGATTGTTTGGGCGAGTTTTTACGGCGACATCTACAAAACATTTAAAACCGCCGAGGCTTGCGCAAAAGCGGCAAGAAAAATCGAAGATAGCTTTACAATCATCGATGCGGACGGAAACAGATACGCATCAAATTATGATGAGCTAGTAAGATTAGATTAATTCAAAAGCCCCTTCTGGGGCTTTAATTGGAGCTTTTAAAATGGCAAAAACAGCAGTACACCTATCAAAAGGCGCATTGCAATATGTGACAGATCGCACGCCTCAGGGTGAGCAAAAAGGACTATCGGCACACATTAATAACGCGTTTGAGCAGTTAGCACATTTGACGCGCGCAGAAAAGCCGGAACTATCAAAATCGGATTGGATTGAATTATACAATGTCTATGCCGGCAGTGATTTAACTAGACTTGTAATGCCGTTTGATTTGGCAGATGACTTGCGCACACACTACGGCACTTTGCCGCAAGATTTGACAGCACTTTATGACAAATTAGCAGAGATGACACAGGCGCAACAGTTTGCCGTGCTTGATGCCGTCCGTGTATATTGGGCAAGCGGTGAAGATGGGTATTAAAAACAAGCCAATAATAAGACCATGCCCGCAGTGCGGAAGAAATTATCAATATCGTCGGGCAAGTGGGCGCACTTTTGAACTTTGTGAATATTGTCGCAATCTTGATTGTGTAGTTTGTGGTAAAAAAGTACCGCCGGAACGTGGTCGCAAAAATACTTGTTGTGCGGAGTGCGAAAAATTGAAGATACACAATATCCAAAATGCGCACTACGCCAAGCGGATCGCTGAAAACCCAGAGATAAATATCTGCAATCACGCCAAAGCTAGAGAAAACCGAAAAGCTGATCCGGAACGAATGCGCGAACACCTAGAGGCGCAGAGGGAAAGACATTATAGACGTATGCAAGATCCGACTTATCAGGCAATTAGGAAAACTTATCAAGCTAATAGATGGCAAAATAAAAAAGATGAGATACAGGCTCAACGGCGCGAATTTTGGGATAGTTTAAGCGATATAGAGAAAGCGGAGCGACTTGAGCGAAATCAAGCGATACAGCGCAAGCACAAAGCCAAAAAGCGGGAGCAGTTGAAATTAGATCCACAAAAATGGGCAGAATATCAAGAGTATCAACGCACAAAGCAACGAGAACATAGACAGAGAAAGGCGTTAAATGAATTAATGACCGGCACAAAGGAATTATTAAATGTTACCAACAAAGACAAATAGTTTTGATATTGTCGCCGTTAAAAGCATGACAATCCAAGATTTAAAAGCGGAATTAGCCAAAACATTAACAGTTACGGCAGAATATCTCATGTATATTGCTGCAATATGGAGGGAGTTAGAGGATCGAGGGGAGGATTTAAGCGAGTTACGCCATGGTATGATGGCTTATATTCCATTAATCGCAACAAATCAACTTGATGCGCGACTTGTTGTAAATTATGCGGGGCAGAAAACACTCTTATCCAGTATGGCAAAATTACCGTTAAAAGAGCAACAAAAATTAGCAGAAAAAGGCACGTTGGATGTTGTTATTTTGGGTGATGATAATCAAAAGTTAATTAAAGAGGTTAAAATATCCGACCTCACGGCAGCACAAGTTTATCAGGCCATAGGAGAGGGCAAAATAAAAACGCCGGAACAGCAGTATCAAATATTGCTAGTCCGCAATAAAGTGCGGTCAAAATCAAAACCGAAAAAGACTTACCGACTAACAAAAAATTTAAAAATTGATGGTGAAAATTTAGTGATTGCCGGAAAACATGCGGTATCCATTGAGTTTTTGAAAAATTACTTAGAGGATAACAATGAGCTATAACAAGTTAAGCAACACTAGGAAAAAGACTATCAGCGTTAATGCTAATAAATACAATAAGGATAATTATAGACAAATACTTTTACGCCTAAAACCAGATGTAGCAGATATGTTTGATTCAATCTGCAAGGCGGAAAACCTATCGCGGGCGGAAATGTTAAAAAAACTTTTAGAAAGTTATTCAGTATAACTTTATAAAAAAAGCCCTTTAAAGGGCTTTTAATTTTTTTCTTAAACGGTATGCCGTTGATTTTGATATTTTGTATTTTTGTGACAAGTCAGTTAGCGATAAGCCACGATTTACATCCTTTTTAAAGGCCTCTTTTTCTTCATCCGTGATTGCCTTTGGCCGGCCTCCTTTTCCCTCTTCGCCTTTAGCCAATCGCCCCTCCATCGTTCGCTCTCTTATTAAATTGCGCTCCATTTCCGCTAAAGCGGCCATAAATACGAATTTAACCTTATCAAATGGATCGTTGCGCTTTTCTGTATCAATCATTCCATCGAGGCTTTTTAGGCCTATTCCGCGACTTTCTAACTCCTCATATAAATTTAAAATTTGGCTAGTGCTGCGGCCAAGGCGATCTAATTTAGTGACTACAACCACATCGCCCTCCCTAACAAAATTCATTAATTCATCGAGGCGCGCACGATTCTTATTTTTTGCACCGGAATTTTTACCGGTGAAAATTTTAAAACAGCCAACATTTTCAAGTTGCTTTACTTGCTCCTCATAACTTTGGCCAATAGTGCTAACTCTAGCAAATCCGATAAGTGCCATTTATTCCTCTTTTAGCTATTGCTTGTGCTTATCTTCCAGTTCTTTTAGCTCTTTTTTAAATTCATTTTCATTATTAAATTTTAAAAGCCCATTTTTTGCCATTGTGCAAATAGTATTGTTTATAGGTTTATGCGTAAAACCGGTATCATTAACTATTTTTGGATATTTACCTTTTAGATAATCAGATGGTTCATTTACTAGCAAGCAATGTAGCCCTATAACCTCAACAGGCGACAAGTTAAAATAAACTGATTCATACAAGATATATTTTTCAGTATCTTTTATATTTTCTTCTGTGTAATTATTTTTTTGTTCTAAATTCTTGGCTAATGCGTTACTAATGCAAAGGAAAAAGAACGCTGATGAAAGGGTGAGTTTATTAATTAGTTTCATTTTTTACTCCTTTACTTTATTTTTTCTATATAAATAGTAACCAATAATAAACGGCAGCATAATTGCACAATTTATAATCCCAAGATACATATAAACTTTTTCTACATTTTTATCCAACTTTATTGATAACCACTTGTCAAATTCCCCTATAAATGAACTTAATATTGAAAAATCTGTGTTTAGGATTAATACTAACCAAGATAAAAAAAGTAAAACTGTTTTTATATATAATGTAGTTTTTTTAGTAGCCGGAATTATCAAAAACAAAACACATAATATAGCTGAAATAATTTGAATATCCATTTTTACTAACCCTTAACTCCTACTAACCAACCTCTATATTCACCATTAAATATAGCGCGTTCAATGATAATCTCATTTTTTAAACAATCTGTCATTGTGTCATAACTAAAAATTACTGTTGAGCCAATTCCATAAGATGCCCACTTAAAGCTAACACCATCATTAAGCCCATAAACGCGGTATATTTTTCTTATGTTGCAGCATTGTTCCGGAAATTGTGATTTTAGTTTTTTTAGTAGCTTATCTGATATTTTCATATTTATTATTAAACCTTAGTTTAAGTCTATTGCGTGATTTTTTGAATTATTGGATTTTCTGATATTTGACTACTAAAATAATGATAAGAGAGTATCAATACTCCAAACATCAGAAAGAACCAAAAGAAAGACAAAATAACCTTGATTTTTTCTTTTCTATCTTTCCCTTTTAGTCCTGATGTTAAATTTATAACCATTAAAAAAAATAAAGCACCCATCAAAGCATAATTCATACATTTACCTCATTAAAATGTTCCCATTTTTCCCATACATTGAAAACAACCCCTATTTTTTTTGACTGTTTTACAACCTGTTCCAACGATTTTATTAGGGTATAATCATCAGATATACAATCTGTACCTATTACTGTTATCTCTTTAAAAGGTAAATCAATGCCTTTTTCCAATTTCATTTCACATAAATAAATGATTAGCTTTAATTTATCTATGTTTGCTAATTGAATTTCATTGTCTGCTAGACAATAATTTAGGCGAACTGTGATTTTTTCCATTTTTTTCTCCTTGTGCTAAAAACTTAAGATTTGCTATTTTTTTTAATCAATTCTGAAAGCTCTTCATCACTAATATTGTCAAGTGCGGATTCAATTAAACACTGTAAAACATCCGTATCTTTCACCATTTTTCTTTGCAAGATAACAATATCAACTGTTTTTTGCTCGATTCTTTCCCATAACAATTTATCAATGTGTTTTGTTGGCATAAATGCTCCTTTGTTCAAAATTCAATAGATTTGAATAGTATAATACTGCCTTATTCAAAACTATGCAATAGATATTTTTTGAATATAGTCAAGTTTTTTGATATGTTTTGAATACCTTATAGATCCATTTTAAGCAAAATGATAACCAATATCACCATAATTAATTTTTTATAGGGTAGGGGCTTACCCTCCCTTTGGTCGGGTCGGGCTTGCATTTTTTATAGCTGCAAGCAGC
>UMKA01043707.1_pt1 | contig 29930 bp, 23 predicted proteins | sample 1966211 | NCBI WGS metagenome assembly UMKA01 (sample SAMEA4836165, study PRJEB28245) | human gut metagenome | biome: gut microbiome; material: fecal sample | place: Denmark | collected 2008
ACACCGCCAAGCCCGGCACGCCGGAAAGTGAGCAGCGCCTGCGGGATTTCGTGGGCTACCAGCTCACCGGCAAGCTGCTGGAAAGCGCCAAGCCCGACGTCATGGCGCTGCACTGCCTGCCCGCCCACCGGGGCGAGGAGATCTCCTCGGCGGTGTTCGAGCAGCACGCACCGGAGATCTTCGATGAAGCCGAGAACCGCCTGCACGTGCAGAAAGCCGTGCTGGCCATTCTTCTGGCGGGGAAATAAAAACAGAACGCCAACAGGGCCGCCGCACATCGTTTGTGCGGCGGCCCTGTTTTTTATCGTGGGAGATTTGTTGGTGGAATAGAGCGTTGGCTGTGCGCTGCGGTGAAATGGCGTCAACCGATACTTTGCTGGTGCTCGTCCCCATAGGTTTCTATGTAGCGGAAGAACAGGTATTCGCACAGCATCAGCAGCTGTACGCGGGACTGCACCTGAATGCCGGAGCACACAAAGTTTGTGGCGTTGACATACAGGTTTTCATCTGCCATGCCGCTGAGGGTATTGCTGCCGAGATTTGTAAAGGAAACCAATGCGGCACCACGGCTTTTGGCAACCGTTGCAGCGGCAATGATCAGACTTGTTTCGCCGGAAATGGAAAGGGCCAGAACCAGATCATCGGAAGTCAGCTGCCGGGCGCTGATATTCATCAGGGTGCTGTCATCGTAACAGAAGGCGGCCTTGCCGATGGTCTGCAGCCGCTTTGCAAGTTCGGAGCCGGGCATTCTGCTGCTGCCTACGGCATACAGCTCAATGCGGCGGCTGCAGTGGATCAGCTCTACGATACGCTCTACGGTCTCCTCCGGAACCATCTCGATGGTTTTGTGGATATCCCGGAAAAAGTCGGTCGGGTGAGATTTTCGCGGCGTTTCCTCCGGCTCAAACAGATCCATGCGCAAAGATGCCTTAAAATCGGAATAACCACTGAAACCGAGCTTCTTGCAAAAGCGGACGACAGAAGCCGGTGAGATGAACAACCGGTCCGCAAGTTCCGTCACCTTGAGATTGGCGATCTCGGTGTGGTTGCGAATGCAGTAAGAAAGAAGCTCATTATCGTTTTTGTTCAGCTGGGGCGTGTGTTCTGCAATGCGGGTGAAAAAGTCCATGATGTCCTCCGGCGGGAAGGCTTTGAAGAAAGTTAGCAGGTGTGAAAATATTTTCAGACTCTGGAATTGTTTCAACTTGGGCAAACTGATTCAAAACTTTCAAAACGCCTTTAAAAAAATGTTCACATCGATTATATTATAGTCACTCTCCAAAGCGCGCGCAAGGGTAAAATCAGAAACATGATCGCAAAACGAATGTGAGGTTTCAAAAATGGAAGGATTTAAAGTTGTTATTGTCGGCGGCGGCTCCAGCCCTAACCCCCGCATTATCCAGAGCTTGATTGCAAATCTTGACCGCTTCCCGCTGAAAAAGCTGGTGCTGTACGATATTGACCCGGATCGTCTGGAGCTGGTCGATACCCTGTGCGGCTCGCTGATCGCAAAGCTGGATCCGGAGTGCGTCTACTTCACCACCACGGACCCGGAAAAGGCCTACACCGATATTGACTTTGCCTTTGCTCAGATCCGTCAGGGCGGCATGGAAATGCGGGAGAAGGACGAGAAGATCTCGCTGGAGTTTGGCGTTGTGGGTCAGGAGACCTGCGGCCCCGGCGGCATGGCATACGGCCTGCGTTCCATCCCCGCCGTGTTCCAGGTGATCGACGATGTGCGCAAGTACGCACCCGAGGCGTGGATCATCAATTACTCCAACCCTGCTGCGATCGTGGCTGAGGCCACCCGCCGCAAGTACAACAACTATAAGATCCTGAACATCTGCGATATGCCGGTAGCCATTATGCTGTCCTTCGCAAAGATGCTGGGTCTGGAAAAATACAACGATGTGGACCCGGTCTACTTTGGTTTGAACCACTTTGGCTGGTGGACCCACCTGTACGACAAGAGCGGTGTGGATCGTATGCCGGAACTGAAGGAAAAAATCATGAAGTTCGGTCTGGCTGCTTCTCATGATAAGCACCACTCCGATCCTTCTTGGCGCCACACATGGGAAAACTTTAAGGAAATCCTCACCGACTTCCCGGAGTATCTGCCCAATACCTACCTGCAGTACTATCTGTATGCCAAGGAAAGCGCCGAGGATATGGATCCCAACTACACGCGTGCCAACATGGTCATGGATGGCCGTGAGAAGGACATGATCGAGCAGGCAAAGCTGATCCGCGAGAGCGGCGGCAAGAAGGAAGCAAACCTGAATCTGTTCAATGCTTTTGGCGATTTTATTGTGGATGTGGCATGTTCCATTGCCTATAACAATGCGGACCGCTATCTGGTCATTGTGGAAAACAAGGGCTGCATCCCGCAGATGCCGTATGATGCCATGGTGGAAGTTCCCTGCTACCTGCGCAAGTGGGGCCCGGAGCCTGTTACCATCGGCAATATCCCCCAGTTCCAGCTGGGCATGATGATGCAGCAGGTCTCTTCGGAAAAGCTGATCGTGGATGCTTATTTTGAACACTCCTACCAGAAGGCACTGGAAGCATTCACGATGAACAAGACAGTTCCCTCTGCCAAGGTGGCACGCAAGATCCTGGATAAGATGATCGAAGCCAATAAGGGCTACTGGCCCGAACTGCACTGAGACCCGCAGGAGGTAAATCATGGAGAAGAGAGAGAAGAAAGTTACCTTTTCACAGTTCCAGAAACTGGGAAAAGTTCTAATGACGCCTGTCATGATCCTGCCCATCGCAGGTATTCTGGTGGGCATTGGCTCTGCGTTCACGACAAAGAACATTGTGGCACTGTGGCCGGTTCTGGGCAATACCTATGTCAAGCTGTTCTTTAATCTGCTCAAGGCCATGGGCAATACCGTCAACTCCTATCTTCCAATCATTTTTGCTGTTTCCGTTGCCATCGGCTATGCGGAAAAGGAAAAGGGCATCGCGGCATTGTCCAGCGTGATCGGTTTCCTCGCCATGAACAATGTGATGAATATCCTGCTGACCAGTCTGGGCATTCTGGACCCTGCGGCGATGAAGACCGGCCAGTCCATGGTCATGGGCATCGCTTCGCTTGACACCGGTGTATTCGGCGGTATTCTGGTGGGTCTGCTGGTTGCAAAGCTGCATAACAAATACTATAATATTCAGCTGCCGCCGGTTCTGGGCATCTTCTCAGGCACAAAATTCGTGCCGATGATCTCGCTGCTGGCCTGCTCTGCGCTGGGTCTGGTAATGTCTGTGGTGTGGCCCTTCGTTCAGACCGGTCTGGGCTTCATGGGCAAGATCATTTATGACACTGGCATGGCAGGCAGTGTGATCTATGGTCTGGCAGAGCGTGCGTTGCTGCCTTTTGGCCTGCATCACTTTATTTACACTCCGTTCTTCTTCACAAACCTTGGCGGTTCCATGGTCATTGACGGCACGCTGTATGAAGGCGCAGTGAACATTTACAACGCCATGCTAGCTTCTCCGGATGCCATGTTTGACGTGAACATTACCCGCTTTATCATGAACGGCAAGGTTATTTTTGCTATGTTTGGTCTGCCCGGTGCGGCTCTGGCTATGTACCGTTGCGCAAAGCCGGAGCGTAAGCCTCAGGTCAAGGCGCTGCTGATCGCAGCCATCATCCCCTCCATCTTCACTGGCATCACCGAGCCCATTGAGTACAGCTTCCTGTTTGCGGCTCCGCTGCTGTTCGTGGTGCACGCTGGCTATGCCGGTCTGGCCTACCTGCTGACTTACATCTGCAAGGTGAATATCCCGGGGCCCAGTTCCTTCGGCGGCCCTTTCCTGAGCACGATCTTCAATGGCATCATGCAGGCGGATAAAGGCTCTAACTGGATCTGGGTGTTCATCATTGGCATTCCCTGCTTCTTCCTGTACTATTTCACCTTCCGCTTCATGATCACCAAGTTCAACTACAAGACTCCCGGCCGCGAAGATGATGGCCAGGAGGTCAAGAAGCTGGACAAGAAAATGAGCGACGAGATGATGGCGACCATCATTGAAGGTCTGGGTGGTACAGACAATATCCAGCATGTGGATGCCTGCTTTACTCGACTGCGCGTCAAGGTCAAAGACAAGGCTCTCGTTATGCCGGATACTGACTGGAAGCAGAAGACGGGTGCAAACGGCGTCGTTCAGGTCGCAGATGGTGTGCAGATCATCTACGGTGCCAAGGCCGATATCTACAAAAACAACCTCAAGAGCGCTCTGAACATGGACTGATTTTTCAGTGCCGGTCAGGGTTTCCCGAATAAACAGCGAGGGCGTCTGCCAACGGCAGATGCCCTTTCTGCATACAAAAAAATCAAACCTTTGCGGCACCGCGGTCGAGGATCTTATCGAACCGGGCAAAGAAGGTGATGGTGGTGATGGTGGCGGCCAGAATGTCGCTGACCGGCTCGGCCAGAAACACGCCGAACACCGGGTCCGGCAGCAGGTGCGGCAGGATGAAGATGAGCGGGATCAGCAGGATGATCTTGCGCAGGCAGGCCAGCAGCAGGCTTACCTTAGCCTGCCCCAGCGCCATAAAGCTCTGCTGGCAGGCGATCTGGAAGCCCATGGCAAAAATGCCCGCCATGTAAATGCGCATGGCCCAGGTGGTGTAGGAGATCAGCGTACTGTCCGAGGTGAAGATACCGGCCACCGCGCCGGGTACCAGCATCATCAGAAGCCAGAACACGCAGGTGTATACGCCGCACAGGGTCAGCTGAAAGCGGAAAGCTTCCTTGACACGGGGCTTTTTGCCTGCGCCAAAGTTGAAGCTTATGACAGGCTGACCGCCCTGACAGATGCCCTGAATGGGCAGGGTGCACAGCTGGGATGCGCTGGTGATGACGGTCATGGCACCCACGGCCACATCGCCGCCGTACCGCGCCAGACTGGAGCTGAAACTGATGGACAGCAGGCTCTCGGTGGAGAGCATCACAAAGGTGGAGATGCCCAGCGCCATCACCGGCAGGATGACATTGCGCTCCGGGCGCAGATAGTCCCTGCGCAGGCGCAGGAGGGTCTTTTTGCCGGTGAGGAAGCGCAGAATCCACACCGCGCCCACAGCCTGACTGAGCACTGTGGCAATGGCCGCGCCCCGCACGCCAAGCCCGAACCCGAAGATGAGGATGGGGTCAAGGATAATGTTGATGACCGCACCGATCACGGTGGTGAGCATACTGGTTTTGGCAAAGCCCTGCGTGGTAATGAAGGGGTTCATGCCCAGCACCAGCAGCACGAACACCGAGCCCAGAAGGTAGATGCGGCTGTAGCTCAGGGCATACGGCAGGGTGGCATCGCTGGCACCAAACAGCCGAAGCAGCATCGGCGCCCCGGCATAGAAGCTGATGGTCAGCACCACCGAAAAGAGCAGCAGCATGGTAAAGCTGTTGGAGATGATCTTTTCTGCCTGTTCCCTGTCGCCCTGCCCCAGAGCAATGGCGGTGCGGGGCGCACCGCCTGCGCCCACCAGCATGGCGAATGCATTCAACAGCATCAGAATGGGAGTGAACAGGCCCACGCCGGTCAGCGCTGCCGCGCCGATGCCCGCGATATGGCCGATATAAATTCGGTCCACGATGTTGTACAACAGGTTCACGACCTGCGCTATCACCGCAGGGATCATGAGCTGCAGCATCAGGCTGCGGACGTTCCCACTGCCCATGTCCTGTTTTGACTGTGCCATGGATGTGATTCTCCTTTTTACTTCAAATTTGAACTATATCCTCTGTATCTCCTCTATTATACTCAAAACCCGCAAAAATACCAGTCCCTTTTCGCAAATTTTTCCATATTCCGCTCAAAAGTGCAAAAAGCTCCGGGTCTGCCGCACAGCAGACCCGGAGCTTGGAACGCGAAAAAGTGTTGACGCCAACAGGCTTTTTTGCTATACTATATAAGGTTTATCGTGGAGATGTATCGAAGTGGTCGTAACGAGAACGACTCGAAATCTAACTGGCTTTTTGAAAGTGGACTTCCAATTTTGCTAGGTTTCATGCGGGTTTTCCGGCTTCGAGAGCGAACGCTTTTCGGTCGTTCTCTCCTGAAATTCTCTCCAAAGTTTTCCCAGAATGCACGGAGCATTCTAAAATTTAATATGTGGAGCATTACTCAAGTGGTCGTAAGAGGTCGCACTCGAAATGCGATAGGCCGGGAGACCGGTGCCAGGGTTCGACTCCCTGATGCTCCGCCAAATCGAATGGACAGATGAATTTTATTCGTCTGTCCATTCTTTTTTGCCGGAACATCGCCCGTCCACCCTGTCTTTGGGGCGTATGGCATCATGCTGACGCATTGCCATAGCCCAGCCCCTCCAGCATCGCCTGTGCAGACGAGAGTTTGGAAGCATAATCGAGGTGGGCGTAAATATTGGCGGTGGTGGAGAAGTCGCTGTGCCCCAGCCATTCCTGAATCTGCTTCATGGGAACGCCGTTTGCCAGAAGAAGGCTGGCGCAGCTGTGACGCAGGTCGTGAAAGCGGATAGGACGCAGCCCGTTTTTCTCCAACAGCTTCGGGAACTGCTCGGAAACGTAGTTGGGGCGGATGATGTTTCCAATCTCGTCCACACACAGATAGCCGAGATAATCCCGGTTGTAGCTTTTACCGCACAGACGGCGGTAGGTGTCCTGCTGGCCTTTCAGCATCAGCAGGCGGTCACGGATGGGCGGCACAAGGGGCAGCGTCCGCAGGCTGGACTTCGTTTTTGCACGGTCTGCCTGCACCAGAACCTTTTTGCCGTCGATGGATGCCTGCGTGACGATGTGCTTGATATTGTTCATAGCGTATTCTGAATCCTCCCCACAGGCTCATCCTGATGCTCTGCCAGATAGTACGCACGGGCGGTTTCGATGCGCCGCTGGGTGTTGCCCAGAGCTTCCCTTGGAATCTGCCCTTCCTCCACCGGGAGCGGGCTGTTCTTATCGAAAACCTCGTACCCGACCCCTTGGAGATTTTCCCGCAGATGCAGACTACCCGCAAAGGTGTCTCGCTTATCATTGATATTCAGAACAGCATCAAGGCCCAGGAAAGCAAGGGATATGAACACTGGGCGAAACTTAATAACCTCAAGGAAGCAGCAAAGACACTCAACTATCTGACCGAAAACAACCTTTTGCAATATGCTGATCTTGAGAGAAAGGTCAAGGACATTCATAGCTCGTATGCCCGTACCGGCGAAGAGCTGAAAAGGGTTGAAGCGCGACTGCGTGAGGTGCAGCCTCTCATCAAAAATATTAGCAACTATCAGCGCCTCAAGCCAGTCTATGATGCCTTCCAGAAGGCAAAGGACAAGACATCTTTTAGGTCAAAACATGAAGCCGAGTTGGTCATCTTCGAGGCAGCGAGGAGTACGCTTCTTGCCGTCCAGTGTGACGGAAAAATTCCAAGTTTGAAGTCACTCAAATCCGAACAGCAGCGTCTCCTTGAAGATCAGCAGAGGCTCTACGATGAACGCGCCAAGCTCAAGAAAGAGGCTCGTGTGATCGACACCATGAAGGCGAATGTCGATGACTTCCTCAGCCCGACAGCCGCGCAGGATTGTGATAAGAAACGGAACAGCGAACTCGAATAAACTAAGAGCTTATGTGCTGAACACTGGCACATAAGCTCATTTTTTGCGTATTTGCATAAACTGTGCCGCTAATCCACAGAAAATCTCGTAAAACGGTCGAAAAAGTCCGAAAATATTGAAACCATCTTGAAAAAGAGAGGATTTTGTGTCATAATAAAAAATGACATTCTATGCGGAGGTAGAGATCATGAAAGCAAGCTATAAAAAACTCTGGAAGTTACTTGTTGATAAAGAAATGAGCAAAGGTGATCTTCACAAGAAGAGTGGCTTGTCATCCAGCACAATGACGAAGCTCAGGAAGGGCGAGGATGTCTCAATGGAGGCATTGCGTAAAATCTGTATTGCACTCAATTGTAATATTGAAGATATTGTTGAATTTGTTCCCGACAACTTAGAGTCCTAAATGTTGGACACATCGTCATGTATTATCGCATGGTGGATTATATTTGTTTTCTATGAGTTTGGAGGTGGCTGCTGTGGGTGATGAAGTTGTTCAGGTTGGCAAATACACATTAGAATCTCTAACAACTGGTATGTACTCGGATCCAAAAATTGTTTATAGAGAATACATTCAGAACAGCGTTGATTCTTTGGAACACGCCGTTTCTCTTGGTATGCTTGAACAGCAAAGTATGCGCATTGACATTATTGTTAATGCAGATGAATCTTACATATCGATCAAAGATAATGGAACAGGCATATCTGCTGCCGAAGCTGCGCAAACACTGATGAATGTTGGTAGCTCAAAAAAGAGAAATGCTAATAACCGAGGCTTCCGTGGAATTGGTCGTTTAGGTGGAATGAGCTATTGTAATACTCTTGTTTTTACTACTTCCGCAGAAAATGAAAAAGTAAAAACGGTAGTCTCGTTCGATTGTAAAAAGCTGAGGCATTTGCTTGTTCCGGGTGAATACGAAGATATGAGTCTGTCTGCCGTCTTGGAAGAAATAACGACCATAGAGACACTTCCTGAAAAGGAAGAAAAGCATTATCTCTGCGTCGAAATGGTTGAAGTGAACGGCTTCTCAGATTTGCTTGACATAGATGCAGCAAGAAGCTATATATCCCAAGTTGCTCCCTTGCCCTATCAGCCCAGACATTTTATTTATACCTCTCAGTTAAAATCTTATTTGAGAGATAATGGATATATTGTGGAAGAGTTTCCCATATTTGTGGGAGAAAACGAATCAGATTTAGAGCCAGTATATAAACCCAATAAAAGTAGATTCAGGTCAGACCGTGGCAAACGAACAGTAGATGAAATATCCAGCATGAAATATTTTGATGTTACTGTCGATGGTGAATTATATGCCTTGGGCTGGTACGGTAATTGTGGGTGGTATGGCTTCTTGTCTGAAAAAGAAATCTCTGGTTTCCGTGTGAGAAAAGGTAATATCCTTATAGGCGATAGTCATACCATGAATGCTATCTTCAAGGAAGCACGCTTCAACGGATGGACGCAAGGCGAAATATTTATTGTTACAGACAAACTTATTCCTAACGCTAGGCGAGATGATTTTGAGCAGAACAATGCTTACTACAAATTCATGGAAGCTTTGAGCAACAGCGTTGGAACGGAAATTGCTCGTACAATCAGAGAGGCGTCGTTGACGCGCAACAACCCGAACGCGAAGGCATTACGAGAAATCGAACGAAAAATCGGTGAAGCTTCCACCGCTGTAGCAGAAGGATTTAATTCTACCGTAGATAAAGAAAAGATGGTCACTGCGTTGACTGAAAGTGCGGCATCGCTTGCAGGATTGCGCGTGAGTGAAGATTTAACTCCTAAGAAGAAGGAACTTCAAGAAAAGATAGAAGCAGCTATCGAAGAGGTTTCCAAGAGCAAAAACTTTAAGATAAACCAAATCAATTCCGGAATTGACAAGAAGAGCAAACAAGTCCTCAAAGTAGTAAGTGATATTTTATCAAGAAAGCTTGCCAAAGTCCTTGTCGATGAAATAATCGAGGACATTGTAAAAGAGCTGAATAGAAAGTAGGACTATTATGGAAATTCTCCCTTCTGAATATCAAAACATCGAACTTTCAAGATACGAAAAAATGTTTGTACGCCATGCTATTTCCAATGATGGGTATGGCTTTCTTTTGCTGAAAGTAAATCCAACAATGATCGAAAATGAAAGTATGAATGTTCTGATATCTTCCAGAGGGGTAGTCTTTTTCAAGTTCTTTGAAGATTTCTCTGACGCATCTCTTTTTGGAGCGACTATGCAGCCGTATACGCAGTTTGTTTACACCACTGCGAAAAAGATAATTTCCGAAAAGCTTCTTGGAAATAAATCTCTTTCTGAGAATGCAAAAGCTCTTAAATTCCCAATAAACATTGTTCATGTCTTTCCTAATCTTAAACGAGCTGACATTTCAAAAATGGGTGTAAGTGCTATTTTAGATTTCGTTCAAAAGCAATGTTTATTTTCTGAGGACTTCTCTGAACTTCGTCAGGGGTTTGGAACAATTATAGATCGCGTGTTGGATAACCCCATCGTCCCTGTCTCTGATACGCCAATGCTTATTTCAGACTTGAATGTAAACTCTGTGATGCAAAGGATTGCCCCAGAGTATGTTACTGTTCGTGTGGCTTGTGTTGACACAGCAGATTCTACTCCAGGTGTTGATAGCGAACTGTTGGTTGTTGATGAAAAGGATGTAGTTGTAAGAGCCTTCCGTTTGGACAAGGAGCAAATCAACATTGTCAATCGTATAAGCAAAGATGACCCTAATCAGCTCATTTTAGCGTGCGCTGGCTCTGGCAAAAGTGTTTTGCTCATATCGAAATGCTTTAAGGCAGCGCAAATGAATCCGAACAAGAAGTTCCTTATCACTTGCAGAAATGAGAACCTACATTCTCTTTACACATGGTTTATTGATCGCGCCGGACTACGCGAGAAAAATGTAGAGTGTATGACCTTTCATACTCTTTGTAAAAAACTCCTTGAGAAGAATGGATTTACTGCAAAATATGGTGATTTTGATGGATGGGTATCATCTGTAATCGACAAGCTCAATCGAGGACAAATCCAAGATCGGTATTACGGTATTTTTATCGATGAGGTACAAGCATTTGAGTCAGAATGGTATAAATTCTGTTATAACCTATTGGAGAACAAGAATACCAAAGATCACATTTTTGTTATCTGCGGCGATAAAACACAGCGATTGGAGAAACTAAAAAAACGCGGACAAGCCCCTTGGCAAGTTGGAGATGGATATCCCAATTATCGAGGGGGAAATAAAAATATCAGGATTGAAAAGAACTATAGAAACTGCATAGAGATTAACGAGTACATCAACAGGTTTGTTTCCAATGCAAAGCAATATTTGTATGAAATACAGGAAGATTATGAAATTGACCCGGATATGTTTCTGAGGGGACAAGCGGTATTTCACGGTGATGGAGTAAAGTACATCCAGCTTCCAATTAAAAAAGCAAGCTGTGAAATAGACACTATTGTTCAAGCAATAAACAAGATCCATGATGAAAACGAAATACCCTATGATGAAATAGCAGTTATCATGTATCAGGGTCAATATCGAAAAAAAATAGCAGGCTGGTTGGATAAGCAATACTATCTGCAACAAACACTGGAAACGAGACTGCGACTCGAAGATATTCCTTGCTGCCGCCTCTACTCTACAGATGCAGGATGGCAAGATCTTTTCGGAGAGACCGGTGGCGTTAGATTGATTAAGTTTCAATCAACTCTCGGCTTGGATTTCCGGGCCGCAATCATTTGCGGTTTAGTCCCTCTGGGAGAATACGACGGGATAAAGAATCCCAACTGGGAGCATCTGAAAACAAATGAAGAGACCTATTCAAACGCTATTGCAGCAACCCAAAGCTGCATTCAAAACTTGTATGTTGCTTGTACGCGAGCTAAAGAGGTCCTTTATATAATCGCTCCGGAGACTGAAAACGAATCCGTTTTCATGAAAATGTTAAAGGATTCAGTCTAACGAAAGGTAGGCACTTATGAAACTCATAGAGAATGAAACAAGATTTACCCATAAAAGTATGCCTTCCTGGGGTGTGGGTATTTTCCGAGAGTCAGACGGCACTTACATAACTATTGATTTTGAGAATGCGGGTATCAAAAAATTCGGTATGAACAGTATTGGTACCACACTTATGGCTGTGGAAGAAAAGGCTGAAAAAGTTGTGGCTGAATCCAAACCTATTTCACAGACTACTTATGTTCCCGTAAACGCTCAGAACGGTGCGCTCATTCAATATGATGGAGAGAGTGGAAGCATCGCCGGTAAAAATATAATTGAAGCCTTTGAAGGGAATGACTCTGTTATCTTCAACGAGTCATATATCATTATTGGCAAACACACAGAAGCCCTCAAAATTCACGCAATGTATGATTTGACAATAATGGGCGATGTAACTGCGCAAGAGTGCGTTGTAAACGGTTCATTGACGGTTATAGGTAATGCTCGTATCAAAAACATAACTTGCCAGAATGGATTTATTTGCAAGGGAGACCTGTACTCCGAAAAGGTATATGTCGGTGGGGATTTGATTGCAGACTCTGTTGTCTGTGATGAACTGATTTGCGATGGAAACGCTGCCATTCAGACTACTGCCAATATCAATCAGGTGGCACAGATCGCCAAGACAATCGTTGCTTGTGAAGGTATTATGGGTGCAGGAAAGTTTACAGCGCAGAACGCCATTGCAAACGAATATTTTGAATTTGACGGAGATTATGAAGGTAAAATACTTGAATTAGAGACAGATGAGACCATATGCGATACTGTTCCTCAAAATTCCGATTCCTACGATACCGTTGAAGATGTTATTGCCTTGGCTAATAAAAAACTGACCGAAGAATATGGCAAGTGTAGTTCGCTTGATGAGGAACAGCTGATTGACCACTTGCGCTTCTTAAGTGGCATTGAGAACAAAGAATTGAAGGCTTTACCTATTGTCGAACCTGTATTTTCTAAGTTGGCAGATTTATCTTATAAAAGCAGAATCGAAACAATCGAGGAATATTTGACCGTCCTCGTTGCTAAGGAATTACTACCTGATGAAGTCTTCTCCTACGAATCTATTGAGCATATAGGGAGATTGTATCTATCAAAGGCTCATGATGAAATAAGTAATCTCATTTTCGAACCTACGACCATAGAACAATTTGCGCAAGTGCTTTCAATGGCAGTAAAGTTTGAAGAAGAGCTGTCAGATGACTGGGAAATCATGATGGATATGATATTTGAGTCTGTAGGACTTAAATACTCTACCGTCAGCTCCATGATTCGCAGAAATAAACCGAAAGAAACCGAAACCTCTGTTCCCGCAGATTCTCTGCCAGCGTCAAGTGATGGTACAAAGGATGCTCCTAAAACGGATGCAACTCGCATGAAGAAGTCCGACTTTCTTGCTAAAAAGCTGAGTCATGGCGGAAAGAAATTCGGGCTTACCGATGTTGAACTTGAGCGTATGGCAACAATCAAAATCAGGACTTTTGATGACTTGGTAAATGCGTCCGACGAAACCCTTACCAAAGTCTTCGGCAAAAAATCATTCTTGGCAGATCACCTGATTCAAACAAGAGATAAGATAATTGAGAAATTAGTGGACATGGAATAAACTCCGCAAGCGAGGTGAGATAAATGGCAAATGAAAAAAGTATTGCGCATGAATTGCTGGCACAGGAAATATTGAAGAACTTCATAGGCAAGATCACTGGCGATAATGCAGACTATATCGTCGGCGAAAACCCCGAAAACCGCTATTTTGTAGGTAAACTTTTGCCTGTGAGCGATTCACAGACATCGTCTTGGGGGTCAGATGTCTTTATCGAATCGATAGGAGCTGACTTCTACATTACGCCGGATGAGATATCTTCGGCGCAGCTAACCATTTATCCACGAGGGGATTTTTATTACAGGGCATATCCAACTCTTGAGCAACAGCGTACTGCTATGTTGCAGAAAGCCAATGAACTATTTGAGCCTCGCTTTACAGATTTTGAGGAATTGGTCTCTAAATATCAGGAAGACCCTTCTGCTTTTTCCAAGGTGAAGGAAAAGCTCGTTCCCGTATATAAGAAAGTACAGATCCATAAAAACCATTTCTCGCTTGTGTTTTCGCTGCATGAGCTTCTGGAAGGCAATCCTCAATATGGCTATGCAGATGCAAATCACGCTCAAAATAAGCAATTCGAGCGGTATCTCAATGACCTTCAATCAGTAATTATGGAGGATGAATATTGCTATACTCACGAGTTGTATGAAAAAACGACCTTAAAGGATTTACTTTCTGAGGAAGACTATAAAAAGTTTATAAAGAAGAATGCAAAACAAGGCACTCCCATTCGTCAAAATTGGAATGTCTATATTGACATAACCATCAAGCTTATTAAGGACAAGTATTTGATTTCTGTCGCGCTGGTCAACGGATCACAAGTTCAGTCCAACGGTGTTACACATAAGTCTAACAAAAAATCAAATGACAAGCCGACTATTGAGACTTTGTTTAATTCAGGTATGAAGATCCACCTTGACGGGGCTTCATTTTCGCCTATAGAGTTAGACTTTTTTGCTGATGACTATAAGTACAATAGCAGCCAGCAAGCAGTAGGAAATAATTGCTCTGTAATCTACGACGAAGAAAGCAACTCAATCATCACAAACCATTTGCCCATCTTTGTGCAGAAAAGGCTTCTGACAAATGATGAACTCGCAGTATCATTCCAATCACTAATTGATCAGCCTGTCTCCACTTTGAAAGAAATACACAGGAAGATGCTTGCAGAACACAAAAAATGGCAACGAAAACTTGAGGAAAGGAAGCCATCCCTATCCGAAATCGGAATAAAGAATATGCAGGAGGAAATCGACGAATTTGCACGAGAAATCCGTCGCTTTGAGTTCGGCATAGAAGTTATCAATGATTATCCGATAATCATGAAGAGCTTTGTGAACATGAATCGGACATTTTTGAAAACCTCAAAGAAGTATAGCACTTGGAGATTGTTCCAGATTGTTTTTATTGTCTCTCTCGTGCCGGACATTGCTGCTTGCGATGAGAATGTTCTGCTTGATTCACAAAAAGATCAAACAACGCTGAATGAGGTCTCTCTTTTGTATTTTCCTACCGGTGGTGGTAAAACAGAAGCTTTCCTTGGCGTCTTAATTTTTAACCTGTTTTTTGATAGATACAGAGGAAAGGAATGCGGAGTAACATCCATATTAAGATATCCTCTTAGACTTCTTTCAGTCCAGCAAGTGCAGCGTCTTGCCAATGTATTGGCACAGGCAGAATTGATTAGACGAAGCGATGCAACAATATCCGGAACGGAAGAGTTCTCTCTCGGCTATTTTGTTGGTGATGCAAACACTCCTAACAAAATTGAGAAAAAGAATGTTCTTAAATATCGAACAAGCTCCCAAGCTGCTATGGACGAAGAACGCATTATTGACATATGTCCGTTCTGCGGAAAGCAAACCGTCCATTTGAAATTTGATGAGGATAGCTATCGCTTAGTTCACTATTGCGAAGATGCAAAATGCCCTTCTAACGGGGTTTTGCCTATATACATGGTTGACTATGAGATATACAGATATCTTCCTTCTGCCATTATTAGTACAGTCGATAAGCTTGCAATTTTAGGCAACAATCCGAGCTTTAGAAATATTCTCTCCGGGGCTTCACACAGATGCCCCAAGCATGGCTTTACCAGTACAACAAAGTGCATGGTTGACAGAGAGTTTTGTAACATTGAGGCATCTGACTTTGAAGAAGTGGAAATGTATGACCCTGCGCCTACCCTCTTTATTCAGGATGAGCTTCACTTAATCCGTGAAAGCTTGGGTACATACGCTTCTCACTATGAGTCGTTTATAGACTATTTTGTCAAAAATGTTTCTCCGTCGCGACGCCCAATTAAAACAATAGGAGCTACAGCTACAATTTCTTCCTATGCAACGCAAATAGCTCAGTTGTATAGCAAGGATCCAATTCGGTTTCCGTGCGCATCGCCTGACCTCAAGCGAAACTTTTATTCCTATATTGAAGAAGATGACACACAGCGTTTAATCATGGGGTATGCACCTTATGGAAAGGCAATTATCAATTCTGTAGTGTATTCTTTGAAGTATATGCGGGAAGTGGTTTACGACTATAAGGAACATCCGGAAAAAATATTGGAAATACCAGGCATAGAGATAACAACCATCGATGACGCGCTTGAAATTCTAAAGGATTATTGGATTTTCCTCGAGTACAACAATGTAAAAAGAGATGGAAACAATGTGGAGGGTGCGCTTGAAACACCTATCAATGTTGAGCTGAGAAAAGCTGGCATTACTCCATTTAGCACCCGCAAGATGACAGGCGACGAAACATTCCAAGATGTTAGAGAAGTGTTGTCTCAGGTCGAAACCAATGAGGATGTTTTCAATGGTGTGAACTTAATTGTCGCTACATCCATGATCTCACATGGTGTAGACGCTGACCGGTTTAATATCATGTTCTTCTATGGTATGCCCGGTAACACAGCGGAGTACATCCAAGCATATAGTAGAACCGGCAGACGCCATTCCAGTATAGTGATCGATATCATACGCCCTTCCAGAGAGACCGACCAAAGCTATCTGAAAAACTTTGTAAATTTCCACGAGTTTAAGGATATTATGGTTGAATCAGTACCTATAAATCGATGGGCAACAAAAGCTATTGACTGTACGTTGCCAGGAATTTTCACTGGTTTGCTGCTTACTAAATATGATCCGGAACTGCAATTTGCTCATGGCTCGCTGTTCTTCATGAATAACATCAAGAAAGCGATTGTTGCTGGCAGCTTGGATCCCGACACTGTGCGAAACGAGCTTAAAATGGCATATGGCTGCACCGTCGCTGGTGAGGTATATGAACTCGGCAATCAGTACAGGGCTAAAATTGATAGTTTCGTGGATGATGTTTTTGAGAAAATAGCGGATAAAAACTGGGAAAAGGAAAACATATTCTCTGGATTTGAGCTGATGGGCTACCATATCATGAATAGCTTGCGCGATACAGACACTCAGTTGATTATTGAGCTTGAATAAGGGGGTGAACAGGATGAGTTCCAAACAGCAGATGAAGCGAGGAAAGAATCAATCGCTCTACAAGTACCTTCCCGAAACATGGATTGACTTTTCGGTTCGAGGAAAAGAGCGTAGGCAGTACATTGCAAAGGTATTAAGATGGAACAGCGAGAAGCTGGACGGCATTAACGCCAAGCGACTCATACGAACTGTCAACGAGTCTGTTCGCTCTTTTGAAAGCCAAGCGTCAAGTCGCGGTCCGGTTGCGCCCACAGTTGGATTCAGCGCAGAACTGACAAAAGATAACTGTGATGTCCTCACTCCGAAGGCTTCCGATGAAGAGCGTGGTATCGTTGCTCAAATAAGCCCGCTAACTTTTTACTGCAAACTCTGCAATAAGGTTTATCAATTTAACAGCGAGGAAGAATACCAGAAACGCCGCTATTGTACTAATCCGGAATGTCACCACTCCGAATTGGCGCAGTTCCGCCAGATTTATTTCTGCAAGTGCGGATATGCAACTGACAGGCACAATCCTCGTTGCCCTGAACACGGGTATCAGTATGTGAAATGGTATGGCAACTACGATTTCGTGTGTACCAAGTGTAAGCGTCTAATTCCCATGCAAGTTAAATGTCCAATATGTGGGGAAGTGCTTAGACCAAAGGCAGCTCTTGACCCGGCTCAATTTTTTGTCTTTAGTTTAAGTCTTATTGACTTAATAGATGAGAAATTAGAAAACTTTATCTCAGAAACAGAATACGGTCCATACATTACCTTTGCGTATTGGCTTGGCTTGATAAGCAAAGAAGAGCTTGTCGAGATCATTAAGAATGGTATCGTTTCTGACCCGGATGCCTATCAAAAGGTTTACGACCAGATGTACAAGCTCATGTTCGATGCCTTTAAGAATGAGGTTACTGCTGCAACCGCAGCAAAAACAGCAGCCGACCAGCAATGTGGAAATCGTTTTAATGATATCATCAATGACTTGAAGACTCGTGTTTTCGCCACCGGAACTGATCTGTCCAGTATTGCAGAGCGTATTTTGGAGTATGACTTGGTAACTCGTTTGGATGATGTGTCTGATTTGGAGTCTGCGGTAAAAGTCGCTCGTTTACTGAACACTAACGCCAATCCTGAGCAATATGCCCAGATTGCTGACCGTTTCGGCATCAAGAGCGCAAGGGTATGTGATCGGATCCCGTTTGTTTCCTGCTCCTATGGATATACGAGAGTAGAATCCGAGTGGAAAGACGGCGTTCAGCTCCATGCACTCAAGGAAGAAAAGCCTGGACGGAAAAACATATACGCGACGAACTTGAATACAGAAGGTGTCCTATTTGAGTTCGACCGCAAAAAAATTATTCAGTGGTTGCTTGCTAATGAAGTTATCAATGAACGTGAAGCCCCGGATCTCGACTCAGAAGAAGATATTAAGATCTGGTTTCTTAACAACATTAAACCCAGCCTTATTCATCCATTTTCAACAATAGATGAAACGGCAAGCAAGGAAACCTATTATGTTTATCGGCTAATCCATTCATTGTCGCATCTCTTAATCAGAGCTGCTGCTGATATTGGTGGTTTGGGCAAGGATTCTTTGTCAGAATACATTTTCCCCGGCATTCCTGCTGTCCTGATTTACTGTCAGAACTCGCAAGGTTTTAATCTAGGTTCTTTGTTCAATACATTTGAGGCGTATTTCGATAAGTGGATGAACAAGGCATACTCAAACGCACAGAAATGTATATTTGACCCTATTTGTATTGAACGGCAAAAAGCCTGTACGGGATGTTTGTTTGTCAATGAAGTCTCATGCCAACACTTTAATAAGGATTTAGACAGAGCCTTAGTCGTTGGTCATGTAAACCGAGAGACGCAGCGGAAGACAACAGGCTTTTGGGAGGAATAAATTATGGCAGTGATGCACCCGGTTGATATCGAAAACTACAATTATACGCCAACAGAAAAAGACCTGTATTATGCTTTGAAGGAGCAACTTCCAGACAAGTATCAGGTTTTCTATTCTGTTCGCTGGTTTGAAACCGTTGATAACAAGAGAATCGACAGCGAAAGCGATTTTCTGGTTTTCGATCCGTCTTTTGGGTTTATTACTATAGAAGTGAAGGGCGGAACCGGGATCACTGTCAATGATGGTAAATGGACACTTATAGAGGATTATAGTCTAAGCAATTCCAGTAGCCGTGAATTGAAATGCAGTCCCTACGAGCAAGCAGAAAAAAGCATGAGGCACTTTAGAAACTATTTTGTTTCTGAATTTAATCAAAATTATAATGGCGTATATGGCTTTGCTGTAGCTTTTCCAAGATACGCTATCGGCTCTCAGTTAGCTCAAGATGCACCACCGGAAACTACAATCGACCTGAACGATATGTCTTCTTTGAGGGAGAAAATCAATCAGATTTTCCACTATTGGAAGAACAAGCGGAACATTACCATTCCATTCTCCGCAGAACAGCGCACTCGATTTTTAACTGCAATAAATAAGCAGATATCCATGTCTGCTGCCGCGGGTGCGCTTATTCCGATCAAGGAGAAAGAGTTCTCCAAAATTGACTTTGTTCAAGATTCCATTTTGGATTGTCTGTATAACTATAGGCAAGTACAAATTGTCGGTGGTGCTGGAACAGGAAAAACCTTTATTGGTATCAAAAAAGCTGTTCGAGATACACTCGATGAAAAGAGAGTGTTATTTACTTGTTGCAACGAGGAATTGGCTGCCTTTGTCAAATCAAAAGTAGCATATTATTCAAAGATTGATGTTTACACATATGCAGAACTAATGCAAAGCCTTTTAGGTGAGCAATATGAGACTCTACCAGTAAACTCAAATGGGAATAAGTGCTGCTTCGAGTACATGGATGATGTCCCCAATGACTCAAAATACGATTCAATAGTCGTAGATGAAGCTCAAGACTTTGACATTGATATGGGATTGGCTATTCGTAGCTTGCTGATAAATGATAGTGACTCATCGCTCTATGTGTTTTACGACAAGAATCAGAATGTCTTTGAGATGGACTTCGAGAATGCTTTCGCTATCGATGCTCCGCCCTATGTTCTCAGATACAATATCCGCAATACCGGCAGTATATACCAATGTGCAGTTGAACGCACCAACTTGGGACATGATACAGTAGCTAATAGTATCGTGGGCGTTCATCCTGAGATACATAACTATAACAAGCCCTCGCAAGCAGTAAAAGCACTTAGTTTAATTGTCAATCGTCTTGTTCAGAAGGAGTTCGTTCCGGCAGAATCGATTGTTATCGTCTCAGATGTGCCTTATGCAAATTCTATCCTCACAGGAGAACAGCGTATTGGCGCATATAACCTTGTATTTAAGCATTACAAGGATGTTGCAGAAAATGAAATATGCTTTAAGACGGCAGAAGAATTCAAAGGTCTGGAATCCGATGTAGTAATCTATTTGACCCATGAGTTTACTGATATTCCGTCCTCGACCATTGATAAAAGAAAGGAATATGTTGCTATCACTCGTGCAAGGTATTATTTATATATACTAAACACGAAATGTAAGGCAATTTTAGGTGAATAACATGGCAAATATTTTACTTATTGAACCTGATTACAAATGCAAACAACCGCCGCTTGGCTTGATGAAGATATCCTTCTTCCACAAGAATATCCTTCATGACTATGTGAGATTTACAAAAGGTAAGCTTCCAGAAGCACTCTCTGAAACAAAATGGGATCGGGTATATGTTACCTCCCTATTTACATTTGAGTGGAAGGTAACGATTGAAGCAATCGAATACGCTAAGACCCTTGTTGATTCAACAGACAAGATTGTTGTTGGCGGTATAGCTGCCACCATGCTCCCGGATCAAATATACGAAGAAACCGGGATCCAGCCTGTATGCGGACTTCTGAACAAGCCCGGAAAATTAGGTCTTCCTGGGGACGAGTGTATAGACCAAATCACTCCGGATTATTCAATGCTTGAAGACATAGATTATGTTTATCCATTTAATAATGCTTATTTTTTGAGTGCAACAAAAGGATGTGGAAACAAGTGTGGTTTTTGTGCAGTACAGACATTAGAGCCGAAATTCATCCCGTATATTGATATCAAGGATCGTATCAAGGCTATTGACGAGAGATTCGGTCCGAAAAAAGACCTTATTTTAATGGATAACAATGTGCTTCGCTCTCCCCGTTTCAATGATATTATTGATGACATTATTGCTGCCGGTTTCGGAAAAGGAGCGACATACAAAAATCCTCGAACTGGAAAGATTGTTCAGCGATATGTTGATTTCAACCAAGGACTTGATGCGTTGTTCCTTACAGAAGAAAAAGCAAAACGGCTTGGCGAAATTGCTTTAAGACCGGCGAGAGTCGCATTTGACCATATTGAAGATAGAGACATTTATGAAAGGGCTCTCCGTCTCTGCGCGAAGAATGGCATAACAGAGCTTTCAAACTATGTTCTGTACAACAGTGAAGATTTCGGAGGAAAAGGGAAAAAATATCACGCTGACACACCGGCTGATCTTTACGACAGAATGAAGATCACGCTTGATTTGCTGGATGAGCTTAATGCAGAGTACGGAAAGGAGCAGCGCATAGCAGCCTTTTCATTTCCTATGAGATACATCCCGCTTTCTGCGCATGAGCGAGGATATGTCGGCTCCCAATGGAATGCAAAATTTCTGAGAGCTGTACAAAGAATGCTTGTTCCGACACAAGGTAAAGGTGTTTGCAGCCGGAGCTTCTTTGAGGCTGACTTTGGGAAAAATGCTGATGATTTTGTGAGATTCCTTAGTATGCCTGAAAAGCTGATTGCAGCCAGAGGTAAAATCAGCACAACATCCAGAGGAAAAGCTTCTGAAACAGAGGAACAGTTTGCTATTCGCAAGGCTGAATGGGAGCGAGATCAAAAGAAAATCCAGATATGGAACTCGTTGTACGCTCAGCTCGGTGATGAACAAGAAGATTTCATAAATCTGATTGGTGACAATGAGTATTTACCAGAAAAAGTGCTGGGAATAGCCTCCACCATCCAGCGGAAACTTTATATCCTATATCTCACTACACCGAGGTTGGTTGCTCTTCTCGGTATGATAGACAAAAATTCCCCGACATACGCTATGGTCAAAGCGTTTATTATCGAAGAGTGTCCGGATTTATACAAGGATATACTCGATATTATTGCCGACAGTGAGGTACAGCAAAACTATATTTTCAAGAACTTTGCAGATTTCTTTGGTAGAGATGGAGTTTCTGATCTGCTAAAGCGCCTCGTTATATCCGATTTCGCCGTAGATAAGCAGTTAAGCAAATGGGATATGATTTCTAAAAAAGAAGGTATCGGCTACATCGACTTTGAGTTGATTCGTGTGTATAGACGCTTTGTTGACTTAGATGTACTATCGGAAGACGAGCATGACATAGCTCAAAAGTGTATTCTTGAAATGGATATGACAGAACTGGCTTCTATTCTTGCTACCCATATCGAGAAGTTTGAATCATTACTTCTTTCTGTGGTTGATACAGAGAAAGGTCAAGCAGTCCTGAAAAGAGTTACAAAGACAATCACAAACAACATCCAGCTCAAGCTGAAGAACTTTTTAGGAGAGAAATAATGAGTAGCATAGTAATAGGAAAACACACATTAGAGTCTCTCACATCGGGGATGTATTCAGACCCTTATGTTGTGTTCAGAGAATACATACAGAATAGTGTAGATTCCATAGATGAAGCAATTCGGGCTGGTGTAATGACTCTAGGCTCAGAACAAATTATAGTAAAATTAGTACCGACAGAGAATCAGATCGTTATTTCTGACAACGGTATTGGCATTCCGGCATCAGAAGTTGAAAAGGCGCTGATTAGTATTGGTAACTCTAAAAAGTCATCAGAAAGCTCTCGTGGTTTTCGTGGGATTGGTCGATTATCAGCCTTAAGTTATTGCAAACGACTGACCTTTACTACTTCTTATAAGGGTGAAGCCATTGCCACACAGATAATCATTGATGCTTCCAAACTGTCCGAAGTGTTGGCAGACGATTCCCAATCTGATGTAACAGTTATTGATGTGCTTGAAAGCGTGTATACGACATTAACTAAACCTGAGAAGGACGAAGAACATTACTTTTCTGTGCAGTTAGATGGCGTTGACACGAATTCACGCTTGCTTTCTTATGCCGATGTTGAGGATTACTTAACGCAGAATGCACCGGTGCCATATAGCCCAGATTTTGTCTGGGGAAAGGAAATTGTAAAACGCCTTCAAAATGAAGGCTTGACTATTAGCTCCTACAATATTTCCTTAGAGTATGGCACTCGTGTAGCTACCCTATATAAACCATACCGAGATGAGTTCATAGTGGATAAAGGCAAAAATATAACTGATGTAGTTCAAGATATTCGAATTGTCAAGATCCCAAATGACCGAGAAACATTAACTGCTATTGGATGGTTAGCTAAGACAAGCTACAAAGGTAGTATCTACGAGAAAGCTGTTAAGGGCATACGACTGCGTAAAGGAAACATTCTTATTGGAGATCACCAAACATTGAATGTTGTTTTCAAAGATGCGCGTTTTAATGGATGGTCTATTGGCGAGATCTTTGCTATAGACAAGCTGCTTATCCCTAATGCCCGGAGAGACAATTTTGAAAAAAATCATGCTTATTTCGCTTTTTTTGAGCAGCTGATGACCCTTGCGGCAGGAATTACACGGGATATTAGAACTGCGTCATTAGAGAGAAATTCGCTTCTATCGAATGCAATAAGCCAGCTTAATGAAACAACACAACAAGCAGTCTCAGCAATAGACCAAGGTGTCTCAGGAGTTCAAAAAGGACTTATAACCAAAAAGCTGAAAGAAGCTCATGCTGCTGTCTCTAATTCAACGATCAACGGCGATTCTGAGCAGTATTATCAGGATATTGCTTTTGCTGAATTGGATATGCTAATTGGCAAACTCAAAGGCACCACAAAATACAAAGCTCTTAATACGATTGATTCGCTGACAAACACAGAGAAGAAAATATTAGAGCGTGTCATCAATATTGTCGAGACACTTGATATTGATAATTCTGATGCTGTCATCGAAGCTATTTTGAACAACTTCTCCGCTCAATAAAAAAGTTAAAAAACCTCAAACACAACCTTAAATAGGTCGGTTGAGGCTTTTTTACTCAGTCAACAAGCATCGTTTTTGGATTGATAATTGTAACCGGTTTACCTTGTCTCTGGGCGTACTGAACTGTCTTGCCCGTTCCGCTGGGTCTTCCGTCCCACACAGCAATGATGAAGTCTGCCTGATCTACCATATAGCGATTTCTCTTGTGCATACAGTCAGCAGTATAGTGATGTTGGATCAATGTCTCCTTGTCACACTTAGCGGCAATATCGAAATAGCGGTCTCTCTATTCCTCAGTCCACTTCTCAGCCTGATTTTCACAAGGAATAGCACTTTCAAGAGTAATGCCAGGATAGCTTGCCTTCAAACCGAGAACGATTTCTGCGGCGTACATATCGACACCGATTGCCATGCCTGTAATGAAGTGTGTTACTCCCTTATTTTCGATGAGATTGATGATTTCGTTGCGAAGCACTTTCTTGAGGGCAATGCAGCGCTCATCCGCTTCATTAAAGCCAAACGGAAGACTCTGCGGTCTGTGACCGGTAAAAGCACATTTCTTGTTGTTCATACCTTCTATATCTCCGATACTATGTATTTAAGCGCTCCTCTCAATCGCTTATCCATAGTACAGCACAGAAATATGAAGAATAATGTCGAAGCGTGACAGAAAAATAAAAAAACTGCGCAAAGCCTTGCGCAGTTTAGGGAAGACGGTTAAATCTTGGTCTGTTTTTCCTGCTGGATCATAAGCTCAACCATTTGAAGGATTCGTTTCTGAGCTTCTGGGGATAATGCTTCAAGCTCTTCGGAGAGCTGGTTTGCTTTGTACTTCGTAGAATGAGTGACCACATCGCAGAAGATCGCATCTGCCGGTACTTCGAGAGCGTTCAATAGGGTTATCAGGTTTTCACAGCGAGGAAAGGATGCACCGCGTTCCAAAGTGGAGATATAGTTTGCTGTAAATCCGGTCTTCTCTGCAAATTGTTCTTGCGTCAATCCAAGACGCTCACGGCACTGCTTTATGCGTTTGCCTATTCTTATATCTATCATGACAATTACCATGTCCTTTTCTATATCGTTCATTATAATTATATGGATTAACGACACAGCTATACAGAAACGATAATATATAGACTATGTATTAGCGTTAGAAATATAACGATTATTCACGAAAAAGACACAAAAAAGAGCCTCAGCCGACACCCAAGCGGGCATCGGCTGAGGCTCTGAGCGTTTGAATGAGGCTTAAACTATGCTGTGAAATCGACCTTTATCCTGACATTTTTGTGTTCCGTGGCATGGATAGGAAAATATACGGGGTTATCTTTTTACGCCGTTTACAGAGCGAAAAAACCTTGATTTTCCACCCTTTTCACGACACAAGTAACGCCCTATCTGTCTACTCTGGTGCGCTTGGAGGTGTAACGAGGACAACGGACTATAACAGCACGAAAGCTCTGCTTGCAGTCATGCACACACCGGCGGCAGACATCGTTGTACTTGCGTCTCCCGTCTGCATCAAGGAAGAATGCCCATTCGAGTTTCCGCTTCTGGCTCCTGCTCATAGGTCATGCTCCGGTTTCCGCTCCTTATGGGGCTTGAGCTTATAGGCATCCTCCTTTCAGTCATCCATCATTCAGATTAAAATGAGCATATCCCAGTCGAACTGCACCGCCCACGATCAGTTGGAGGATTGCCCACAGACCAATGCCGGCAAGCAGAACAGCAAGCAGCCGACCGCCGTTGGGCTGGGAGAACAGTTCAAAATGGATGTCCTTTGCCTGATTGGAATTGGATACGGCACTGTTGGAACTGCTCACAATGGTAGCACCGAGCGCACTGGCGGCAATACCTGTCAAAACAGCAGTTTTCCATTTTCCGCGCAGGGCATCGAGAGCGAGCATACGATAGTCGGCAGATACTTTCATAAAAGCAACCTCCTGTCTGAAAACGGCAAGGATTTGTGAAATAGGAAGATGATATGCCACTTTAATTTAGATACGTTTTTAACGCTGAAAAAATTGCAACATGAATGAAAAAGAGGCTGTTACACCGGTTTTATCCTTGTGCAACAGCCCCCTCTTTACTTCAGCAGCTTGTCCAGTTCGTCATAAATGGACTTAACCTTCGTGCCGACAATGACCTGACAGGCGTTTTTCCCCGGACGGATGAAAAACAATAATAAGTTCCGTCTTGATGTCTGGGGAGCCATTACGCTGGGGACCATCGCACTCTATGCACTGTTCCTGCTTTACCCCATGGCGTACCTGATCCGACAGTCTGTGCTGGACCCCGACACCGGCGGCTTCACGCTGGCTTATTTCACGAAGTTCTTTTCCAAGAGTTACTATTTTGAGACCCTGATCAACAGCTTCAAGGTGTCCATCACAGCGACGGTGCTCTCCATCGCCATTGGCACCCCACTGGCATACCTGTTCACGATCTTTAAGATCAAGGGTAAGTCGGTGCTGAATATCCTCATTGTGGTGGCATCTATGTCGGCTCCCTTCATCGGGGCCTACTCATGGATCCTGCTGCTGGGTCGCAGCGGTGTCATTACCACATTCTTCAAAAATCTCGGCATCACCATCCCGGACATCTACGGCTTCGGCGGCATCGTGCTGGTCATGACGCTCCAGCTGTTCCCGCTGGTGTTCCTCTACGCCAAGGGTGCACTGAAGAACATCGACAACTCCCTCATCGAGGCGGCTGAAAACCTTGGATGCTCTGGCATTGCCTGCTTCTTCAAAGTGGTCGTACCCCTAATCATGCCCACCCTGCTGGCTGCAGCTCTGCTGGTGTTCATGCGATCCTTTGCAGACTTCGGCACCCCGATGCTGATCGGTGAGGGATACCGTACCTTCCCTGTTGTCCTTTACACCGAGTTCATCAACGAGGTGGGCGGCAGCGACGGCTTTGCAGCTGCTATCGCCGTCATCGCTATCGTCATCACCACGCTGGTATTCCTCGTCCAGAAGTACGTTTCCAACAAGAACGCCTTTGCTCTGAACAGTATGCACCCCGTGGAGGAGCGGGAGGCCCGCAAGAGCATCAACGCTCTGGTGCATCTGGTCGTCTACCTTGTAGTGGGCATCGCCATCATGCCGCAGGCCTACGTCATCTACACCTCGTTCAAGAACACGCAGGGTAAGATCTTTGTGGACGGCTACTCGCTGCAGAGCTACCAGACCGCCATCGGCAAGCTGGGTCGCAGCATTCAGAATACCATCATCATCCCCCTGTTGGCACTGGTCGTCATCGTGCTGCTGGCTGTTCTCATCGCTTATCTGGTGGTGCGCCGCCGCAATGCCCTGACCAACGTGGTGGACATCCTCTCGATGATCCCCTACATCGTGCCCGGCACGGTCCTTGGCATCGCACTGCTCATCGGCTTCAATAAGCCCCCGCTCCTCATCAGCGGCACCATGCTCATCATGGTGGTGGCACTCATCATCCGACGTCTGCCCTATACCATCCGCTCGTCGGTGGCTATCCTGCAGCAGATCCCCATGAGCATTGAGGAAGCTGCCATCTCGCTGGGCGCTTCCAAGATGAAGGCATTCTTCCGCATCACAGTGCCCATGATGGCCTCCGGTATCATCTCTGGTGCTATCCTGAGCTGGGTCACCATGATCAGTGAACTGTCTACCGCCATCATCCTGTATACCGGCAAGACCAAGACCCTGACGGTAGCAATCTATACCGAGGTCATCCGCGGCAACTACGGTACTGCAGCCGCATTGTCCACCATTATGACCATCCTCACCGTCATTTCTCTGCTGGCTTTCAGCAAGCTCAATGGCGGCAAGGATATCAGTCTTTAAGTAGTTTCCCCCATTCTCCTTCAATCACTGAGTTTCCAAACCGGGCTGTTTCTCAGTAACGCAAATAGCCCCCAACGGAAAAATGAGACAGGCTTCCCGAAAGGTGGGTCGCCTGTCTCATTTTTGTTGTAAGTTGGACGCTTGGGGACTTTAGACCTTTGCAGTCCCGAAAAACCGTGCCGATCCTGTACGGTTCAGAACATTTTGATGACCCACAGGATCAGGATGATGGCAATCGACACAGCAAGCGTGATCAGGAAGCTGTGGTCTTTCTTTCCGTTTTCCGGTTTGGCAGGCTCTGCCGGCTTTTGCTCCTGTTTCAAAGAGAGGATGCCATCCCCCAACCGCTTCTTTTGGGGGTTGTTGTTGCGGCGGTAGATGCGGTTCAGCGTTCCCATGTAGCGGCTGTAATCCACGGGTGCCGAATCCTGTTGAGAGGTGGTTTCCGGCTTCTTGTTTTCTTTCATAATCATGATGTCCTTTCCGTCCGTTCAGCAGGTGCTGCATTTTTTCTATTATAACATATCATCTACTAAAAATCTTGCTTTTCTATCGGGATTTTTCGGGCAGCCTTTATTATTTTTCTCATGATAGCCGTTTTCGTTCCGCCAATAGACATCGCTCATTTTGTATGCTAGACTAGGTGTATCAAAATGTCAGAAGGTAGGTGTTTTATGAACTGTCCCATTTGTCATGCTGAAATGGTCATGGATTACAAGATCAAAATCGAAAACAGTTTGCTCTTTAACATGGTCACGATCAAAAAGGGAAGTGACCAGAAAAAAGTAAAGGCAGCATGTGCCCTTTATTTTGGACGCATCGGGTCCGCTGCTCCTGAACGGAATGGAGGCGGCTCCTGTTCTGATTAAACCCAACGAAGAAGAATACTATGCCACCTTCGGCGTTCATCCCAGTGTAACGCAGGAGTTCTGCGCAAGCTATCGCCAGATTCTCATGGAGCACAACATCGCCTACGGCGCAGTTTCTCTTGGCGAAAAGGGTGCGTTGCTGGTCACGCCGGAGGCTGCATGGTATTCAGAACCTGTCTCGGTGGATGTAAAGGGCGTTCAAGGTGCGGGAGATTCCATGGTATCCGGTTTTGCCTATGCAATCGCCAAACAGCACACGCAAGGCGACCAGCTGCTTAAAATGGCAGTTTCCTGTGCACACGCTTCTCTGGAACTTCCCGGTACACAAATGTGCACCATGTCAGGCGTGGAAAAAAGATTCCCGCTGACACCTGTTAAGCAGCTCTGTACGTTTTAGTATGGGACAGATTTAATAACGCGGAAAATTGTCAAAGCCCACAGGCCGGAATTTCATCCACCCTGTGGGCTTTGTTGTGCCCACTAATTGATATATGTTGATATCAATTAGTATCAGTTGCTTTTCCGATTCTCATTCATGATCCTTCTGGCTCGTCCGCGCGTGGTGTCCTCAAAGGTCTCATCTTCGCTGAATCGCAGCCAATAGGGGTCTTCCATCAGGCAGGCGTTGGTGCGCTTGACGATTTCCCAAGCGTTGTAGTCGGGCAGCTCCATCAATTTCAAAATCTCTTTGCAGTCCATCCGATTTTTCGGGAAGATACGTTTCTTTGCCCAAACAACCACATCGACTAATGGAACTTTTCGTTTGTCACCGATGAAAAGGTTCAGGGGCAGATAATACTGCGGCACACCCTCATTTGCGCAAAGAGACTGCCCATCTTCGCTTAGGTGTGCGATTTCTTTTTCATCCATCATCAATTTCAGATAGGCCATTTTATCACCCCATAGCGACTTTCAGGTAGTGCAGACGGTATTTCAGGTATTGACGGATCGCAGATGCTCTTTTTTCGCTCAACAATGCAAGAATAGGCGAAATAGCCTGAACGATTTCTGTATACAGCGTATCCAGATCACACACAGGCAGCACAGGCTCGTCGACCAGTTTGATCTGCTGGGCGTGATGGCTGCGGAACGGCTTCGATTTATCGAACTGATAACGGAGCTTCGTGTCAGTCAATTCTTCATCCATCGCCCATGCAAGCAGACTGCCGCCATTGTCGTAAATAGGCGGAGCATAATTTTTTCCATCCCGGACGATTACATCAAAATTGTTCTCGTGGCGGTCTTCGTTGCCAATAAAGGCGTCGAACGCCAGCATCTGATAGAGCCACTTCTTGCCATACAATTCTACCGCATACTGAAACAGTGCCTCCGGTGAAGCGGCCCGACCGCTGGCAAGGAAATGGGCATCAGCCAAGTCTGCAAAATGATACAGTTGTTCATCGTCCGTTGTGAACTTGGGGCAGACGCTGACCACATCGCAGGAATAGGTCTGA
>UMKA01040155.1_pt1 | contig 28628 bp, 22 predicted proteins | sample 1966211 | NCBI WGS metagenome assembly UMKA01 (sample SAMEA4836165, study PRJEB28245) | human gut metagenome | biome: gut microbiome; material: fecal sample | place: Denmark | collected 2008
TTTTAGGGCAACACAATCCGTCGAATTATTTTGCGCTTACCATTGGAATACTCAGTTTTCCTAAAAAACTGAATATTACACTTAGGAATCTTTTACTTACAAATATAAATATTCGGGTCGTTTTGGATTATGTAAATGAAAACCTATATTTATATAATATGGATTGTATTGGAGAGTATTTGTTAATTAGAATACATGAATTATTATCTATTGAGGTTCAAAAAGAAAATGCTATTAAAGAAGCCATAAGAACAGCATTTATAAAAAGTAGGGAGAATGTGGATGAATATGTAAATAAGTTAGAACAAGAATGTAATATTTGCAAGTGTGAAATTAATTACGTGTAAAGAAAGAAGATAGAAGAGTATTTGAAAAAACATTTTGAAGAAATTTTTTTGATTTAATGCTATACTGATATAAAAAAAGGAGGTGTTATCTATGATCGATACACGAAAAATATTAGCGGAACGTGTAAATGAATTGTGCAGAGAAAAAGAGATTACATATGAGGAATTATCATCTAAATCGGAAGTCCCTCTTGAAACAGTATTACAGATTGCAGATGGTTCGGTGAAAAATCCGGGGATATTTGCAATCGCTAAAATTTGTGAGGGATTGGATGTTTCACTGAAAGACTTCTTTGATACAGAGGAATTTAGAAATATTATGATATAAAAAATACTTCTTGCGTCTTTCCGTCAAAAGTGCTATGATACCATTATGTTCATAAAAAGTAAAAGGAGAAAGAACATGAACATTCAAGAATATGATTTGATGAACTGCATCATGGAGCAGGATTATGTGAACCAGAGAATTTTATCAGAGATAACAGGATATTCTTTGGGGAAGGTAAACAGTTCTTTGAAGAAGCTGACAGAGCTTGGCTATTTAGATGAGAAAATGCAGTGTACCCCAAGGGTATATGAGGAATTAGAAGAAAAGAAGCCGGAAAATGCAATTATTCTTGCAGCGGGATTTGGAATGAGAATGGTTCCTATCAATGTGGAAGTTCCAAAAGGGATTTTAGAGGTGAAAGGCGAGCCGTTGATTGAAAGGCTGATTAAGCAGTTACATGAAGTCGGTGTTTTTAACATTGACATTGTTGTAGGATTTATGAAGGAGCAATATGAGTATTTAATTGATAAGTACAATGTAAATCTGGTGTATAACAAGGATTATATGACAAAGAACAATCTTTATTCTTTAAAGAGGGTTATGGATAAGCTTGGAAATACTTATATTTTGCCTTGTGATTTATGGTGCTTTGAAAATCCATTTTCTGATAAGGAATGGTATTCCTGGTATATGCTCAGCGACAAAGAGGTTGAGGAAAGTAATGTAAGGATTAATCGCAAGAAGGAGATTGTTGAGACTAAGAAGAACGAGCCGGGAAATCAGATGTTTGGCATTTCTTATATTTTGAAGAAGGATGCGGAGATTTTAAAAGAAAATATTCTGCGCCTTTCAAAAGAAAGAGAATATTCTTATGCTTTTTGGGAAGAAGCGGCAATGAAAGACGGCAAGATGATTTTAAAGCCTCGTGAGGTTTCTCAAAACTTGGTGTATGAAATCAACACCTTAGAGGAATTAAGGGATTTGGATGAAGACTCTAATCAGCTGAATTCTGATATTATTTCTCTGATTTCCGAGGTGCTTTCCTGTGATACAAAGGAAATCGTAGGAATAAAGGCTTTGAAAAAGGGCATGACAAACCGCTCCTTTGAGTTCTGCTGTCGAGGAGAACGCTATATTATGCGTGTTCCGGGAGAGGGAACGGATAAGATGATTAACCGCAAGAATGAATACGATGTTTATCAGGCATTGGAAGGACAAAACATTTGTGACCCGGTTTGCTATATGTCTCCTGAGACAGGTTATAAAATCACAAAATTTTTAGATAACGCCAGAGTATGCGACCCTTATGCAGAGGAAGATGTGCAGAAATGTATGCAGAAGCTTCGCAAATTTCATGAGTGCAAGCTTCAGGTTAAGCATGAATTTAACTTGTTTGGGCAGATAGAATATTATGAGGCGCTGCGAAACGGTGCAAAATCCATGTATCGTGATTATGAGGAGACGAAAAGGAAGGTATATGAGCTGAAAGAATATATCGATAAAGCTCCTAAGAACATTGCACTTACTCATATTGATGCAGTTCCGGACAATTTCCTTTTCACAGGTGATGAAATTCGTTTGATTGACTGGGAATATGCGGGAATGCAGGACGTGCACGTGGATATTGCTATGTTTGCCATTTATGCCATGTACGACAGAGAGCATGTAGAGAAATTAATTGATGCCTACTTTGACAATCATTGCGACAGAGCTGTCAGAATAAAAGTTTATGCTTATATTGCCGTATGCGGATTTTTATGGAGCAACTGGTGTGAATATAAGAGCATTTGCGGCGTGGAATTCGGAGAATATTCTCTGAGACAATACCGATATGCAAAGGATTATTACAAGATTGTAAAGGAAGAACTTAGCAGGGAAGGAAAAGAAGAAAATGTATAAAGTAAAACGTGGGATTATTATGGCAGCAGGAATTGGAAAGCGAATGCAGCCGGTGACTTTGGAGACTCCGAAACCGCTTGTAAGAGTAAATGGGGTACGAATGATTGATACGGTTATACAGGGACTTTTAGCGAATGGAATATCAGAAATCTATGTGGTTGTGGGATATTTAAAAGAGAAATTTGCGGTTTTAGAGCAGGAATATCCACAAGTAAAACTGATTGAAAATCCTTATTATGATATTTATAACAACATTTCTTCTCTGTATGTGGCAAGGGATTATCTGGAAGATGTGATTATTTTGGACGGAGACCAGATTATTTACAACCCTTCTATTTTGGCACCGGAGTTTGAGCGTTCCGGTTACAATGCAGTCTGGACAGATGAGGAAACCGATGAATGGCTGATGACGGTGGAGAATGGAATTGTGAAATCTTGCAGCAGAACCGGTGGAAAATCAGGTTGGCAGCTCTTTAGCATTTCTCGTTGGAATGCAGAAGATGGAAAGAAGCTGAGAAAGCATCTGGAAGAAGAATTTGAGGAAAAAGAAAACCGTCAGATTTACTGGGATGATGTGGCAATGTTCTGCCATCCGCAGGAATACCGGTTGGGAATTCGTAAAATGCAGGCAGGCGACATCATCGAGGTGGATAATCTGTCAGAGCTTGCTATGCTGGACAGTAGTTATGAGAAGTATTTAGGAGGAAATTCAGATGAAGAAAGACAGTAAAAAGCAGATTGATTGGACCATTACGCTGGTTCCTCTTGGAATTGTAGTTGCCCTTAGTGTGTTATTTTTCCTGATGCCGGAGCAATCCAATGCAGTTTTGAGCCAAATTCGCTTCTTTTTTGGTGATACTTTTGGAACTTATTATCTGGTAATCGGACTTGGTGTATTTTTACTTTCTATTTACATAGCAATGTCAAAGTATGGAGATATTGTGTTAGGCGGCAAAGATGAGAAGCCGAAATATTCCTTTTTTGCATGGGGAAGTATGATGTTTACCTGCGGACTTGCAGCAGATATTTTGTTTTATTCTTTCTCTGAGTGGGTAATGTATGCGGCAGATCCCCACATTGCAGAATTGGGAAGTGTACAGGAATGGGCAGGAGTGTTCCCTATGTTCCACTGGAGCTTTATTCCATGGGGATTTTACCTTGTTTTGGCAGCTGCATTTGGGTTTATGCTCCACGTAAGAAAAAGAGAACGCCAGAAATATTCTGAGGCATGCCGTCCTTTATTGGGTAAACATACAGACGGATTAGCAGGAAAAATAATTGACTTATTAGCAGTGTTTGCTCTGCTGGCAGGAACAGCAACAACCTTTAGCGTTGCAACTCCTTTGATGGCAGAAGTGGTAAGCGAGCTGTTCCACGTTGAAATCAGTCGTACAGTAATTACGATTATTATTCTGCTTTTAACTTGCCTTGTTTACACCTATTCTCTTTTACACGGATTTAAGGGGATTAGTTTTCTGGCAAAAGCGTGTATTTATCTGTTCTTTGGATTGTTGTTGTTTGTTCTTTTATTCGGAGGAGAGACAAAATATATTATTGAATCAGGATTTGCCTCTTTTGGAAAGATGATTGGAGAATTTGTGGAGCTTTCTACCTTTACAGATCCTCTGAGAACATCTTCTTTCCCTCAGAATTGGACGATTTATTACTGGGCTTATTGGATGGTTTGGTGTGTTGCAGCTCCGTTCTTTATTGGAAGTATTTCCAGGGGAAGAACCATTCGCCAGACAATTTTAGGCGGATATGGATTTGGAGTTGGTTCTACACTGGTAAGTTTTGTGGTTTTAGGGAATTATTCTATGGGACTGCAGACATCCGGTGCAGCAGATTTTATTGCACAGTATCAGGCTGACGGAGATGTATATGGAATGATTATTTCTGTAATTAAGACACTGCCATGTGCACCGCTAATCTTAGTGTTGTTGTTAATTACCATGATTGCTTTTTATGCCACATCCTTTGACTCCATTGCACTGACAGCATCCTGTTACAGTTACAGAAAGCTGGGAGAAAATGAGAGTCCCAATAAGCTGATACAGTTAATGTGGTGTATCTTGCTGATTGTACTTCCTATTGGATTGGTATTTTCGGAAAGCTCTATGAGCAATTTGCAGTCTGTGAGTATTGTGGCGGCATTCCCGATCGGGATTGTTATTGTGATGATTGCAGTCAGTTTTATAAAAGATGCGGGGAAATATTTGAGAGAGAAAAAATAAAAAGGAAGAGTAAGAAGACGAAAGCATCCATTTCTTTCGTCTTCTTTATTTTTTCATATTTATTGTAAATATTATAAGAAAAAAAGGATAATGAAGGAGTTTTTTTGTAAGGTATGGAAAAAATGAGAAAATATGCAAGAAAACATTAAAAAATGGAAAGAAATCTGCTATAATTAGACGAAAATACAAAAAAATAAAACGATTGTACAAATAGGAGGTATAAAATATGTGTGGAATTGTGGGATATGTGGGAAAAGAAAATGCGGCATCTATTTTGATAGAGGGGCTTTCCAAGCTGGAGTATAGAGGATATGATTCTGCCGGTATTGCAGTGCAGGATAATAGCCGGGATAAAAAAGAAATCGAGATTATCAAGGCGAAAGGACGTCTGCAGGCGCTTCGAGAGATGACAGATAATGGAAAAGCAGTAAAAGGATGTTGCGGAATTGGTCATACTCGTTGGGCTACTCATGGTGAACCGTCCGTAGTTAATGCACATCCTCATGTGTCAAAGGATAAAAAAATTGCAGTAGTACATAATGGGATTATTGAAAATTACAAGGAGATAAAGGAATATTTGCAGAAAAAGGGTTATGAATTTGTGTCAGAAACAGATACAGAAGTAATTGCTCATCTTTTGGATTATTATTATAAAGGGAATTGCTTGGAGGCAATTACAAAGGTATTAGGAAGAGTGAGAGGTTCCTATGCCCTGGGTATTCTTTTTCAGGAAAATCCGGGAGTTATGTATGCGGTGAGAAAGGATAGTCCTTTAATCGTTGGAAAATCTTCTCAGGGAAATTTTATTGCATCTGATGTTCCTGCGATTTTAAAATATACAAAGACAGTATGCTATATTGATGACAGAGAAATTGCTGAAATTAAGGCAGATGGTATTCGGTTTTTTGATATTGACCAGGAAGATCTGCAGAAAGAGTTCAAAACCGTGGAGTGGGATGCAAAGGCGGCGGAAAAAGAAGGATTTGAGCATTTTATGTTGAAGGAAATCTATGAGCAGCCAAAAGCGGTGGCAGATACCATCAGTCCCAGAATTAAGAATGGAAAAATTGTAATTGATGAATTGGAAATGACAGATGAGGATATTAAGAAAGTCAGTCGTATTCAGATGGTAGCTTGTGGCTCTGCATATCATGTGTGTGTATGTGCAAAATATGTATTGGAAAAGCTGGCAAAAATACCGGTAGACGTGGACTTGGCATCGGAGTTTCGATATAGGAACCCTCTTATGACCGAGGATACATTGGTAATTGTGGTGAGTCAGTCAGGTGAAACGGCAGATTCGCTGGCAGCTTTAAGGGAGTCTAAGAAAAAGGGCTATAAAGTGCTGGGAATTGTAAATGTAGTAGGAAGTTCTATTGCACGAGAAGCGGATAGTGTTTTTTATACATGGGCAGGACCGGAAATCTCTGTGGCTACTACAAAAGCGTACAGTACTCAGCTGGCAGCAGTTTATCTCATTGGATTACTTTTTGGAAAAGTAAGGGGTACGATTAAAGATAAAGAGTATAGAGAATATATTCACGAGCTGGGAACACTTCCTGAGAAAATTCAGAAGATTTTAGATGAAAAAGAGAGGATACAGTGGCTTGCTAATAAGTATTCGCATACAAAAGATGTATTCTTTATCGGAAGAGGCCTGGACTATGCAATTTCTTTAGAAGGTTCTTTGAAGTTAAAAGAAATATCGTATATTCATTCTGAAGCTTATGCGGCAGGGGAATTAAAGCATGGCACGATTTCTCTTATTGAAGAGGGCGTTCTGGTAGTTGGTGCAGCAACACAACCGGATTTATTTGAGAAAGAGGTCAGCAATTTAGTAGAAGTGCGAAGTCGTGGAGCATGTGTCTTAGGGCTGACTTCTTATGGGAATTATTCCATAGAAGATATTGCAGATTTTACTGTGTATGTGCCTAAGACACAGGATGTTTTTACTACCAGTCTGGCTGTTGTTCCACTGCAGTTGCTGGCATATTATATTTCAGTTGCTAAGGGCTTGGATGTTGATAAGCCAAGAAATCTTGCAAAGAGTGTTACAGTAGAATAGAGATGGAAAGTGTACTATCAAATAAGGCACTAGTGTTATATATGGTAGTAATTGGAAAATAATAAGTAGTACACTGATAGTACCAAAAATGGAGGTACTATTTATGATTCGTTCACGAAAGATATTAGCAGATCGTATTAATAATCTGTGTAAGGAACAAGGAATAACTTATTATGCGCTATCCTATAAATCAGCAGTTCCCCTTACTACGTTGCTGCACATTGTAAATGGTTCAACGAAAAATCCGGGAATATTTACTATTCATAAAATTTGCGAGGGATTTGAGATTTCATTAAAGGACTTCTTTGATACAGAGGACTTCTGCGAAATGAGAGGAGATTTTGAAGAGGAGATGCAGATTTAATCAGTGGAGGATAGGAATGACAGAGATAAGAGATAATAACTTTTCCAAGCTCTGTGAGGGAAAAGGGGAGCTGTTAAGTAAAGCGCTAAGAGACCGGATATTGGAACAGGATTTTATGAGAAAATCGAAGTTTCCGATTATATATGCTTCTGAGACTATTATGCGCTATCGTGCGGAAAAGACTGATATAAGCAGCAGAGAAAGTCTAAGAGAATTTGTTCAGGGACTTTTTTGCTCTTCTGTAAGTGAAGAAAGTATAGCAGGTGTAGCTGCATTTATAGGAAATCATGCAAGAGAACTTAGAGATTTGAAAGAGGGACAGGAGCGGGTTCTGGAAGGATATGCAATAGCGGTGGACTCTTTTAGTTTAGTACGTATAGATTATAGAATATGGGCACAAAAATGCGATGCCCGTTATATTTCGGCAGCAGCAGGAATTAGAGGTGTTTTAGATGTGAAAAGGACTCGCTGGAATGATTTTTTAAGTGCCTACATGGAGATTTTGAATTTGGGATTTCCGGAGGATATTTCACAGGAAGAAAAACAGGAGCAAATTACAAAATGCGTGGAAAAGGCACGTATGTTATTTAGACTTTTTCATGGAGACCTTGTAAAAAGTGAATAGAATAATATACAACTATACAAAATAATTGTATGGTTAAAGCGAAAAGAGCACTTTTTTGCCAGAAAAGTTCAAAAAGGTGTTCTTTTTTTACTATGTATGATAAAATAGGAGACAATGAAAACGATATTTGTGAAAGGAGAAGTAGAAGCTTATAGGCTTCATACAAAGACAAATGAAAAGTTTATTGATTTTAGGTGCGGGCGGTTTTGGTCAGATGATACAGGAAACAGCCAGACTGATTGGATATGCAAAAGTAGTATTTTTGGATGATGCAGCTAAAGGAGAAGATGTCATTGGAAAATGCTGTGATTATCAGGCATTTCTAGGAGAATATGATACAGCGGTAGCAGCTCTCGGAGATAACGGAATGCGCCTTTATTGGACAGAAAAGCTCATGGAAGCAGGATATAAAGTGCCGGCAATTATTCATCCGTCAGCAGTAGTAAGCCCAAGTGCGGAAATTGGCAACGGAAGTTTTATTATGCAGCGTGCAGTTGTTAATACACATACAGTCATTGAGCATGGTGTTCTTGTAAACAGCGGTGCGGTTGTAGACCATGACTCTCATGTTGCAAAGGGAGCACATATCGGACTGGGAAGTGTTGTGAAAGCAAATTGTAATATTGATGTAAAACGTAAAGTGGAGGCCGGCGAAGTGGTATTTTCTACCAGAAGAAAAATTGACGGCGTTACAAACAGAAATCTGGAAGATGCCTTATATGCTTTCGGATTTGGTAATCAATGCAGCTATGTGAAACCTTTTGGACAGGGACATATCAATGAAACTTATGCTGTTTATATGCCTACGGATGCAGGAGATGAGTTTGCATATATTCTTCAGCGAGTAAATAACAACGTATTTAAAGATCCGGCAGGGGTTATGGAAAATATTTTCGGTGTAACAGAATACCTTCGTAACGTTATTCGAGAAGAAGGCGGAGATCCGGACAGAGAAACTTTATCTTGTATTAAGACAAAAGCCGGATGCACTTATTTTGAAGACAGTGAAGGACAGCCTTGGAGATGTTATCATTACATTCCGAATTCTGTATGCTATCAGTTGGTGGAAGAACCGGAGCAGTTTTATCAGTCAGGAAACAGTTTCGGACATTTCTTAAAGCAGCTTGGTAATTATCCGGCATCCAGCTTAAAAGAGACCATTCCTGATTTCCATAATACAGTAAAACGTTTTGCAAATTTCCAGCGTGCTGTAAAGCGTGATATTAAAAACAGAGCCATTACCTGCCGCCCTGAGGTTAAGTTTGCTTTGGAAAGAGAAGCAGATTGCGGCGTTCTGGTAAAACAGCAGGAAGAAGGAAAACTTCCTTTACGAGTAACACATAATGATACGAAATTAAACAATATTTTATTTGATGCGGATACCGGAAAAGGACTGTGCATTATTGATTTAGATACTATTATGCCGGGCTTGGCTGCCAATGATTTTGGTGACTCTATCCGTTTTGGCGCAGCTACCGCAGAAGAGGATGAAAGAAATCTGGATTTAATGCACTTCGATATTTCCTTATATGAAATGTATGTGAAAGGTTATCTGGAAGGTACAGATGGTGTGCTTACACCTGAGGAAATAGAAAGTCTTCCATGGGGAGCACGCTTAATGACTTTGGAATGTGGTATGCGTTTCCTGACAGATTATCTGGAAGGAGATACTTACTTTAAGACAGCTTATCCGGAGCACAATCTGGTTCGTGCCCGTACACAGTTCCGTCTGGTTGATGAAATGGAACAACAGTTTGAAAAGATGCAGGAAATTGTGCGTCAGTATTGCTAAGAAAATGATTTTTAGATAGAATAATTACAAGGGCTGCCACATTAGGCGTACATGGAGTTGTTGCTTAATGAGCAGCCCTTATTATGCAGGAATTTAATAGAAGTGGAGGAAAATTCGTTGTCGGAAAATACAGATAAAATCATTTTGTTTGAACAGACACCAATTCCAAAGGCAGTTGCAAAGCTGGCAATACCCACAATTCTCAGCTCGCTTGTTATGGTGCTTTATAATCTGGCGGATACCTATTTTGTAGGAATGTGCAATGACCCAATTCAGAATGCGGCAGTTACCTTGGCAGCCCCGGTGCTTTTGGCATTTAATGCGGTGAACAATCTTTTCGGAGTGGGCAGCTCCAGTATGATGAGCCGTGCTCTGGGAAGAAAAGATTACGATACGGTATATAAAAGCTCTGCACTGGGCTTTTATTGTGCAATTATATCCGGTGCGCTATTTGCGTTGGCATGTTTTGTTTTTAATGCACCGTTGCTTCGTATGCTGGGAGCAAATACTGAGACTATGGCTGCCACAGGAGAATATTTGAAATGGACCTCTATTTACGGAGCAGTGCCTGCTATTTTAAATGTTGTTATGGCGTATATGGTAAGAGCAGAGGGTTCTGCGCTGCATGCCAGTATCGGAACAATGAGCGGCTGCTTTTTAAATATTATTTTGGACCCTGTTTTTATACTTCCGTGGGGCTTGAATATGGGAGCGGAAGGAGCAGGACTTGCCACCTTTTTATCTAACTGTGTTGCCTGTATTTACTTCTTTGTATTACTCTATAAAAAAAGAAAAAGTACTTTTGTGTGTGTAAATCCCAAACGCCTTTCTCTGGACAAAAATATTATCTGTGGAATTTGTGCAGTGGGAATTCCAGCATCAATTCAGAACCTTTTAAACGTTACGGGAATGACGATTTTGAATAATTTTACATCTTCTTTTGGTGCAGATGCAGTTGCGGCAATGGGGATTACCCAGAAAATCAATATGGTGCCTATGAACATTGCCATGGGAATTTCTCAGGGAATTATGCCTTTAATCAGTTATTCTTATTCCAGTGGCAATCATAAGAGAATGAAAGGAACACTGATGTTTGCCGCAAGAGCAAGTCTGGGATTTATTACTGTTGTGGCAGTTTTTTATTATTTAAGTTCCACACAGCTGACAGAAATGTTTATGTCAAATGAAGCCATTATTTCTTACGGAACAAAATTTTTAAGAGGATTTTGTCTGGGATTGCCGTTTTTATGTATGGATTTTATGGCAGTAGGTGTGTTCCAAGCCGTAGGAATGGGGAGAGAAGCTCTTATTTTTGCAATTATGAGAAAAATTATTCTGGAAATACCGGCGCTGTATCTTTTAAATTATTTACTTCCTTTGTATGGACTGGCTTATGCACAGTTTGTGGCAGAGGTTGTATTGGCAGCAGCAGCGGTTATTGTGTTGGCAAGGCTGTTTCAGAAAATTGAGCAACAAAAAGTGATTGCCAGATAAAATAGACTAAGCTATACTGATAATGTTACCGCCTCCTATACCGGTACAGAAGGGAGGTGCTCACTATGGATTTAGTATTATCTTTTATTGTCGCTGTTGCGGCTGGTGTAGTTTGCCACTACATCATCAAATGGTTAGATGGCGACAAATAGCCGGTAACTAGCCTGTGGATATAAGCCTTTCCACACCAAAATTAGGAATAGAAAACCCCTCGGAATGCAGTCCGAGGGGTTTTCATTGCTGTTCACTATGGAATAGCATTATCTTTTTGCCTACTGGCATTATAGCATATGCAATTTAAGAATACAATATGCAGATTTGAGCTTTATGTGCTATATTTTCAAATTTTTCATAAATCTTGATTTTCATCAGTTCCTGTGCTATACTACAACACGTTGTAAAGCCCATAAAAACAAGGTCTTATAAGGGTTTCGCCGATTTCCGGCGTAAAATGAATCGTGTGTTCGTGACCTTCCACACGTAAAACAAAACTAAAGGAGAAAACAGAATATGAAAAACAAAAATGTGTCGTACTTAACACAGGCTGCAATGATTGCGGCAATCTATGTGGTGCTTACCATTGTCTTTGCACCTATCAGCTTCGGAGAAATACAGGTTCGTATTGCAGAAATGCTGACAATTTTACCTATTTTTACACCGGCGGCAATTCCGGGATTGTTTGTAGGATGTCTGATTGGAAATATTACAGGCGGAGCAATTTTACCTGACATTATTTGCGGCAGCATCGCAACACTTGTAGGAGCAGCAGGGACATACGCATTGAGAAATCACCATAGAGCATTGGCAGTTTTACCGCCTATTTTGGTAAATGCCTTGGTCGTTCCGTTTGTACTTCGCTATGCTTACGGTGTGGTACTTCCAATTCCATTTTTGGCTTTAACCGTAGGAATTGGGGAAATTATTTCCTGTGGAATACTGGGAAATGTTTTGGCGGCAGTTTTGAAAAAATACAGCGGAAAAATTTTCGTATCACAAAGAGTATAAAATAAAAAGCTTCAGGGAGTTCTGTAAATCAGAATTCCCATTTTTTTGTCTCCTTCCAATCATTTACTTTGACATACAATAGTCTGTATGCTAGAATTAAATCAATTATGGAGTCTTATACCCTCAGCAAGAATTACAGATAAGAACACATATTTGAAACTATATACAAATCAATAAATGTACAGAGGTGAATAAATTGGATAAAAACGAGTACAGAGCAAAATTGGAAGAAATCGGTCAGTTAGTTGACAGACAGGACTACAAAGGCGCTCTAAAAATTGTAGATACCATTGATTGGCGTAGAGTACGCAGTGCCAGAACCTTATGTATGGTAGGCGAGATATACGAAGCTAATAAAAGGTATGAAGATAGTCGAAAACTTCTGCTCCTTGCACATCAGAGAGCTCCTATTGGAAGAACTGTCATATACAGATTAGTTGAGCTTTCTATTAAAATGGGTGAATTTGACGAGGCACTGAATTATTATAAGAAATTTGTGGAGATTTCTCCTAATGACAACAGCCGTTACATTTTAAAATATAAAATTTACAGAGCGAGACGTTCACCGATTGAAGAACAGATTGCAATTCTTCAGGATTATAAGAGCAAAGAGTATACGGAAAGATGGGCTTATGAGCTGGCACGGCTGTATGCAAAGGCAGGTATGAAGGATGCTTGCATTGAAGAGTGTGACGATTTGATTTTATGGTTCAGCGAAGGAAAATATGTTACAAAGGCCATGGAATTAAAAATGCGCTTTACACCGCTGACAGCAGCGCAGCAGGAAAGCTATAACAAGGCAAAAGGTGTTCCTGTTCGTGCTGTTGAAATACCGAAGACAGTACCGGTGCAGATGAATGAGCCTTTCAATCAGCAGCAGGATAAGGAAATTGAAGAGATATTAAACAGTATTAAGCTGGGAGAGCTTACACAGGAAGCTCCGTCTGAAACAGTGAAGCCTCAGGAAGCGCCTATGCAGCCAAAACAGCCGGAAGACCTTCCGGACCGCGTGGCACAGGGGCTAAGGGATGTGTTCCAGCCAAAGGCAGCAGTGTCAGAGGACATGGAAACAGCGGCAACAAAAGAACCGTCTACGGCTACGGAAGAACAGGGATATGTGATTAAAGATTTAGAGCCGGAAGATATGACAAAGGGCGCTGAATTTAAGCCGTTTCATATTGGAAGCGCAATGACAATGGAGGTAAAGGCAGAAGCCCCGAAATCAGAGATGCTTTCTTCTGATGGTGCAGCGACAGAAGCCTTTAAGACAGATACAAAAAGTCTGGAAATTGATTTAGAAGCGCTTTTGGCAGAGACCGCAAACGAGTTGGCGCAGGCAGTTGCCGAAGGAACACAAGAAACTGTTCAAGAAGTAAACGAGGAAGTTGTGGAAGAGGCGCTTGCGGAGATTTCAGAAGAACCGGGTGAAGAAGAAGTTACAGAAGCTGTTGAAGAAACCGAAGAGGTTGTAGAGGAAAGTTCTAAAGAAGCAGAAGAAGATATTCTTCCTGCGCCGGCAGCGGCAAAGGCTGCTATGATTGCAGAAAATTTAAGCGCTGTTTTTGAAGAAAAAGCAAATGAAATCGAAGCTTTGGCAGCAGAAAATACAGAGGAAGAGTCCGAAGAAGCTTTAGCAGAAGCCAAAGAAATTACAGAAAAAGCTTTAGAGGAAACTGCTGAGACAGCAGAAGAAGCGGTAGAAGAGGCTGCGGAGGAAGAAGTATCTGAGGAGGCAACCAGAGAAATTCCTGTGGAAGAAGTCAAAGAGGCAATGGGTGAAATTGATTTTTCACAGGCTTTGGAACAGGAAATAGAGAAAGAAACTTCCGTTGAGTCACAGCAGGAGGAATGCCATATAAAACGTGTGGCAGCCTCGGCAGTAGATGAAACGCAGAAATCTTCTGCATTTCAGACAGCAGTCGAAGGCTTAATGCGTCATCACCTTACAGAAGAAGAACACAGAAGATTGTTTACATATTTTGCACCTGTTCCGGGTATGACACAGCAGATAAATGAAGCCTTAGATACTGCACAGGAGTCTGCATGTGCCAAGACATCTCAGGCAGGAAATATTATCGTTACAGGACGTGAAGGTTCCGGAAAGACAAGACTTTCAGAAGGGCTGATTAAAGCTCTTTGCAAAGAACGTCAGATGGAAGGCGCTAAGGTTGCGTTTATTACAGCAGAGGAATTGAATAAAAAAGACCCAATAGCCATTGTGGGAAAATTATCAGGAGGATTTCTGGTAGTTGAAAATGCAGGAGAATTAGACGAGGAAATAGTCGAAGATATGTCAAAGGCTATGGAATTTAAGACAAATCGTTTGACTGTAATTTTAGAGGATTTGAAACCGGGTATCCGCAGTCTGGAAGAAAAATATCCGGAATTTATCAAAAAATTTGACTCCCGCATTGTAATTCCTGTGTTTACCAATGATGAGCTGGTATCTTTTGCGAAAACTTATGCAAAAGAGCTGGGATATAAAATTGACGATATGGCAGTTCTTGCATTATATACTTTAATCGGAGATAATCAGAACGAAGAAAATCCGGTCACAATCGGCACAGTCAGAGGCATGATGGATGAAGCCATTAAAAAAGCTTCTAAGAAAGGACGCCGATTAGGAAAGAAAGTGGCAAAACGCCATTTAGATGATGAAAGCGGCAGAATTATGCTGTATGAGAAAGATTTTGATATTTAGTCAGGAGGAAAAAAGATGACAGCCCCTTATCTGGGAAACCCTAAAAGAACCATAGAAGTTCTTCAAAAATACGATTTTGTTTTTCAGAAAAAATTCGGGCAGAATTTCCTGATTGATACCCATGTGTTGGATAAGATTATAAGCGCTGCCGAGATTACAAAAGAGGATTTTGTACTGGAGATTGGTCCCGGAATTGGGACCATGACCCAGTATCTGGCATGTGCGGCCAGAGAAGTGGTTGCAGTTGAAATTGATAAAGCGCTGATACCAATTCTTGAGGATACGTTGCAGGACTACTCTAATGTAACTGTTCTCAACGAGGATATTTTAAAGGTCGATATCAAAAAACTGGCAGATGAGCACAATAATGGAAAACCCATTAAAGTTGTGGCAAATCTGCCATATTATATTACAACACCGATTATCATGGGATTATTTGAAGGAGATGTGCCAATTGAGTCCATTACCGTAATGGTGCAAAAGGAAGTAGCGGACCGAATGCAGGTAGGACCTGGAACAAAGGAATACGGAGCGTTGTCATTGGCAGTGCAGTATTATGCAGAACCTTATATTGTAGCCAATGTGCCGCCTAACTGCTTTATGCCAAGACCGAAGGTGGGAAGCGCCGTTATACGTCTTACAAAACATGCAGAACCTCCGGTAGAGGTGTCTGATACAAAGCTGATGTTTCGCATTATTCGGGCATCCTTTAATCAGAGAAGAAAAACTCTTGCCAACGGTTTGAATAATTCTCCGGAGCTTTCCTTTGGAAAAGAAGAAATTCAAAGAGCAATTAAGGCTTGTGGATTTCCTGAGGGAATTAGAGGAGAAGCATTGACCTTAGAAGAGTTTGCTGCATTGACCAATGAATTTAAAAGTAAATAAGAAACAGAAAAACATCGCAGAGAAGTGAGTCTGCGATGTTTTTTTATAAATATTAAAGGAAGGAGAGTCGGCATTAACGCCGACTTATGAAAAAGAAAATATAAAAATAATTTGCTCTGTATTATTTTTATGATATTAGTATATATTGGAAATATGTTCAAAGCATGATGAACTTGTGAAGAAATCGTGAACGAAATTGAAAACTTTTATGAATGTTCCACATTAAAGCCCTAAAAAGGAAGATGACAGGGAATTTGCAAGTGGTGAATATCTAAAAAGTTTTCAACGGATATCCGTGCGCCTCCTAAAAGACAGGAGAGATTTCCTAATTTTGAGGGGATAATGTTACAGTCTCTGTTTTGATGTCCGGCCAAGTATTCTGAAATTCTTTGGTTGATATCAGGAATATGATTGGAAAAAGCGCTGTTTAATACAATGATATCGGTATTAAAGGTGTTAATAATATTGTTAATGCCAATGGAGATGTATTTCACGAATAAATCCATCATTTCATGGGCAAGAGGCAGGTTTGCGTCATAATCCTTTAAAAATTCAGATATAGTAACGTTTTCTTTCTTCTGTCGGGCAGCATAATTTTCCAGAATGGCTCTTTGAGAGGCATAAAGCTCAAAACAGCCCTGATTTCCGCAGGGGCATGGTTTTCCGTCAGGGAATAAGATGGTGTGCCCGAATTCACCGGCATAGCCATCTCGTCCTTTATATAAGCGTCCGTTTACCAGAATTCCCATACCAATTCCGTCATGCACATTGATATGTATCATATTTTTATATTTGTGATGAAAGGCGGCTTCTCCCAAAACAGAGAGATTTGCTTCATTTTCTACAAAGACAGGAATTTGAAAGGTTTCCTGCAAATGTGTACCCAGACCGCTTTTGGGGAGAGGATAATAAGGCGTAAATAAAATTTCGTTTTTTTGGACAACTCCATAAATACCAATGGAAACTCCGATAATTTTATTTTTAAACGCAGTATTTTCTCTGATATAGAAATTTAAAATCTGTTCTAAATGCTGCAAAAGATTATCCTGTGGACAGAAGGGGATTTTTTTGATTTCCTGTACTTCTCCCTTTAAGTTTGTCAAAAGGGCAATAATCTGCTGCGGTTGTATTTCTAAAGACAGGGCAAAACCATAAGCTTTGTTAAACTCCAGCAGGATGGGCTTTCTTCCCATGGAGGTTTGGGCACTGCCGATTTCCCTGATGAAATGCTGTTCCAATAATTCCTGTACAATATTGGAAATGGTTGCTTTTGTAAGGGATAATTGCTTTGCCAGTTCTGCTCTGGAAACAGGAGGGTTATTTATAATAAATTCTAATACCAGACGGCGGTTATTATTGCGTATCATTTCCTGATTGGCGATGGACATAATAAAAGCTCCTTCGTATGTTAAACTTTTTGTTCTTATCATACACTTTTCCGGGAAAGGGGGCAAGGGATATACAGTTCTTCTTTCGAGAACCTTTAGAGAAACTTTAGAAGTATGTGGGAGAAAATGTGGTATAATGAAGTTGTCGCATTAAGTATATATCCGGAAATATTGATACATTTTATGCTCAGCCTGCGCTCACTTTGAGCTTATAATCTCAAAGCGTGCTCGACAAATTCGCTAAAAGTGCATCAATATTTCTGAATAATATTTAAAGTGACAACTTCGGTTTGGAAAGGAAATACCCTTTTGGGTGTTTCCTCGCCGGCACATGTGGTATATAAAATATGTAGAATTTAAGGAGATTGAAGATATGAAGAAAAAAGGAATTGCGTTGCTGCTTACAGGTGTGATTATGGCATCTTGTTCTATGCCTGTTTATGCGGACAGAGAGGATGCAAAGCTAGATGTTCCCTATATTTCGCTGGGAGCAGATTTGAATGCGCAGGAAAAGGCTTCTGTTTTGGAGCTTTTAGGTGTTTCGGAAAAGGATTTAGAAGATTATACTGTTGCTACGGTTACAAATAAGGATGAGCATAATTATCTGGACTCTTATCTGGATAAAAGTGTTATCGGTTCAAGGGCTCTTTCTTCTGTTCTGGTAGAGGGAAAAGAAGATGGAAACGGAATTCACGTAACAACAAAAAATATTACATACTGTACGCCGGGAATGTACGAAAATGCCCTTGCCACAGCGGGAATTAAGGATGCGGATATTGTGGTGGCAGGTCCGTTTAAAATTTCAGGAACAGCGGCTTTGGTAGGTGCGATTAAATCTTATGAAAATATGACAGGTGAAGAAGTAAAAGAAGAAAATGTAGAAACAGCTACCAATGAGCTGGTTATTACCGGACAGATTGCGGAAGATGTAGGAAGTCAGGAAAAAGCAGAGCAGCTCATCGGAGCAATTAAAGGAGAGGTAGTCAGCAGCGGCGTTTCATCACCGGAAGAAATCGGAGAAATTGTAGACCAGGCTGTAAAAGAGATGGAGGTAAAGCTTTCTGAGGAAGACCGTCAGGCTATTGTAAAGCTCATGGAAAAAATCGAAAATCTGGATTTGGATATCAACAGCTTAAAAGAACAGGCAAAAAATCTTTACGATAAGATTGAAGATTTAGGATTAAAGCTGGATATTAATGAAGAAGAGGTAAAGGGATTTTTTGATAAAATTATAGAGTTCTTTAAGAATTTATTTTCCGGTAATCAAGAATAAGAAATTTGGAGCTGCCGCATTAGGCGTATATCATGTTTAAGCGGCAGATCCTGCTTATAAAAGGCTATGATAGATTTCTTTAATACAATTCTTTATGATTTCTTTTCAGAAAATTCCTGTATTTTTTCATTCAGAGAGAGCATACGTCGATCCAGATTTGAAACGATATTTGCACATTCCTGCAGCTCACGGCGAATATAATCTGGTGCATTTCCCTCAAATTTATAATAGATTTTATGTTCCAGACTTGCCCAGAAATCCTGTGCAATGGTGCGGATTTGTATTTCCACAATGGTATCCACAATTCCCTGTGTCAGATGAATAGGAACTGTCACCAGAATGTGATAGCTTTGATATCCGCTTACTTTTGGATGCGTAATGTAATCCTTCACAGAAACTACCTTTAAATCGCTTTGTTTTGTAATCATATCTGCAATCAAATAGATATCAGAAGTAAAAGAACATATAATGCGGATACCTGCGATGTCATTTACGTACTTCACCATGTTTTCCACACTGGTTTCATAACCGTTCTTTTTTAGCTTATTTACAATACTTGCCGGAGTTTTAATGCGGGATTTAATGTGTTCAATAGGAGTATAATGATAAATGTGCTGAAATTCATCGTTGAGAATATCAATTTTTGTATTAATTTCTTTTAAAGCGGCGTTGTAGAGGAACATGAGCGTTTCCCAGCCGTCTGCATCTTCTTGCTTGATTAGTTCTATAAGTTTTTCCATTTTTGTGTCCTCATTAAAGAAAATAAAAGTCTGTCACTTTTTCTTAGTATAGCAGAAAAGCGACAGACAGTCAAAAAAGATTTTTATGTTGTATGAAGAAGCATGTCCTGAGATTTAATCAGATTTAATTTTCGCATGCCGTTGGCAATAAACAACGTAAGGACGCCCGGCAGGATGAAATGAAACAGAAGGATTTTTAAAAACACCATCTGCGGGGCTTCTCCTGCTGTCATGGTTTCCCAAGTAGTCGTCTGTCCCATAAGTCCCATAGTGCCCAGACCGGAACCGTTAGGTGAATTTTGCATTTTTCCTAAGAGAACGCCCAGAGGTCCTAAAATGGCGCTGGAAAGTATAGGAGGCAGCAGAAGGAATGGGTTTTTCAGAATATTAGGAAGCAGCAGCAATGGCGTGCCTGTTCCGATAGAAAGAAGTCCTGAAAAACCGTTTTCCCGATAACTTGCAACAGCCATTCCTACCATACTGCAACAGCAGCCGATGGTTGCCGCTCCGGCAGCCGGTCCTGATAATCCCGCTATAACGCCCAGTGCAGCAGTACCGATAGGGAAAATAACGGCGATGCTCATAAGTACTGCAACTATTATCCCCATAAGGAGAGGCTGTTGCTGTGCTCCCCAATTTACACAGTTGCCAAACTCCTGTATAAAGTAACTCAGGGGTGTATCCAGCAAAAGATTTATAAGTTCTCCGCATAAAAATCCCGTAAGAGGACACAGAAATAAATCAAAACGAGTTTTTTTGACAAAGAGACGAGAAAGCTCAATAGCTGTAAAGGCAGCCAGAAAAGAGCACAAAAACGCTGACGGACCGGCGGCATCGCCTCCTAACATACCTGCAATACCGGCACATAGTATAACAAGAGGCGCTTCCTGAAGCTGGCAGGCAACACCCACCCCAATGCCTATTCCGGTAAGTCCGGTGGCAATCCCGCTTAAATGAATAAGCGTACTGTTAAAGGCACTGGGGAAAAGGTTCGCAATCTGTCGCAAAAACATTCCCATAATCAATGTGGCAAAGATACCACATGCCATTCCGTGAACCCCTTCTATGAAAAATCGTTGTAAAAATCGTTTCATAATTTCAGATTTTTAAATAAAGAGCCTAAGGAAGTAGAGATTTCTTCGCTTTCCGGTAATTCGTAATCCGGTTCTTCCTCTTTTTCTTCTGCGATTTCATTGAGCGCTTTCATGCTCAGACTTATTTTTCCGTCTTCGTTTTTGATTACTTTTGCTTTTACTGTATCGCCAATGCTTAAAACGGCTTTCGGTGATTTAATTCGTTTTTCGGAAATCTGAGAAACGTGTACAAGACCGGATATTCCGTCACCTAAATCAATGAAAGCGCCGTAAGTCTGTAAGGACTCTACGGTACCTTCCACAATACTTCCCACCTTAATATCGTCAATTTTACTGCGTTTTTCAGCGTCAGCCTTTTCTTTTAAAATTTCTTTTGCAGAGAGAACAAGACGGTTTTCCTGTTCGTCTACTTCAAAAACTCTTACAGTAATGGTCTTTTTTAAGAAATCTTCTGGATTTTCTACATAATTTAAAGCCAGCTTGGAAACCGGGATAAAAGCACGGATACCTTCTACATAAGCAATAACGCCGCCTTTTACAATGCCCTCCACGGACACTTCAAATTCTGTTTTGTCTTCCTTCATCTGCTCTAATTTGTCCCATATAAGCATATCATCGTCACGGAAGTTAGAGAAAGAAGCGTCAATTTCTTTCATGTAGTCTTCCATAGTTTCTTGTTTTTTCATTTCTTCTGACATTGAAATACCTCCATGTTTTAAATTTTGGATTAAGTATATCATAATTGCCATTGATTTAGAAGTATGTTACTATAAAAACAGATAGAACTGCAGTAAAGGCAGAAAGGAAAGAAGAATGGGAAAGCAAGGAAAAATATACATTATCGGACATAAAAATCCAGACACAGACTCTATTTGTTCAGCGATTGCTTATGCGGATATAAAGAACAGAATGAGTAACGGAAATCGCTATGCGGCAAAGAGAGCGGGACAGATAAATGAAGAAACAGAATATGTGCTGAAACGATTTGGTGTGGAAGCGCCGGGTTACCTGTCAGATGTTGGGACACAGGTAAAAGATATGGATATTCGTGAAACTCCGGGAGTTCCCAACAGTATTTCCATTAAAGATGCGTGGGCAATTATGAAAGAGAGCAGTGCAGTAACATTGCCTATTACAAAAGAGGACGGACAGCTGGAAGGATTGATTACCACAGGAGATATTGCAAAATCCTACATGGATGCCCATGACAATTATTTCCTTTCCAATGCCAGAACCCAGTACAGAAGTATTGCCAATACCGTAGAAGGCGTCATTGTAACAGGAAATTCCCATGGGTATTTTGTAAAGGGAAAGGTGGTAATCGGGGCGGCAAATCCGGATAAATTAGGAGATTTTCTGGAGGAAGACGATTTGGTTATCTTAGGAGACCGCCATGAAGACCACTTATGCGCTATTCAGGAAAATGTAAGCTGTATGATTGTGTGCAACCATGCCAGAGTATCTGCAGATATTATTGATGCGGCAGAAAGAAACCAGTGCGTCATCATTCAGTCCGCTCTTGATACATTTACCGTAGCAAGATTGATTAATCAGAGTATTCCTGTGAAACACATTATGAAAAAGGAAAATCTGATTACGTTTCAGACAGATGACTTTACCGATAATGTAAAGGACATCATGGTAAAAAACCGACACAGAGCATTTCCGGTGGTAAATAAGCATGGCAAATATATTGGTACGGTTTCCCGCCGTAATTTGCTGGGAATGAAAAAGAAACAGCTGATTTTAGTTGACCATAATGAGAAGACACAGGCAGTGGACAATATTGATGCGGCAGAAATATTGGAAATTATCGACCATCACAGATTGGGCTCACTGGAAACTTTACAGCCGGTGATGTTCCGCAATCAGCCGGTAGGGTGTACAGCGACAATTATGTATCAGATTTATGTGGAAAAGGCGTTGGAAATCAGTCCGTCTATTGCGGGGCTTTTATGTTCTGCGATTATTTCAGATACTTTGATGTTTCGTTCGCCTACCTGTACCTCCGCAGATAAAATGGCGGCAGGCGCTTTGGCTTTGATTGCGGGAATTAATATAGAAGAACATGCAAAAGAAATGTTTACTGCGGGAAGTAATTTGAGAGGAAAGACTACGGAAGTTATTTTCTATCAGGATTTCAAGCGTTTTACAGCGGATACCGTGAATTTTGGCGTAGGACAGATTAGCTCCATGAACGAAGAGGAGCTGAAGGATTTAAAGAAAAGGCTTATTCCGTTTATGGAACATGAGTGCGGAAAGAACGGAATTTCTATGGTATTTTTCATGCTGACTAATATTTTGGATGAGTCCTCTGAAATTATCTGCTACGGAGAGGGCAGTGGAAAACTGGTACGAGATGCGTTTGAAGTGCAGGAGTCTGACAGTGGTTATATACTGCCCGGTGTGGTATCCAGAAAGAAACAGCTGATACCTGCATTTATCGGAACTTTGCAGCAGAACGGAAATTAGTGCATTGTATATTGGTTTTGAAAGGACAAGAAAATGAGTAAAATTGAGTGGAAACCGGGAAATATGCTTTATCCTCTGCCGGTGGTAATGGTGAGTGTGGCGGATGAAGAAGGGAAGGACAATATTATTACGGTGGCATGGGCAGGAACAGTATGTACCAATCCGCCTATGGTGTCTATTTCTGTACGACCGGAACGATATTCCTATTATATGATAAAAGAAACAGGAGAATTTGTGATTAATCTTACTACGGAGAAACTGGCTTATGCAACCGATTACTGTGGGGTCAAATCCGGTCGTGACGTAGATAAATTTAAAGAGGCACATTTAACAAGAGAATCAGCCTCTCATGTGGGAGCGCCGATGATAAAGGAGTCTCCTGTTTCTATTGAATGTCGGGTAAGAGAAGTGCAGGAGTATGGAAGCCACAGCGTGTTTACGGCAGATGTGCTGGCGGTACATGTGGATGACCAATACATGGATGAAAAAGGCAAGTTTGATTTGGCAATGTCAAATCCAATTGTTTATTCCCACGGAGAGTATTATGGATTAGGGAAGAAATTGGGAACCTTTGGGTATAGTATTAAGAAGAAAAGAAAGAAAAAACAGAAGAAGCAGGGGAAATGAGTATGGAAAATATTACACTGATTGGAATGCCCGGTGTAGGAAAAAGTACGGTAGGTGTTATTCTGGCGAAGGTGCTGGGATATGAATTTGTAGATTCAGACCTGTTAATTCAAAAGTCTGAAAATCTGCTTTTGCGGGAAATTATTGCAAGGGACGGACAGGATGGTTTTTTGAAAATTGAAAACAGAGTAAATGCTTCTATTGAGACAGAAAAATCAGTAATCGCCACGGGAGGAAGCGTGGTATACTGTGCAGAAGCCATGGAACATTTGAGGAAAATCGGTAAAGTGGTATACCTGAAGCTGGAATATGAAGAACTAAAGAAACGTTTGGGAAATCTTAGAGGCAGAGGCGTGGTTTTAAGAGACGGACAGACTTTAAAAGACTTGTACGATGAGCGGACACCTCTTTATGAAAAATATGCAGATATTGTAGTTGATGAGAAAAATCTGGATGTAGAGGGAACTTTACAGAAAATTCTCGAAAATATTGCTGAATAATTGACGACAAGGGTTTGGAAAACTGTGGAGAAACGGGAAAATGCGGATTTTTATTTACAAATTCATATATCTGTTATAATATAATGGATAAGCCATAAAATAGTATTGAGAAAGTATTGTAAACAGACGTGAATTCGAGAAATGGCTTTATAACAAATAGATAAAACCTGTGACAGACAGGAAGACATAGATTTAGACAGGTAGTGATACCTGGGAAAACAAGAGGTGTGTATATGGAGCAGTATATTATTAAGGGTGGAAACCCATTGGTCGGTGAAGTGGAAATTGGCGGTGCCAAGAACGCAGCGCTGGCTATACTGGCAGCAGCAATCATGACAGATGAGACGGTACACATTGAAAATTTACCAGATGTTCGTGATATTAATGTGTTATTAGAGGCGATTAAAGAAATTGGTGCTACTGTTGACCGCATTGGACCTACGGAAGTAAAGATTGCGGGAGCAACCATTGGAAATATTACTGTTGAGTATGAATATATTAAGAAAATCAGAGCGTCCTATTATTTGTTGGGTGCTCTTTTAGGCAAATATAAAAATGCAGAAGTGCCCCTTCCGGGAGGCTGTAATATAGGAAGTCGTCCGATTGACCAGCATTTAAAAGGTTTTCGGGCTCTCGGTGCGTCAGTAGATATTATTCACGGTGCAGTTGTAGCAAAGGCGGAGCATCTTACAGGAAAACATATTTTTATGGATATGGTGTCAGTGGGTGCGACAATCAATGTTATGATGGCAGCGGCAATGGCGCAGGGAAATACGACTATTGAGAATGCGGCCAGAGAGCCTCATGTTGTAGACGTTGCAAACTTCCTTAACAGCATGGGCGCAAATATTAAAGGAGCCGGTACAGATGTAATCCGTATTCAGGGAGTGGACAAGCTTCATGGTACAACTTACTCCATTATTCCGGACCAGATTGAAGCAGGAACCTTCATGTGTGCAGCAGCAGCAACCATGGGGGATATTATGGTGAAAAACGTTATTCCAAAACACTTGGAAGCAACGACAGCAAAATTGGAAGAAATCGGATGTCAGGTAGAAGAATTCGATGATGCGGTGCGTGTTGTGGCAAATAAACGTTTAAAACGCACAAATGTAAAAACAATGCCATATCCGGGCTATCCTACGGACATGCAGCCTCAGTTTGCCGTGGCGTTGACTCTGGCAGAGGGTACAAGTATTGTAACGGAAAGTATTTTTGAAAATCGTTTTAAATATGCAGATGAGCTTACCAGAATGGGGGCTAATATTAAGGTAGAGGGAAATACTGCAATTATTGACGGAGTGCAGAAGCTTGCGGGAGCAAGAGTAAGCGCGCCGGATTTAAGGGCGGGTGCAGCCCTTGTTATTGCCGGTCTGGCAGCAGAAGGCATTACGATTGTGGACGATATTGTTTATATTCAGAGAGGATATGAGCGTTTTGAAGAAAAGCTCAGAAGCCTTGGCGCTGAAATTGAAAAGGTTTCCAGTGAAAAAGAAATTAAAAAATTCCAGCTTCGAGTAGGCTGATGGAGTTTTTAGAAAAAATGCTTGACGGATAACGGGAAAAGCGTTATCGTAGTAGTGTTAAATAGAAAATTGTAAATGTTATATTTTCTCTTATTCAGAGTGATGGAGATACATAGGATCTGTGAAGTCACGGCAACCCCGCATGGCGGAAGGTGCCAACCTGAGCGAATAATCGAACAATAAGAGGATTCATTTTATGAAAAGTATATGAGTCCGCTTTGTCGGGCTCTTTTTCAATGTACGGCGGTAAAATGCGAGAGAAAATATAAACTCAAGAAAAGGAGAAAACACATGGAAAAAAGATTATTTACTTCTGAATCTGTAACTGAAGGCCATCCGGACAAGATGTGCGATGCGATTTCTGATGCGATTTTAGATGCGCTTATGGAAAAAGACCCAATGAGCCGTGTTGCTTGCGAAACTGCTACAACAACAGGTGTTGTTATGGTTATGGGTGAAATCACAACAAGCGCTTATGTAGATATTCCGAAGATTGTAAGAGATACTGTTCGTGAAATTGGTTATACAAGAGCGAAATATGGTTTTGATGCAGATACCTGCGGCGTTATTACGACAATAGACGAACAGTCAGCAGATATTGCTCTGGGTGTTGATAAAGCTTTAGAAGCAAAAGAAAATAAAATGTCTGAAGAAGAAATCGATGCAATCGGCGCCGGAGATCAGGGTATGATGTTTGGATTTGCAACAGATGAGACAGAAGAATTTATGCCTTATCCGATTGCTCTTGCACATAAATTGGCATTACAGCTTACAAAAGTACGTAAGGACGGTGTACTTACTTATTTAAGACCGGATGGAAAAACACAGGTAACAGTAGAGTATGATGAGAATGATAAACCAATGCGTTTGGATGCAGTGGTATTATCTACACAGCATGATCCGGAAGTGACACAGGAACAAATTCATGCAGATATTAAAAAATATGTATTCGACCCAATTCTTCCGGCAGATATGGTGGATGATGAAACAAAATTCTTTATCAATCCAACAGGACGTTTTGTAATCGGCGGACCTCACGGGGACAGCGGATTAACAGGACGTAAAATTATTGTAGATACTTACGGCGGATATGCACGTCACGGCGGCGGCGCTTTCTCTGGTAAGGACTGTACAAAAGTAGACCGTTCTGCGGCTTATGCGGCTCGTTATGTGGCAAAAAATATTGTGGCAGCAGGTCTTGCAAAAAAATGTGAAATTCAGTTGTCTTACGCAATCGGTGTAGCACATCCGACCTCCATTATGGTTGATACATTTGGAACCGGAAAGCTTTCTGATACACGTTTAGTGGAAATTATTCGTGAGAACTTTGATTTAAGACCGGCAGGAATCATTAAAATGTTGGATTTACGCCGTCCAATCTATAAACAGACAGCAGCTTACGGACATTTTGGAAGAAATGATTTGAACCTGCCTTGGGAAAATTTAGACAGAGTGGAAGATTTAAAGAAATATTTATAAAATGTTTATAAAAGTAAGATTTTTTGTGTCGGACTGTTTCATGAACGGTCCGACTTTTTCTATTTTATACCGAAAGTATTAAACTTGTGTGTATATTAAGAAATACAGTTGAAATTACCAGAAACTTGTAATACGATAACAATATAAGAATAAAATAGAATAGCGGGAGGAAAAAGAATGAGGAAAAAAATATTACAAGCTGTGGTAGTTGCTTTCGGTATTTGGGGCAGCGCTTTTACGGTATCTGCTGTGAGTGATTCAGGTATAGAAAGCACTATGCTGCAAGAACAAAGTATTGAGACAGAGAAACCGGGTGAAGGAGGAGAAACTAGTAAGCCGGAAACTGGATGGATTGAAAGTGAAGAGGGCTGGCAGTATAAAGATGAGAATGGAAATTTGGTAAAAGATAGCTGGCTGGAAATAGAAGGAGAAAGATATTATTTTGATAAAGATGGATATCGTGCTTCTTATTGGCTGGATATAAATGGGCAGTATTACTGGCTTGGAGCAGATGGAGCAATGCGAACTAGCTGGCAGCAAATCGATGGTGCGTGGTATTATTTGGGAAATGATGGAGTAATGCAGACGGACTGGATAGCACCTGGGAACGGCTATTGGTATTACATGGGAAGTAATGGAGCGATGCAGACAGGCTGGATTTCACCGGGAGATGGTTATTGGTATTATGCAGATGAAAATGGAGGAATGCAAACAGGCTGGATAGCACCTGGGAACGGTTATTGGTATTACATGGGAAGTAATGGAGCGATGCAGACAGGTTGGATTTCACCGGGAGATGGCTATTGGTATTATGCGGATGAAAATGGAGGAATGCAAACAGGTTGGATTTTGACTGGGGAAAATAATTGGTATTATGCCTATAAAAGTGGGACAATAGCAGTTAATACTTGGGAGAAAAAAGATGGTTATTGGTACTGGTTCGATGAAAGTGGTTTGATGGCACAGGGTTGGAAATATATAGGAAGATATAAATATTATTTTAATAATTCAGGCCATTTATTGCAGGATTTAGATGGTATTCTGGGAAGACAATCTTCTTATGAAGTTACAATAAATCGTAAAAAGTGTCAGGTGACAGTTTATGCAAAAGACGGAAGCAATGGGTATATTATTCCGGCAAAAACATTTACTTGTTCTGTAGGACTTTCCTCTACGCCGACACCAACAGGAACATTCTATACACCGGATAAATATCGTTGGCATACCTTAATGGGACCTTCTTATGGTCAATATTGTACTAGAATTACAGGAGGAATTTTATTCCATTCCGTAGCTGGTTATAATATGACAAGCTATAATATTCGTGCAAGAGATTATAATAAATTAGGTTCACCGGCATCTCATGGTTGTGTACGCTTAACTGTACGTGATGCAAAATGGATTTATGATAACTGTAAGTTAGGAACAAAAGTTACAATTTCAGATTATGCAGCAACTCCATTTGATAAGCCTGCAACAATTAAAATCCCAGCTAGTCAGAATTGGGATCCAACAGACCCTAATATTTAAAATTAGAGTATAGATTGTGTATAAAGAGGGAAAGTGTCGTTAAGAGGGTGCTTTCCCTCTTTATTTGTATTAATTGTAGAAATAAAAACAAAAAAATAAACAAAAAGAGCTTGACATAGTAAATAGAAGATGATATTATGTCAAAGTTGCTGTTGAGCGAACAAAAAGAAAAAAACAAAAAAAGTATTGACAAATATTGAAACAAATGATATTATAGTCAAGCTGTCGCAAAACGACAACAAAGCAGTCGAAAAAGACTGAAAAAAGTTTTAAAAAGTTAAAAAAGTTCTTGACAGAGAGATGCAGATGTGATAATCTAG
>UMKA01019344.1_pt1 | contig 27348 bp, 25 predicted proteins | sample 1966211 | NCBI WGS metagenome assembly UMKA01 (sample SAMEA4836165, study PRJEB28245) | human gut metagenome | biome: gut microbiome; material: fecal sample | place: Denmark | collected 2008
AACACCAGGTAAACCGGTGGATCCAACACCAGGTAAACCAGTGAATCCAACACCAGGTAAACCAGTGGACCCAGCATCAGGTAAAGGACAACTTCCAAATACTGGTGAAACTACATCTGTAGGATCAACTGTACTCGGACTAGTTGCAGGCCTTGTAGGATTCGTGGCATTTGGTCGTCGAAAAAAAGAAGACGAAAAATAATTCTTCTTTCTTTGGTGAAAGATTGATTTTGCTGAATTCCAAATAGCAAGGTCTACTCGATGACTAGAAAAGGTTTTATGGCCTTGAAAAAGGGGATGATGCATCCCCTTTTTTAGACCAGTCAATCACTTTAGTTATCACAATGAGATTTTTATAATAGGAGCCTCAAGTTCTAAACAGGTTAAAAGCTACAACCTGTTTGTTTCAAGAGGCTCTTTTTGATAGGCAAGAAAGTTATACAACTTCATTAATTTGGAATGTGGAAAGGAAGTTCTACTTTTGGGGGAATCACCTATCCATACGAGCTGGCATACTCAGAAATGGTCAATAGAAAAGTATGAGGTAAAATAATCGATTTTAAGACGACAAGATAGAATTTTTTTGATAGATATCACTATATAAAAAACGCTTTTTGTGGTAAAATAATACAGATCATAAAAGGAGTGACAAAATGGTAGAACCTAAGTATAAACGTATTTTAATTAAGTTATCAGGTGAAGCGTTAGCCGGTGAACGGGGTGTCGGAATTGATATCAAAACGGTTCAAAAGATGGCCCTTGAAATCAAAGAAGTTCATGACCTTGGAATTGAAATTGCTCTCGTCATTGGTGGAGGCAACCTCTGGCGTGGAGAACCTGCGGCGGAAGCAGGTATGGATCGCGTTCAAGCAGATTACACTGGAATGCTTGGAACAGTTATGAATGCCTTGGTGATGGCAGATTCTCTTCAACAAGTTGGAGTGGATACGCGTGTTCAAACAGCGATTGCTATGCAACAAGTCGCTGAGCCTTATATCCGTGGCCGCGCCCTTCGTCACTTGGAAAAAGAGCGCATCGTCATCTTTGGAGCGGGAATTGGTTCTCCATACTTCTCAACAGATACAACGGCTGCTCTTCGTGCCGCTGAAATTGAAGCCGACGCAATCTTAATGGCCAAGAATGGTGTCGACGGCGTTTATAATGCTGATCCAAAGAAAGACAAGACAGCTGTGAAGTTTGAAGAATTAACTCACCGTGATGTCATCAATAAAGGCCTTCGTATCATGGATTCGACAGCATCGACCATCTCAATGGATAATGATATTGACTTAGTCGTTTTCAACATGAATGAGCCAGGTAACATCAAACGCGTTGTCTTTGGAGAAAATATCGGTACTACCGTTTCTAATAATGTAGAAAAATAAGGAAGTTAGAGGAATAAAATGGCAAATCCAATCGTAGAAAAAGCAAAAGAAAGAATGTCTCAGTCTCACCAAAGTTTGGGACGTGAATTTGGAAGTATCCGGGCAGGTCGTGCAAACGCAAGTCTCTTGGACCGTATCTATGTTCAATATTACGGAGTTGATACTCCATTGAATCAAATTGCATCTATCACGATTCCAGAAGCTCGTGTGATGTTGATCACGCCTTTTGACAAGTCTTCATTGAAAGACATCGAGCATGCTTTGAATGCTTCTGATCTTGGTATTACTCCGGCTAACGATGGTTCGGTCATCCGCTTGGTCATCCCAGCTTTGACAGAAGAAACTCGTCGTGACTTGGCCAAAGAAGTAAAAAAAGTTGGTGAAAATGCTAAGGTAGCCATCCGTAACATCCGTCGTGATGCTATGGATGAAGCTAAGAAACAAGAAAAAGCTAAAGAAATCACTGAAGATGAATTGAAGGGTCTCGAAAAAGAAATCCAAAAAGTAACAGATGATGCTGTGAAACATATCGATGAAATGACAGCACACAAAGAAAAAGAATTGCTTGAAGTCTAAACATTTCCAGCAGTTTACAGAGGAAATGAACTCAGTTGGCACTGCTGGCTGGGTTTTATTTCCATTAAAGGGCTATTGATTATCATTAGCCAGAAAGAAGGAAGAAATGAATACCAATCTCGCACATGATATCGTGGGCCTTGTTACGGATGAGAATGACCGCTTTTACTTTGTCCAAAAGGATGGGCAGACCTATGCCTTAGATAAGGCTGAAGGAGAGCATGCTCTTGGAGAATCCGTCAAAGGCTTTGCCTATACCGATATGAAGCAACGTTTGCGTTTGACCACTCTAGAAGTTACAGCACGTCAGGACCAATTTGGCTGGGGGACAGTGACAGAAGTTCGTAAGGACCTGGGTGTTTTTGTCGATACGGGCTTACCAGACAAGGAGATCGTCGTCTCTCTTGATATCCTGCCAGAAATCAAGGATCTGTGGCCGAAAAAAGGTGATAAACTCTTTGTTCGTCTGGAAGTCGATAAAAAAGACCGGATCTGGGGTGTCTTGGCTTACCAAGAAGACTTCCAACGGATTGCCCGTCCAGCCTACAATAACATGCAGAACCAAAACTGGCCGGCTATCGTCTATCGCTTAAAGCTTTCAGGGACCTTTGTTTATCTACCTGAGAACAATATGCTGGGCTTTATCCATCCAAGTGAGCGCTATGCTGAACCTCGTTTGGGACAAGTCCTAGATGCCCGGGTCATCGGTTTCCGAGAAGTGGATCGTACCTTAAACTTGTCACTAAAGCCACGCTCGTTTGAAATGCTGGAAAATGATGCACAGATGATTTTGGCATATTTAGAAAGCAATGGAGGCTTTATGACCTTGAATGATAAGTCTTCCCCAGAAGAAATTAAGGCAATCTTTGGCATTTCCAAGGGGCAGTTCAAAAAAGCTCTGGGAGGCTTGATGAAAGCAGGGAAAATTACACAGGATGCCTTTGGTACCGAATTAAAATAAAGGGAGTTCTATGCGAAAATCATTTTATACTTGGCTGATGACTGAGCGCAATCCCAAAAGCAATGCTCCCAAGGCCCTTCTGGCAGATCTGGCCTTTCATGAGACAGCCTTTCCAAAGCATACAGATGATTTTGATGAGGTGAGTCGCTTTCTGGAAGAGTATGCCAGTTTCTCCTTTAATCTAGGAGATTTTGATGCAATTTGGGAAGAATACCTAGGTCATTAAGCACAAGAAAAACAAAGTGGGCCGGGGATGGTCAATTCTCGGTCTCTTTGTTATAATAGAGAAAACTTACAGAAATAGAGAGGTTCTTTATTTGAAAGAACATTCAATTGATATTCAATTAAGTCATCCAGATGATCTCTTCCATTTATTTGGATCCAATGAACGTCACTTGCGCTTGATGGAGCAAGAGTTGGATGTGGTGATCCATGCCCGAACAGAAATTGTCCAGGTCATCGGTCAAGAAGAAGATTGTGAAAAAGCTAGACAAGTTATTGAGGCTTTGCTAATCTTGGTGAATCGTGGCATGACTATCGGGACGCCGGATGTCGTAACAGCTATTCAAATGGTTCGTAATGATGAGTTGGATAAGTTTGTTGCCTTGTATGAAGAAGAAATCATCAAGGATAGCTACGGCAAGCCTATTCGGGTCAAAACACTGGGTCAAAAGATTTATGTGGATAGTGTCAAGCACCATGATGTCACCTTCGGGATTGGACCAGCGGGGACTGGTAAGACCTTTCTAGCGGTGACCTTGGCAGTGACCGCCCTCAAGCGTGGTCAAGTCAAGCGGATCATTTTGACACGTCCAGCTGTAGAAGCAGGAGAAAGCCTTGGTTTCCTTCCAGGGGATCTCAAGGAAAAGGTAGACCCTTATCTACGTCCAGTTTATGATGCCCTCTACCAAATCTTGGGCAAGGACCAGACCACTCGGATGATGGAACGGGAGATTATTGAGATTGCTCCTTTAGCTTATATGCGGGGTCGGACCTTGGATGATGCTTTCGTCATTCTCGATGAAGCGCAAAATACAACCATCATGCAGATGAAGATGTTCTTGACCCGTCTTGGTTTTAACTCCAAGATGATTGTCAATGGAGACACCAGCCAGATTGACCTACCTCGAAATGTCAAATCCGGCTTGATTGATGCCCAGGAGAAATTAAAAAATATTTCTCAGATCGACTTTGTGCATTTCTCTGCTAAGGATGTTGTTCGCCATCCTGTTGTAGCAGAAATCATTCGGGCCTACGAGCCAATCCCAAATCCAGTGCTCAAAGAAAAACTGGATGTGGAAGAAGAAGCAGAATAAAAAGGCAAAGATCTTGTGATCTTTGCCTTTTAAATGTCAGAAATTATACTAATTCGTCGATTGGTGTGAAGTCGCGCTCTAGGCCTTCTGCAACCGGTTGGCTAGTGATGTGGCCTTGATAAGTAGTAACCCCTTGGCGTAAGCCTTCATCAAGGGCGATAGCCTTATGGAACCCTTTGTCAGCTAAAGCTTCCACATAAGGAAGAGTTACGTTGGTAAGGGCGATGGTAGACGTGCGAGCGACAGCACCTGGAATATTGGCAACGGCATAGTGAAGCACGCCATGTTTTTCGTAAACAGGCTCCGTGTGAGTAGTCACACGGTCTGCTGTCTCAATAACCCCACCTTGGTCAACTGCAACGTCGACGATTACAGAACCTGGACGCATTTGTTTGACCATATCGTCCGTCACTAATTTTGGAGCTTTTGCACCAGGAATCAAGACAGCCCCGATGACAACATCAGCATCACGGACGCTAGCTTCAATGTTAAATGGGTTGGACATGAGGGTTTGGATTTGGTGACCGAAGACATCTTCTAGAACAGACAAACGTTTGGCGCTGATATCCAAGATGGTGACTTGGGCACCGAGTCCAAGAGCGATACGAGCTGCATGGGTTCCAACGACCCCACCTCCGATAATGGTGACTTTTCCTTTAGGAACACCAGGTACACCACCTAAGAGAACGCCTGATCCTCCTTCTTGTTTGGTCAAGAAGTGTGCCCCGATTTGCACAGCCATCCGTCCAGCAACCTCACTCATTGGGACCAAGAGTGGTAATTGTCCTTCAAGGTCTCGCACTGTTTCGTAAGCTACCCCAGTTGTCTTAGCAGCGACCATGGCATCTGCTAACTCAGGAGCAGCAGCCATGTGCAAGTAGGTGAAGAGCAAGAGGTCTTCACGAAGGAAGCCGTATTCTTCGGCGAGGGGTTCCTTTACTTTGACGACCAATTCAGCTGCCCAAGCCTCTGCAGCAGTGGCAACGATAGTTGCCCCTTGTTTGGTGTAATCTTCATCCGCAAAGCCAGAACCAAGTCCAGCGTTGGTTTCCACCAAAACTTGATGGCCCTTGCCCACCAAGCTGTGTACGCCAGCTGGTGTCAAACCGACCCGATTTTCGTTGTTTTTTATTTCTTTTGGAATACCAATTAACATTGTTTTCTTCTCCTTGCTTGAATATAGGTGTAAAAAGGCCATTGGTGTGAGATTGCTCTCCTAACTCAATGACCTTTTCACTCCTCATCCCAATTTTTTAATCGAATGATTTTATTTTATATAAAAGCTAGTCAAAAATCAAGAAAAAATTTTAGATTGCCTTCCTTTATGTTTTCTGCTAAACTAATCCCTAAAGAAGGAGTGTCTAATGGAAAATTTATATGTGAAGTTAGCGGCTTATCGTGAAATGGAGACAGAGCGTTTACGTTTGCGTCCGGTCACTCTTGAAGATGCACCGGCTATGTTTGAGTACGCTTCTGATGAGACTGTTACGCGCTATACCTTTCCAACCAATCAAAGTCTTGAAGAGACGTGTAATAACATTGCCCTCTTTTACCTAGCTAGCCCACTTGGAAGATGGGGGATCGAGCTCAAAGAAAATGGAAAATTTATCGGGACGATTGATTTACTGGATTTGGATCTTTCTCTGAAGAAGGGGAGTATCGGCTATGTTCTGAATAAAGACTATTGGAACCAAGGTCTTGCGACAGAAGCTACCAAGACAGTGATTGCCCTAGCTTTTGAACAGTTAGGGATGAACAAGCTCATTGCCGTTCATGATAAGGAAAACCCAGCTTCTGGACGGGTGATGGCCAAAGCAGGGATGCAATTTTCCCACGAAGAAGCTTATGCGATGCTAGACCCGCATGAAAAAGGGCGAATGGTGACGAGAGTCCATTATGTCCTCACGAAGGAAGAATATTTGGCAGAAAAATGAGTCAGGATATTGACAAAAGGCCTATCTCCATGATATAGTAGATAGGTACTGCTGGTTTAGCTCAGTCGGTAGAGCGCATCCATGGTAAGGATGAGGTCGCCGGTTCAATCCCGGCAACTAGCATAGTAGAAGAGAGAAGCTTAGATAGGATCTAGGCTTCTTTTTTGTCTTTATCTTCTAACTGGGAGTCTATTTGCAGACTCTTTTTCAACAATATTCAAAAAAACGTTGACAAGCATAGAAATACGTGGTAAAGTTATAGCAACAAAGAGAAAGGAGAAAACCGTCATGAACAAAGTAGATGTTTTGATGACACAATTGAATACACAACTTCTCCAATCTCAGTTGAGTTCGATTTAAAAAATGAATGAAACCCAAGATGGAGGAGTCTGTCTTGGGTTTTTTGTATGCATTTTTGCCTGTCTTAACTGAAGTGGTGATAGGCATCAGAAGGCCCAAGTGTGGACTGAGCACCTACTCAGCTCCTTACTTGGGTTTTTTCTGTGCCATTTTGAAAGGGGAGAATATGATAGGAGCCTTATGGAAGTACATCTGGGAACATAAGTGGCTGTATCTCAGCATCGCTGTGGTCCTAGTGATTTATGATTATACGATTTTAATACCGACGCAGGTTATTCAACGACTGGTCGACCAGCTGAGCAAGCAGACCTTAACCCAGTCGATTTTTGTTAGGGATATTAGCCTTTTGTTTGCTACAACTATTTTGAATTATTTAGCGGCTTATTATTGGCATTTGAAGTTATTTCAAGCTTCGGTTCGATACAAGGGAAGACTACAAGGACAAGCCTTTCGTAAGCTTGTAGCTATGAGGCGCCCCTTCTATGAGAAGTTCCGCTCGGGGGATCTCTTGACCCGATTTACTACAGATGTGGATGGGATGATGGAGATGGTCGGTTATGGGCTGATGATTGTTCTCTATGCAGGTGGCTTGTTTCTTTTTATTATTCCAACCATGTTTTTGATTTCCTGGCAGTTGAGTTTGATTTCTTTTATTCCCATGATCTTTCTAATCTTATCGACCTATCATTTAGGGAAAAAAGAAGAGGAATACGTGGATAAAAATCGAGATGCGGTAGCCCACTTGAATGATGAAGTTTTAGAATCCATTGAAGGCATCCGGGTCATGCGGGCCTATAGTCGCAGGGAGCGTCAAGTGCAACAATTTCAAAAACGGACTGAAAGTTTAGCCAAGACGGGAGATAAGATTGCTTCTATTCAGAATGCTCTGGCTCCTTTTGCTCTCTTCTTTATTGGGGTTTCAACCGTTCTTCTCTTGGTCTGTGGGGGGCACTTCTTGAAATCTGGACAGATTAGTTTGGGGCAACTGCTAGGCTTAGAATTGTATCTAGTGGCTTTAATCGAGCCAATGTGGATGTTAGCGGATTTCATTCTTGTCTACCAAACAGGAAAGACTTCATACAAAAAGTTGTCAGAATTAGTCGAAGAGGATGATGACTTGGAACCAGAAGGTGAGGAATGGCTAGAGGAGCTTGATGAAGTGGTCTTTGAAAACTATTCCTTTACCTATCCCATGGCGGAAAAGGAAAGCCTTTCACAGATTTCTTTTCAGTTCAACAAAGGGCAAACCATCGGGATTGTGGGTCGTACAGGAGCCGGAAAAACGAGCTTAGTCCGACAATTCCTACGGCAATACCCACTTGGACAAGGGAAGTTTACCATCAATGGACAGCCTGTTGCTCGCTACGTGAGACGCTCCATTGAGGAAAAAATCGGCTACGTCTCTCAAGAGCACATCTTATTTTCCAAGTCTATTCTAGAAAATATTTCCCTTGGTAAGAAGGGGGCTAGTCAAGAGGACATCATGGATGTTATTGCTCAGGCAGCCTTCGCAGATGATTTGGAACGGATGTCGGATGGTCTGGATACTATGATCGGAGAAAAGGGAGTATCCATATCGGGAGGCCAGAAGCAGCGGATTTCTCTGGCACGTGCCTTTTTACGCGACGCCCAGTTGCTCCTCTTGGATGATTCTTTATCTGCAGTAGATGCCAAGACGGAACAGGCTATTATTGCAACTATTCAAAAAGAGCGACAAGGAAAGACAACCTTGATTGTCTCTCACAGACTCTCAGCTGTCCATCAGGCAGATTGGATCCTTGTGTTAGATCAGGGACGGATTGTGGAAGAAGGGACAGCTAGTGATTTACTTGCTCAAGAAGGTTGGTATTATGAACAATACCAACGGCAACAAAGACAGGAAGGAGAATAAGATGGGTTTTTTAAAACGACTATTACAAAAACTATCCCTTTTTCCTGGTATTTTTGGGCTTGGTTTCATCTGTCTTTTGCTGGCAACGATTTTGTCAGATCTATCTCCGTTTATTCTGCAAAAGATGATTGATGGTCCCTTGACAGCCTTGAGTCAGGGAGGAGAGTTAGGAGCACTCTATCCTATGGGGGGCCTCTATCTGATTGTTTTGGCAGTGGGCCAAATCGTCAGTTATATAGGAAATAGGGTTTTGATTCATGGAGGCAATAAGGTAACTGCTCAGCTAAGAGACCAAGCCTTCCTCGTGATGCAGCAACTACCGATCTCCTACTTTGATGATAAGCCAGCAGGGAAAATTGCAACCCGCATTGTTAATGATACAGAGACCTTACGGACCCAATTTTATAATTCCTGTATGTATTTGGTGATTCATTTGATGCGTTTCTTCTTTATCATGGGGGTTCTCTTTTATATCAATCCCATGATGGGTCTTCTCTTATGCTTGATTTTTCCTATCTTTTACGGGATTCAGTCCTTGTATAAGCATATGACAGACAAGCCCATGAAAGACTTTTTTGATTCCAGAAGTGAGATCAATACGCAGGTTAATGAACTGCTTCATGGAGCTAGTATGATCCAACTCTACGGACAAGAAGAGCGCGTGATTGATGAGTTTGATCAGGCAACAGAGAAGATGACTGTGGCCTATGATCGTTTGGTCCTAGCAGACTCCATTGCCTCTTGGACCTTGACAGAATTCTTGAAATACATCGTCATTGCAGGAATATTAACCATTGCAGGCCTATCCTATCTTGACGGAGATTTGGGAATGACTGCTGGCTTCTTGTTTATCAATCTCAATTATGTCATTCAGCTTTTTGATCTCATGGCCAACTTGATCCGTCGTCTTCCGGATATTAGACGCTCTCTGGAAACAGGACAGCGGGTCTTGACTTTCTTAGATGAAAAGATAGAGTCTGATACAACAGCAGAGATCCAAATTGACAGGGCGGCTGTGGAGTTTGATCAAGTCACTTTTGCCTATGAAGAGGGCAAGCCAGTTCTTAAGGACATTTCCATCCAAGCCCCTCCGGGGCAGACCCTTGCCTTGGTCGGCCATACCGGTTCGGGTAAATCCTCTATCATGAACTTGCTCTATCGTTTTTATGATCCGCAGGAGGGAGAAATTCGGATTGACGGCCAGGACATTCGCCATTTCTCTAGAGAGAGTCTGCGGTCCCATATGGGAATTGTCTTACAGGATCCCTATCTTTTCTCTGGGACTATTGCTAGCAATGTGGCCATGAGTCAAACAGAGATTGATCGTGATCGCGTCTTGGATGCTCTAAAACAGGTCGGTGCCCTACCTATGATAGAAAGGTTGGAAAAGGGAATCGACCATCCAGTGGTTGAAAAGGGCTCCGCCTTCTCAAGTGGGGAGCGTCAATTGATTTCCTTTGCGCGGACCCTCTACATGAACCCGAAAATTTTGATTCTGGACGAAGCAACCTCCCACATTGATACGGAGACAGAGGAGATCATTCAGAAGGCTATGGCAGTCCTGCAAAAGGGCCGGACGACCTTTATTATTGCCCACCGCTTATCGACCATTCAAGATGCAGATCAGATCTTGGTTCTATCAGAAGGGCGTATTGTCGAACGTGGGCAACATGCAGACTTGATTGCTCATGGTGGCATCTATGCCCAGATGCAAGCTATCCAACAGACGGTTGAATAAAAGGGCATTCTTCAAATAGTAAAAGTAGCGTGTATTCTAGTATATACGCTATTTTTATGCTATAATTGAAATGATAGTGAGGTGATCCAAGATGTATATTGAAATGGTTGATGAGACCGGTCAAGTCTCTGAAGAAATGATCAAACAAACCCAGGAAATTTTAGAATTTGCTGCAAAAAAATTGGGCAAAGAAGACAAGGAAATGGCAGTGACCTTTGTAACCAACGAACGTAGCCATGAATTGAACTTGGAATACCGGGATACGGATCGCCCAACGGATGTAATCAGTCTGGAATACAAACCAGAGATGGACATTGCTTTTTCAGAAGAAGATTTAGAAGACCATCCAGAATTAGCAGAAATGATGGCAGAGTTTGATACCTATATTGGAGAACTCTTTATTTCTGTAGATAAGGCGCGTGAGCAAGCGGCTGAGTATGGCCATAGCTTTGAGCGCGAGATGGGCTTTTTAGCAGTGCATGGCTTCCTTCATATCAACGGTTATGATCACTACACTCCGGAAGAAGAGAAGGAAATGTTTGGCTTACAGGAAGAGATTTTGACAGCCTATGGACTCACAAGACAATAAACGAAAATGGAAAAATCGAGAACTGATTGCCAGTCTTGAATTTGCTTTAACAGGGATTTTTACAGCCTTTAAAGAAGAAAGAAATATGCGCAAGCATGCTCTTTCAGCTTTCTTAGCGATTGTTGCCGGCTTTCTTTTTGGCATTTCAGCAACAGAGTGGCTCTTTCTACTCCTAAGTGTTTCTTTGGTGATTGCCTTTGAAATCATGAATTCTGCTCTTGAAAATGTAGTGGATTTGGCGAGTGATTACCATTTCTCCATGCTGGCCAAAAATGCCAAGGATATGGCGGCAGGAGCAGTTCTCGTTATTTCAGGCTTTGCCTTGGTGACAGGTCTCATGATATTTGTGCCCAAATTATGGGCTCTAGTATTTGGATAAGGGGGAGATTTCCCTCGTGAAAGGAAACTATGACATTTAAATCAGGCTTTGTAGCTATTTTAGGACGTCCCAATGTTGGGAAGTCAACTTTTTTGAACCACGTCATGGGGCAAAAAATTGCCATCATGAGTGATAAGGCGCAGACAACGCGCAACAAGATTATGGGAATCTACACGACCGATAAGGAACAGATTGTCTTTATCGATACGCCAGGGATTCACAAACCTAAGACAGCCCTTGGAGACTTCATGGTAGAGTCGGCCTATAGTACCCTTCGAGAAGTTGATACGGTTCTCTTTATGGTGCCAGCAGATGAACCACGTGGGAAGGGTGACGATATGATTATCGAACGGCTCAAGACTGCTAAAGTGCCAGTCATTCTCGTGGTCAACAAGATTGATAAGGTTCATCCAGACCAACTTTTGGCACAAATTGATGATTTCCGTAGTCAAATGGACTTCAAGGAAATTGTGCCGATTTCAGCCCTGCAAGGAAATAATGTTTCGCATTTGATTGATATTTTGAGCGAAAACCTAGAAGAAGGTTTCCAATATTTCCCTGCTGATCAGATTACGGACCATCCAGAGCGTTTCTTGGTTTCTGAAATGATTCGGGAAAAGGTCTTGCACTTGACGCGGGAAGAAATTCCCCATTCTGTTGCAGTAGTCGTGGATTCCATGAAGCGGGATGAGGAGACCGATAAAGTCCATATCCGTGCGACCATCATGGTGGAACGTGATAGCCAAAAAGGGATTATCATCGGAAAAGGCGGTGCCATGCTCAAGAAGATTGGAACCCTTGCGCGTAAGGATATTGAACTGATGCTGGGGGACAAAGTCTTCCTAGAAACCTGGGTCAAGGTTAAGAAAAATTGGCGGGATAAGAAATTAGACCTTGCCGATTTCGGATACAACGAAAAAGAATATTAAGAAGAGGTGGGCAGAAGCCTGCTTCTTGTTTTTGAAAGGAGTTCTATGCCCGAGTTACCAGAAGTTGAGACCGTCCGACGTGGTCTTGAGAAATTAATTCTAGGGAAAACCATCCAATCCGTGGAAGTAAAGTATCCTAAGATGATTCAGACAGATCTGGATGCTTTTCGTCAAGATCTTCCAGGTCAAGAGATTCGATCCATGGGGCGTCGTGGGAAATACCTCTTGTTTCATCTGACGGATTTGGTTTTGATCTCGCATTTGCGGATGGAAGGCAAGTATTTCTTTTATCCAGACGAAGTCCCTTTTCGCAAGCACGCCCATGTCTTCTTTCATTTTACAGATGGTAGCACCCTGGTCTATGAAGATGTCCGCAAGTTTGGGACCATGGAAGTCCTAGTGCCTGAGCTTGTAGACAGTTATTTTGTGAATAAAAAAATTGGTCCAGAGCCGACAGAAGCGGAATTTAAATGGCCTGCCTTCCAAGCAGCTCTGAAAAAATCAAAGAAACCCATTAAATCAGCCCTTTTGGATCAAAAATTGGTGGCTGGTCTGGGCAATATCTATGTGGACGAGGTGCTCTATCGAGCCAAGGTTCATCCAGCCCGTTTGGGGCAAAGTTTGACTGCTACAGAAGCCAGAGCCGTTCGCAAAGAAACAATTGCCGTATTAGCTCAGGCTGTCGAAAAGGGAGGCTCCACCATTCGCTCCTACAGCAATGCCTTCGGAGAAGATGGCACTATGCAGGAAGAACACCAAGTCTATGGGAAAACGGGTCAGCCTTGTAGTCGTTGTGGCTCTCCAATCGAGAAAATCCAACTTGGGGGACGGGGGACTCATTTTTGTCCCCATTGTCAAAAGGTAAAGTAAATGGGAAAGATTATTGGATTAACAGGAGGGATTGCCTCTGGTAAGTCGACTGTGACCTCCTATTTGAGAGAAAAAGGCTATGCTGTCATTGATGCTGATCGTGTGGTCCATGACTTACAGGCACAAGGTGGAGAGCTCTATCAAGCTTTGGTAGAGCATTTTGGGACAGAAATACTCCTAGATACTGGAGATTTGAATCGTCCTGCTCTGGCTGAACGCATTTTTTCAAGCCAGAATGAGATCGCCTGGTCCAACCAGGTACAAGGCGAAATGATTCGCAAAGCCCTGGCGCGAGAACGGGATCGATTGGCAGAAACAGAAGACCTCTTTTTCATGGATATCCCCTTGTTAATCGAGCAGGGATATCTGGACTGGTTTGACCAAGTCTGGCTGGTCTATGTGACGGAGGATACTCAGTTAGAACGTTTGATGGAAAGAAATGCTTTGACAGAGGACCAGGTGCGCGATCGTTTGGCGGCCCAGATGTCTCTGGAGGAGAAAAAAGCTCTTGTGGATCTCGTGATTGATAACAATAGCAAGCGTGATCACCTCTATCAGCAAATTGATAGGGTTTTAGAACAAATAGAAAGAAGATGATCCTATTTCACAGGAAATAAAATGGCGTAGAAATCTTTTCATTGCCTGGATTGGTTGTTTTTTTGTAGGGGCCAGTCTTTCATTAGTGGTCCCCTTTATGGCCCTATTTGTGGAGGAGTTGGGAGTGAGAGGTCCGGCCGTTCCTTTTTATGCAGGGATTGCTGTTGCCTCCTCCTCCTTGACATCTGCCCTGATGGCCCCAATCTGGGGGAGTTTGGCAGACCGCTATGGTCGTAAACCCATGATGCTGAGAGCCTCGATTGCCATGACCTTGACCATGGGAGGAATCGCTTTTGTCCCCTCCGTCTTTTGGTTATTGCTCCTACGCTTATTAAATGGTGTCTTTTCAGGCTTTGTTCCTAACAGCACGGCTCTCATTGCTAGTCAGGTGCCAAAGAATCAATCTGGATACGCTCTAGGAACCTTATCGACGGGAACTGTTGCCGGTACCTTGATGGGCCCCTTGTTGGGGGGATTGATCGCAGAGCAATTTGGTATGCGGAATGTCTTTCTCCTCGTTGGTTTTTTCCTCTTTCTCGTCTCTGTCTTGACTTGGTGGGGCATTGAGGAAGACTACCAACAAATATCGAAGGAGGAGCACCTTTCAAGCTGGGAATTATTGACTTCTATCCAGCATAAGGACATTTTACTGGGTCTCTTTTTGACCAGTATGACCATTCAGATGATCGGTCAGTCCATTTCTCCCATTCTTCCACTCTATGTAAGAGAGCTTGGCCAGAGCGACAATGTTATTTTTGTATCTGGGCTGATCGTATCAGCGATGGGGATTTCTAGTATCCTGACATCGGGATGGATGGGAAAGCTCGGAGATAAAATTGGCAACCATCGCCTCTTACTTTTAGCTCTTCTCTATAGTGGGATCCTCTATATCTTCTGTGCCCTTGCTCATACCCCTTTTCAATTAGGCCTTCTTCGTTTCCTATTTGGGATTGGGACAGGAGCCTTAATGCCCGGAGTTACGGCTCTCTTAAACCGCATGACTCCCAAGGAAGGAATTTCTCGGATTTTTAGTTACAACCAACTCTTCTTTTATATAGGGGGAGTTCTTGGTCCCATGATGGGCTCTAGTATTGCTATGCATGTCAATTACCATTGGGTATTCTATGGGACTGCTATCCTAGCCTTTATAGATTTGGCCTTCCTTTTATTCATCTTTAGAAAGTATTTGAAAGTGAGAGAAATCAGTGCGCATTAAAGTACAACTAACCTGCACGAGCTGTGGTAGTCAGAATTATTTGACAAGTAAAAATATGAAGACCCACCCTGAAAAAATTGAAGTTTTGAAGTATTGTCCTAAAGAGAGAAAAGTGACATTACATCTTGAAACGAAATGATTTTTATGGTAAAATAGATAGGATTTTAAGGAGTTTTTAAATTATGACTAAACCGTTGATTACTATTTTATTGGTACTATCTGTATTAATTATTATCGCTATCTTCATGCAACCAACTAAAAATCAATCTAGCAACGTATTCGATGCAAGCTCAAATGACTTGTTTGAACGTTCAAAAGCTCGTGGATTCGAAGCAGTGATGCAACGATTGACAGGAGTAATGATTTTCCTTTGGTTACTCATTGCGATGATTCTAATGGTATTATCCAGTAAATAAGATAGGCTTAGACATTGTCTTTGCCTATTTTTTCATCTATGGGTCGTTGGATAGGGAGATTGTCACTAGCAAAGAAATCTCTCTGAAAGAAAGAAAATAAAGGAGGCTGGGTATCCAGCACAAGATATGAAAAGTAAAATTATTGATTATTTAAAACAGGAGGGAAAAGCTCAGGTTGATCAGTTGGCTCAAGCCATTGGGAGTACAGACGCCAAAGGTTTTCGTGAACTGATTAAGACCATTTCGCTGATGGAGCGACGTCGTCAACTAACCTTTGAAGAAAATGGTTTTTTAAGTCTCCTTGATGCCAAGCCAAAAGGCGTCATTACTGTGAAAGGGATTTTCCATGCTCATAAGAGTGGCTTTGGTTTTGTCAGCTTAGAGGGGGAAGAAGAGGATCTCTTTATTGGACGAAATGATGTCAACCACGCCATTGATGGGGATACAGTTGAGGTTGTGATCACCAAGGTAGCCGATCGGCAAAAGGGGACCGCGGCAGAGGGGAAAATCATTGATGTCTTGGAGCACAGCCTCCAAACAGTCGTCGGCCAAATCGTTTTGGATGAGGAAAAACCCAAATATGCAGGCTACATCCTTTCAAAGAATCAAAAGATTAGTCAACGCATTTATGTGAAAAAACCTGCCCTACAATTAGAGGGAACGGAAGTTCTCAAGGTAGCTATTGAACAGTATCCAAGTCGGAAGCACAATTACTTTGTAGCCTCAGTACAAGATGTGGTTGGACATGTGACAGATCCTGGGATCGATGTCTTGGAAGTTTTAGAGTCTATGGATATCGTCTCAGAATTTCCAGAAGCAGTCCTCAAAGAAGCAGAAAGCATCCCAGACCAGCCTAGTGAGAAGGATATGGAGGGACGTTTGGACCTTCGAGATGAAATCATCTTTACCATTGATGGTGCCGATGCCAAGGACTTGGATGATGCGGTTCACATCAAGCGCTTGGAAGGTGGGAATTTTGAGCTTGGCGTTCACATAGCCGATGTCTCTTATTATGTAACCGAAGGTTCTGCCTTGGACAAGGAAGCCCTCAACCGCGCGACCTCTGTCTATGTGACAGACCGGGTCGTGCCCATGTTACCTGAGCGTCTATCAAACGGGATTTGTTCCTTAAACCCTCAAGTGGATCGCTTGACCCAGTCAGCTATTATGGAGATCGACCAGCGTGGTCGGGTCCTTCGTTACCAGATCACCCAAACGGTCATTAAAACGACTTTCCGTATGACCTATAGCGATGTCAATGAGATCATTGCTGGGGACCAGGAGAAGCGTGAGGAATACCAAGCTATTGTGCCAAGTATCGAAGCCATGGTTGCTCTTCATCAGATCTTAGAAGGAATGCGGGAAAAACGAGGCGCCCTGAACTTTGATACCAGTGAAGCAAAAATCCTGGTCAATCCTCAAGGAAAACCAGTAGACATCGTCTTGCGCCAACGTGGGGTTGCAGAACGGATGATTGAATCCTTTATGCTGATCGCCAATGAGACAGTAGCAGAGCATTTTGCCAAACGAAAACTTCCCTTTATTTACCGGATTCACGAAGAACCCAAAGCAGAGAAGGTGCAAAAGTTTATCGATTATGCCTCTAGTTTTGGCCTTCCAATTTATGGGACAGCTAGTTCCATGAGTCAGGAAACCTTGCAAGACATCATGAAGAAGGTAGAAGGGGAACCCTATGCTGATGTCTTGTCTATGATGTTGCTTCGTTCCATGCAGCAAGCGCGTTATTCCGAGCACAACCACGGACACTATGGGCTAGCAGCTGAGTTCTATACTCACTTCACCAGTCCGATTCGCCGGTATCCAGACTTATTAGTCCACCGCATGGTGCGAGAGTATGGAAAAGATTCTGAAGTGGCTAGCCATTTTGAACAGGTCATTCCAGATATTGCTAGCCAATCCTCTAGCCGGGAACGCCGCGCCATTGATGCGGAACGGGAAGTAGAAGCCATGAAGAAGGCAGAGTACATGGAGGACTATGTTGGCGAAGAGTACGATGCATTGGTGTCCAGTGTCGTCAAGTTTGGTCTCTTTGTTGAATTGCCAAATACTGTAGAAGGTTTGATCCACATCACCACCTTACCTGGTTTTTATCATTTTAACGAGCGCGATTTGACCTTGCGCGGGGAAAAATCAGGCGTGACCTTCCGTGTCGGTCAGGAGATCCGAATCAGGGTCGAAAGAGCGGATAAGATGACTGGCGAGATTGATTTTTCTTATATCCCAAGTGAGCTGGATTTGATTGAAAAAGTCACTAAAGCATCGGATCGTAAAGATCGAAATGGACACTCTAAGCGCCCTTCTTCTAAGAAAGAAGAACGAAAGCAAGGGGGCTTTAGAGAGAACAAGCGCAAGCATTCTTCAAAAGACAAGAAGAAAAAGAGTAAGAAACCTTTTTACAAGGAAGTAGCTAAGAAAGGAGCTAAGCATGGCAAAGGGCGAGGGAAAGGTCGTCGCACAAAATAAGAAAGCAAGCCACGATTATACAATTGTTGATACCATTGAAGCAGGAATGGTCCTGACTGGTACAGAAATCAAGAGTGTTCGAGCAGCTCGTATCAACCTCAAGGATGGATTTGCCCAAGTCAAAAATGGGGAAGTCTGGCTCAGCAATGTTCATATTGCTCCCTATGAGGAAGGCAATATCTGGAACCAAGACCCAGAGCGCCGTCGCAAACTCTTGCTGCATAAGAAGCAAATTCAAAAGTTGGAGCAGGAGACTAAAGGAACAGGGATGACTTTAGTTCCTCTTAAGGTTTACCTTAAGGATGGCTATGCCAAGCTCTTGCTAGGCTTAGCCAAAGGGAAGCACGATTATGACAAACGTGAATCCATCAAACGGCGGGAGCAAAATCGTGACATTGCTCGTGTCATGAAGCAATACAATACGCGTTAAAGTAAGAAATAGGAACAGCTGAAGCAAGGGCTGAAAACTGTTCCTATTTTTAAATTTCCTTTCTTGAAACCGCTTGCATTATTTTCTGGATAAGAGTATACTGAAGGTAGCGTTGGTATAGTTGTTTTTCGTCGGCTTGAAAATGATTTTCTAGCCTCTTTTGTAGTCATAAAGGAGATCGACTATGAGAAAACTACTGGTCAAACTGATGATTGCTTTGATGGCCTTTGCCTTGATTCCAGTTCAAGTTGCGCAGGCCTGCTCAGCCTTCATTGTTGGGAAGGAACTCACGACAGATGGTTCCATGCTCTTTGGGCGGACTGAAGACTATCCTTATGCTCCCGATGGTGGTCGCCACAATAAAACTTACGAGGTGGTACCTGCCAAAGACTATAAGGATGGAGATATGTTGGAGGACGAATCCAACGGCTTTGCTTATCCCCACTTGAGTCATGAAATGAAATATACCGCAACTTATGATGCAGCCCATGGAGATGGTTCCAACGGGAACTTCGGAGCACACGGCTTTAACGAAGCAGGCGTTTCCATGACTTCTACCGTATCTGCAACCCCACACGATAAGATTTTGAAAGCAGACCCACTGGTGAAAAATGGCTTGGCTGAAGCTGCTATGGTGGACTTGGTTCTTCCACGTGTCAAAACAGCTCGTGAAGGAATTGAGTTGGTTGCCAAGGTACTTGATGAAAAAGGATCTGCCGAAGGAAACATCATTGTCGTAGCAGATAAGAATGAACTCTGGTACATGGAAATCCTCTCTGGTCACCAATATGTAGCCATTAAATTCCCTCAAGACCGCTATGCCATCTTTGCCAATACCTACTATCTAGGACATGTGGATTTCAAGGACAAGGACAATGTCATTGCTTCGAAAGATGTGGAAGCAGTTGCTAAAAAGGCAGACCACTACAAGACTGATAAAGATGGTAACTTCCATATTGCAGACTCTTATGGTCCAGATGAATATACCGAACGCAACCGCTCACGGACCTATGCAGGGATTACCTTGATGGATCCTAAAGCGGACATCAAATATGATGATAAGCACTTTGACCTTTTGCGCAAACCAACGGATCCTTCTAAAAAGTATAGTCTAGAAGATGTTTTCGCTGAACAACGGAACCGGTTCGAACACCTCAAACAATACACACCAGATGACTTGGTGGAACCAGGTAAAGAAGTCGATACCAATAAATACAAATATGCTTTGGGAAATGAAAACGTCATTAACGCCCACGTATACCAAATTAAGAAGGACTTGCCAACACCATTTGGTGGTGTCGTTTGGTTAGGTCTCGCTCAAAGCCGGAACACGCCTTATGTGCCATTCTATGGTATTGTCAACGATACCTACGCACCATTCAAAGTTCGCTCTGCCAAATACGATCCAACTTCTTGGTATTGGGCTGTTTGGCATATTGACCAAATGGTCATGAAATACCCAGACCTCTTTGGCAACAGCATCCAAGAGAAGTGGAAAGAATTGGAAGAAGGCTGGATTAAGGAACAAGCAGCTTTGGATCAAAAATATAGTGGACTCACTGATGACCAAGCGAAAGCTACTGCAGACGAAGTAACAAGTGACTCACTTAAACGTGCGGAAACCATCTTCAAACAAATCAAGCAAGTTGAAAGTGAGATGGAAGATAAGATTCGTACAGAAAAAGGTTTGGAAGCAGACTTTGTTTATGATGGCTATAACAAGGCCAATCTGGTAGCAGCAGCTCAAGCTGAAAAAGATGCATCGAAAGAAACAGATAAGAAGGAAGAAACAGCTTCTAGTCAATCATCTAGCAAGACAAGTGATTCAAACAGCAGTTTATCTGCCGTCTTAGGAGTTTTAGCTCTTGCAGGATTTGGCTTGGCAGGTTTCTACTTTAAAAAATCAAAAAAGAATGAAAATGAAGAATAAGTAGACAGAGACTGCTAAATCAGCATCCTGCCTCAACTGGATTCTAAGAGAGTGGAATAGAAGTCTTCACAAAAGGAGCTTGTAATTCCACTCTTTTTATTGTTATTTGCATGCAATTTTTGTATGATAGGGATAGATAGAAAGAAGGAGAAGAAACGGATGCCTGAAAAATTAATTGCCTATAAACGGATGCCTTTGTGGACCAAGGATACCATGCCTGAAGCAGTCCAAAGAAAACACAATACCAAAGTAGGTACTTGGGGAAAGATTACCGTCCTCAAAGGAAGACTCAAGTTTGTTGAGCTGACGGAAGATGGGGAAGAAGTAGCCAGCCATATTTTCGAGGCAGGTGCGGATAACCCGATGGCACAACCGCAAGCTTGGCATCGCGTAGAGGCCCTTACAGATGATGTGGAATGGTTTTTGGAATTCTACTGTGAGCCCAAAGATTATTTCCCCAAAAAATATAATAGCAATCCCGTCCATTCGGAAGTGCTAGAAGCCATGGAGTCCCTTTCTCCAGGAAAGGCCTTGGATTTGGGGTGTGGACAAGGACGAAATGCTCTCTTTTTAGCTCAACATGGCTTTGAAGTGACAGCGGTCGATCAAAATGAATTGGCCCTAGAGATCCTCCAAAGTATTGTAGAGCAAGAAGATTTGGAAATGACTGTGGGACTCTATGATATCAACTCAGCGAACCTAAAACAAAGTTATGATTTGATTGTCTCAACGGTTGTCCTCATGTTCTTGCAAGCGGATCGCATTCCAGCGATTATTCGAAATATGCAAGACCAGACCAATCCGGGAGGCTATAACTTGATCGTTTGTGCCATGGATACAGAGGACTATCCTTGCCAGGTTCCTTTTTCCTTTACCTTTAAGGAAGGCGAGCTAGCAGACTACTACAAGGATTGGGAACTCGTTAAATACAATGAAAATCCAGGGCATCTGCACCGACGTGATGAAAATGGCAATCGAATTGCCTTACGCTTTGCGACCATGCTAGCCAAGAAAATATAAATAGCTCTCTAGACAAGGACACCCTTGCAGTCGTCCTTGTCTTTTTATATCTGAAAACTTTCTGAAAATACTTGATTTTTCACAGAAAAGGAGTAGACTGTTAGTGTATCTTTCAAGAATTTTGAGGAGAAGCGCGTGAAACTCTATGTTCAACTGATGATTATCTTTACCATCTCTTTGATTGGGGAAGGGATATCGACCCTCTTTCATTTGCCAATTCCAGGTAGTATTATTGGTCTACTGATTCTATTTCTTTGCTTGCAGTTGAAATGGCTTCGTATCCGCCATGTGAATCTGGTCGGATCTTTTCTCTTAGCCAATATGACGATTTTATTTTTACCTCCAGCGGTTGGGATTATGGATAAGTTTGATGTCATCCAGCCCTATTTATTGCCCATCGTGTTGATTATTTTAGGGGCTATCATCATCAATGTAACCCTCATTGCGCTTGTTGTTGGCTTTATCAAGACAAGGTATGAGGGGGATTATGAAGGAGGGAAGAAATAATGGAAAGTTTGTGGTCAAATCCTCTCTTTGGGATTTCTTTATCAGTCTTTGCCTATCTGATTGGGATGATGATTTTTCGTCGCTTTCCCCATCCGATCACGACCCCCCTCTTAGTTGCTACGGTCTTGATCATTGGATTCTTAAAGCTGACAGGAATTTCCTATAAGGCCTATAATATTGGCGGGACCTACCTCAGTAATTTGATTGTGCCCTCAACGGTTGTCCTGGGAATTCCCTTGTATAAGAGTTTTCATTTGATGAAACACCATGCCAAGAGTATTCTTCTTAGTAGTTTTCTAGCAGTAGTAGTCAACACGCTTTTTACAGCTGTCTTGGCTAAGCTTTTTGGGATGAAGTACTTTCTAGCTATTTCCCTCTTTCCTAAGTCTGTGACAACAGCCATGGCAGTGGGGATTGCTGAAAAAATGCAGGGAATTACTACCATTACCCTAGTTGTCGTTGTAGCGACAGGTATCCTGACCAGTGTGCTAGGACCAACGATTCTTAAATGCCTAAAAGTAGAGGATCCTGTTGCCATTGGTTTGGCTCTTGGGGGTACAGGTCATGCGGTAGGGACTGGTACAGCCTTTCAGTATGGTCAAGTAGCCGGAGCTATGGGAGGCTTAGCAATTGGGATAACTGGCGTTTTCTACGTCTTTATAAGTCCCCTTGTCGCGAGCCTGATTCTTTCCTAAAAAGGTAGAGAGTATTCAGAAAAAGCTTGGAAGAAGTTCCGAGCTTTTTAGTGTACAGTTAGATAGAGAAGGTTGTTTGATAATTTGAATTTCAAACAATTTTCAGATAGATTACTAATTGGTTACAGTAGTTGTAAGCGCTTGCCAAACCTTGGACCAAAAGGTATACTAAAAGAGGTTATACGGTTAATATTTAGTTAAAGGAGTTCAATATGAAGAAACGATATGCTCGATCAGCCTTGGGCTTGATCACTGCTCTCTTCCTCTTTGCCCAACCGGTAGAGGCCTGTACAGGTTTTATCATCGGAAAAAAATTAACAGCAGATGGGAATGCTTTGTACGGACGTACAGAGGACTTAGAACCGAACCACAATAAGAACTTTGTGGTGCGAGAACGAACTTATAACAAGAAAGGGGATGTCTTTGAAGATGCCACCAATGGCTTTAAGTATGAGCTCCCTGAAGTAAGTTATAAATATACAGCTGTCCCAGATGTGACACCAGAACAGGGTGTATTTGATGAAGCTGGTTTTAATGAGCATGGAGTGTCCATTTCAGCGACTGTCTCAGCTTCTGCAAATGACAAGATTCAAAAGGTCGATCCTTATGTAGAGGACGGATTGGCTGAGTCTGCTCTCACTAGTGTTGTTCTTCCGAGTGTAAAAACGGCTCGTGAAGGAGTCGAGCTAATTGCAAAAATTGTGGAAGAAAAAGGGGCGGCAGAAGGTAATATTGTGACGATTGCGGACAAGGAAGGAATCTGGTACATGGAGATTCTTTCTGGTCACCAGTATGTAGCGATTCTCTTCCCAGAAGATCGCTATGCTGTCTTCCCAAACACCTTCTTCTTAGGACATGTAGATTTTACAAATACAGAACGGACGATTGCCTCCAAGGATGTTGAAAAAGTTGCCCGTGATGCAGGATCCTATAAAGAAATCGATGGCCAATTCCATGTATCTCAATCCTACAATCCCCCTTTGCATGAGGCGGACCGTTCTCGTGTTTGGTCTGGTATTAAATCACTGGATCCAGATGCAGATGTGAACTATGATGACGACTATTTTGACTTGATGCATACAACGGATCGGAAATTGACGCTACGAGATGCGATGAATCTCCAACGCAATCGATTAGAAGGAACAGACTTCAAACCACAAGATCAAATGGAGTTAGATGGAAAAGGGATCCCAGAAAAAGGGAAGTTTGATGAAGTCTATAAATACCCGATTTCGAATCCGAATGTTATGGAAGCCCATATTTTCCAACTAAAGGACAATGTTCCTGATAGTGCTGGTGGGGGAACCATGTGGTTAGCGATGGGAAGCCCACGAAATGCCCCATATCTTCCATACTATGGAAACATCACCAATACTTATCAAGCTTATCAAGAATTAGGAACAGCCTATAATCCCCAATCTTGGTATTGGACTATGTCTCGGATCAATGATTTAGTTGCTAAATATCCTGATTTATTTGGAGATGGAGCAATCCGTACCGAAATGGAACGCTTAGAATCTCAATGGATGGCTGAGCAAGAAATCAGTGACCAAGAACAAATTGCCCTCGCTTCACAGCCAGAGCAGGCGAGTCTAAAAGCGACAGAAACGAGCATGGCTCGTGCGCAAAAGACCTTTGATCGTCTACAAGAAATTCGTCAAGAAGCAGAAGAAAAAGTGATTGCTCAATATGGACAAGGCGCCATTGACGATTTAACGGATGAAGAAGATGCAAACCAAGAAGAAGAGATCAATTTGGTACCATTTGACTATGACTTCATCATCACGATTGGCCTAGCCCTTGTGACAGTGATCGGTGTAGGAGTTTTCTTCATCAAAACAAAGAAAGCAAAGGGAGGTAAGAAGGATGAATAAGTTTCAACGAATATTGCTCTTCCTATTTCTGGTCTTAGCAGGGATTGGTATGGAGTTTGAGCTAGGTTTTCTCTCTCAACAAGAGTTTAGCCAAGTAGCAGGGAGAGATTTGGTTTTAAACCTGCTCGTTTTAGGAGTGATTGTCGTTCCTCTTTATCTCTTTATTAAAGGACTTGCAAAAAGATTTGAGGTTCCCCTGCTTGTTTTGTGGGCTACCATGTTTGGCGGTGCTTTTGTTGCTGGCTGGCTCAGTTTTTCAGGGAACAGCCTAATTGACCATTTTAATAGTCATCTCATTCAGGATGTTAGTACCTTTAATAAATGGACAGATGCTTTGACAGCCCCATTTGCTGAAGAATTTTTTAAAGCTCTAGTGGCCTTCTGGATTCTCTTGATTTTGGGTCGTAAAGATTTGAAATCGATTTTAATCGCCGGTTTTGGATCTGGTCTTGGATTCCAAATCATTGAAGACCTTGGTTATGTGGCGCGTCAAACACGATCTGGAGACCTCTCAGCAGTAACGGAGGCAGTGAACCGTATTTCTGGTGGCTTAGCATCTCATGCAGTCTACACGGCTGTTGTCTCTGTTGGAGCCTTTCTCATCTTATCTCAGAGCACCAAACAAAAAGAAAAGCTCTTTGGTCTCTGGTGTGTGGTCTCCACGGTGGCGAATCACTTCTTATGGAACTCCCCATTCTATGAAACAGATCATCGGATCAATATTTTGGTAGGCTTGCTCTTTGCCTTCCAAGTTGGAACCTTTATTGAGGTGGTTCTCTTTGCTTATAAAAAACCGAATCTAGCCCTTTTAAAGAAAAACTAAGGAAAGATTCAGTAGCTATCATACATTAAAAAGCTTAGAAACTTTTGTTTCTAAGCTTTTTTTCTAGATTCTATTTGCTTTCTTCTTTTTTCTTTAGACCAAAGAAGGCTAAGACGGATGTCAACAGAGCGAGCATATAGATAGCAGGAGAGTCAGTTGTTCCTGTTTCTGGCAGGGTAGCAGAGCCTGCTGTGAATGTTTTAGCGACTGTCAATGACAAGTGATAGTTGCTGGCATCGACCTGTTTATCATCCTTAGCAGATGGTAAAGTATTCTTTGTTTGGTGAGTTAGTTGATTAGGAGAATTCGTACCAACTAGAGCTGGAATATATGTTTGATCCTTTTTACCGGTAGATGGGATAACTGGTTGGTCATTGCTTCCTGGGTAGGACTTTGGATCAGCAGGATCTGTTCCCTGTTTGATTTCTTCAATATCTGCCACACCATCTCCATCTGAATCTTTGCTAGCAGAAAGAGAGATTGTACGAGAATTTGGATTAATCACTGCATAAGCTGTGAGATCTGCCTTAGCAAGGTAATCTGCAAAGGCAACGTCCATGGAAGGACCTTCCTCACGAGCTCCTCCTAACATGGTGTAACCATCCCCACCTGCTGCTAAGAAGTCATTGGTAGTCAAGTAGTAGTCTTTAGCAAGGTTGAGAGGTTCATATTGACCGGTTTCTGGATTTTTAATTTCGACATAGAGGACGCGTTTTTCAGCTGGTAGGCTAGTATCGTAATAAACTTTTGCTCCAGAAACTTGGAGGAAGCCTCCGCTTGGTTCAAGGAGGGGTTGACCGTTTTCATCAAGAACTGTTTTGCCATCTTTTTCTTGTAAAATAGATCCAAGAGATTTCGTAAACATATCAGCAATATTCTGACCGGTTACTTTAATTTGAGAAATGGTATTCCCAAATGGGAGAACAGCAATGACGCTTCCTTTAGTGATTGGCTTATCTTTGGCAATGGTTTCGCGCAAGCCTCCACCGTTAGTTACAGCGAGGTTAGTCTTATGACTAAATCCGGTTTGACCATATTCGTAGAGGGCATCCGCTACGACATTTCCAAGGTTGGTCTCGCGGACACGGACATTTTCCCGTTGACCATTTAGTTCTACAGGACTATTGTCACGAACAATTTTTGCATTCTCGGCATCGTATTGTTCCTTGATCTTTTGGACCATGGCAGCTACTTTTGCATTTGGTACTACATTTTTTGTTGAAGCAGCTGAAATTTGTTGAGGATTTCCAAGCAATTGGTTGGCTTGATAGGTGATTTTGCCGATATTGTTCAGGTAGCTACCGGTTTGGTTATAGGTTACGTTTTCTCCATAAGTGGTTGATTGAACCGTATGGGAATGTCCATCAATGACGGTGACGCGTTTACCTTTCAGTTTTGGATTTTTTGAAAGTTCTTCAGCTAAGGTAGATCCTCGCCATTCGACTGGTGTAGTAGTATCTACCCCCAAGTGAGCAAGGACAACATAGTTTTTGTAAGTCTTGCCCTCAGCAGTAGCACGTGCTTCAATTTCATCAATGACCTTGTTTACTTCTGATATAGGATCCGTGAAGGTGACACCTTGGACATTCTTAGGGTGGGTTTTAGTAGCTGTTTCAGGAGTTGTTACACCGATAACGACAAACTCATCCCCAACTACATTCTTATCTTTATCGACAATGGTTGAAGCTTCAAATAAGCGAGCACCGTTGATGTAGGTGTTGGAGCTGAGAAGTGGAAAGTTTAAGATTTCTTTGTATTTCTTAGCCTCATCCAAACCAAAATCGAACTCATGGTTTCCGACTGCCATAGCATCGTAGCCAATTTCGTTCAAAATTTTCGCCCGTTCTTCCCCTTTCGAACTATTTGAAATCGGGAGTCCTTGGAAGGCATCCCCAGCATCTACGACCAATGTAGATGGATTTTTCGCCCGTTCTTCATCGATGACGGCGGCTAATTTAGCATCTCCAATCACACCCTTTTCTTCGACAATCCGACCATGAACGTCGTTGGTATGTAGGATATTTGCTTCAGGCAACTCAGCTGAACTCTCTGTAGCACCTTCGGAAGTAGCAGTACTAGCTTCTGTTGAAGCAGGAGTTGCAGCATCCGTAGCATTTGTTGAAGCAGGAGCTGCTTCAAGGCTAGTTTCAGGAGCTGTTTGCTCATCTGCAGCTACCTGAGAAGCTAGGAAGGCAGGAGCAAGCAATAAGATCGGTAAAAGAAGTTTCTTCTTTTTCATAAACGGTCCTCTTTTCTATTTTATTCCGTACTAAATATTATAGCTAAAAATAGAAGAAAAAGAAAACGATTTCTGATGCTTGGGTAAATAATTCTTGTGTGAGCTTTGGTGTTTCATCTAGTTGGCCTTAGCAATAAAAAAGAGAGTGGGACAAAAGTCCTAGCCTCTTAATTGTCTTTGGATTGTCGA
>UMKA01052025.1_pt1 | contig 26870 bp, 28 predicted proteins | sample 1966211 | NCBI WGS metagenome assembly UMKA01 (sample SAMEA4836165, study PRJEB28245) | human gut metagenome | biome: gut microbiome; material: fecal sample | place: Denmark | collected 2008
GCACCGCGGCGATCAGAACATAGATATCCACCGTCACCGGCATCAGCAGGGCGATGACGAGTGCAAAGCTCTCGTTGGAAAAGTCACCGGCCTGATACACGCGGCGGCGCAGCAGCGAAACGAGACGGTCGCACAGATTTCCGGTGAGAACCGCAATGCCGCACAGCAGCAGCGGGCGCACACCGTACAGGAAGCAGGCCATGCACAGCACCGGCACCGCCATAAAGCAGATATGCTTATAGTAGCGGCCGGTCTTCTGGAGCTGCGCTTCCTGTTCCCGGATCAAAGATTCATCCATAAATGGTTTTCCTTTCAAGGGTCAAAGGCTGGCGAGGTGCTGCACCGCTGCAGCAGGGTCTGCTGCACCGAACACCGCACTGCCCGCCACCAGAATATCGGCACCCGCTTCCACGCACTGGGGCGCAGTGGTGCTGTCCACACCGCCGTCCACTTCCAGCAGGTAGTGTGCGCCGCGTGCCGCGCGCTCTGCCTTGAGCCAGCGCAGCTTGTCCAGCGCCGAGGGCATGAACTTCTGCCCGCCGAAGCCGGGCTCCACGCTCATCACCAGCACAAGGTCCAACTGGTCAAGATAGGGTGCCAGCGCCTGCGGGGCGGTGCCGGGCTTGATGGTCAGGCCCACCTTGCAGCCCAGCGCCCTGACTGCATCGATGGTGGCCTGAATATCGTCCTCGCACTCAAGGTGGAAGTTGTACAGGGTGGCACCGGCCTTGATGAAAGCTTCCGCATACTGCAGCGGGTGGCTGATCATCAGGTGCACATCATAAAAAGCATCCGGCAGGTTTTTGTGCAGGCTCTTGAGCACCGGCACACCAAAGCTGATGTTGGGCACAAAGTGGCCGTCCATCACATCATAATGCAGCATCTGTGCACCGGCGTCCAGCACCATGCGGCAGTCTGCACCCAGTTTGCCAAAATCAGCAGAAAGAATCGAAGGACTTACAATCGCCATATTCTATCTTTACGCTCCGTTATTTTATAGTTTATTATTCCCCATTGTCCCGCTGTCGTGCCGGTTCACGGCCTTTGGAACAGCATGGACATGGTTATTTTTTAGTTTACATGAAAACGCCCAAAAAATCAAACCCGCCAACGGCTTTTTCACCGAAATGACGTATTTGGAAAGATCTGTCCATTTGCGAAGTAAACTCCCTCAGTCGCCGGGAAAACCCTCTCAGTCATCGCTGCGCGATGCCAGCTCCCCCGAAGGAGGAGCTTTTACGCATCTCACGGTCAGCACGAATAAAGCTCCCCCCTCGGGGGAGCTGGCAAAGCCATCAGGCTTTGACTGAGAGGGTTCGTTCCGCGCAAGGCACCCCCAGCGGCAAAGTTTCCCCACGCCAAAACAGCCAGACCGCCCCGCTCCATGGGACAGTCTGGCTGGAAGTTCATTCTACGGGCTTCATGCTGGCGGGGTCTTCCACAACGGGTTCTCCGCCGGCCTCATCCGGCAGACGCTTCATGCCGCCGGGGTTCGGTGCCACGGTGGGCAGAGTGAACACGAACCGGCACCACTCGCCCTGCTGGCTCTCCACCCGGATCTGCCCGCCGGAAAGATTCACCAGCACCTTGCAGATGTTCAGGCCCAGACCCGCGCCCCGGGCGTGCAGGCCGCGGGAGCGGTCCTCCTTATAGAACCGCTGGAACACGTAGGGCAGTGCCTCCGGGCTGATGCCCTGACCGGAGTTCCAGATGGAGATCTCGGCTTCCGGGCCCAGCTTTTCCACCCTGAAGCGGATGGTGCCCCCTGCCGGGGTGAACTTGATGGCGTTATCCAGCAGGTTATACACCACCTGATGGATCAGGTCGGGATCGGCGTAGACCAGCACCTTTTCGTCCATGGTCAGGCCGTCGATGTCGATCATGCCGTCGTTGATGCGCTGCTCTGCCGACAGCGCCACGCCGGTGATGGTCTCCCAGATGTTGAACATCCGGGCGTTCACCTGATATTCGCCGCTTTCCAGCTTGGAGAGATCCAGCATGTTCTGGATGAGCCGTGCCAGACGGCCCGTTTCCTCGCTGACCAGCTGCAGGTAGTGGTTCTGCATATCCGGCGGGATGGTACCGTCCAGAATGCCGTCCACAAAGCCCTTGATGGTGGTCATGGGGGTGCGCAGCTCGTGGGCGATGTTGCCCATGAACTGGCCCCGGGAGTTGTCGTTCATCTGGATGTTGTCCGCCATGCGGTTGAAGGTGCGGGCAAGGTCTGCCACCTCGCCTTCGCCCTCCACGCCTTCCACACGGACCGAAAGGTCTCCGCCGCCAAAGCGCTGGGCGGCGTCCGTCACCTTCTGCAGCGGGTCGGTGAGCTGGCGCATCAGGATCTTGGTCAGGATGCTGGCGCACAGCAGCATCACGCAGGCCGACAGCAGGAAGTTGGACCAGAACTGCTGCTTGAACTGGGTCAGCTGCTCGCCGGAAGAGCACAGGAACAGGTAGCCGCTGGGCTGGCCGTGCTCATTGCGCATTTCGCTGACCGTGATGTAGCTTTTCCCGTTCAGCATGCCGTCCAGCGTGCCGAACATATGGTAGTAGTCCGCATCGGAGGTGTCGATCTTCTCCATCATTTCTTCCGGCACGGTCAGGCTCTCCAGCTTGTCCGGGCTGGAGGCGATCATCACCCGGCCGTCGTTGTCGGTAAAGAACAGATAGGCCTCTGCGCTCTCGCCGATGATCTCCAGCTTAGTGCTCAGTGCGTCCAGCTCATCGCCTTCCGGCAGCTCCGCCTGCTGGACCAGATACTGGGCCGTGCGCTGGGTGACGCCCACCACCTGATCCAGTGTTTCGTAGCGGTCCTTGGCAAAGTAGTTCTTGAACAGCACCCACTCCGAAGCTCCCATCAGCACGATGCCCAGCACCATCAGGGTGGACACCAGCGAGAAGAACGCCACCGAGATACTTTTGCGCATTACTGACGCACCTCGAACTTATAGCCAACGCCCCATACGGTCTTCAGCTCCCATTTATCGGAAGCCCCAGCCAGCTTCTCGCGCAGGCGCTTGACATGTACATCAATGGTGCGGCTGTCGCCGTAATACTCAAAGCCCCACACCTCGTCCAGCAGCTGGTCGCGGGTGTAGACGCGGTTCGGATGGGAGGCCAGACAGTTCAGCAGTTCCAGCTCCTTGGGGGGAGCCTCCACCACCTTGCCCTTGACCCGCAGCTCATAGCTGTTCATGTCCAGACGCAGGTTGTCGAATTCGATCACGCCCTCGGTGCTCTCGGCAGCGGCAGTGGTGGTCTGGCAGCGGCGCAGCACCGCCTTGATGCGGGCCACCACTTCCTTGGCGTCAAAGGGCTTCACCATGTAATCGTCTGCACCCAGTTCAAGGCCCAGCACCTTATCAAAGGTCTCGCCCTTGGCCGTGAGCATCATCACCGGGGTGTTGCCCGCCTTGCGGATGCGGCGGCAGACCTCCAGCCCGTCCATCTTGGGCATCATCACATCCAGCAGCACCATATCGGGCTTGACCTGATTGAACTTTTCCAGACCTTCTTCGCCATCGTTTGCCACCGTGACCTGATAGCCCTCCTTGGTCAGGTACAGCCGCAGCAGCTCGCAGATGTTGGTATCGTCGTCCACAACGAGGATCTTTTCGTTGGCCATAATGATCTCCTCCCATTTTATCGGATGCCCGCCGGGGCGGGCAGAGCAGCAAAGTATTCCACTTCTTATTATACGGAAGAGTTATGACAAAATAAAGAAGGATTTGTATGATTTTTTCACGTGCTGTGCCTTTTCGCGCAAAAGGGCCCGCACGGAAACACCGCGCGGGCTTGCCAATGTGTTTTTTCTTGAAATCAATCCTTGCCGCGGTAGCCATACCGCTCTGCATTGCCCAGCAGATACAAGAAGGCAAAGGCCGGAATGCGGATCAGTTCTTTGCCATTTGGCGCACGATGCGTTCCGTAGTCATCCGGGCGCTTGGTCACCACAATGGCCGCGCTTGCTTCATCACTCAGTTCGCAAATCATAGAATCGTCCGGCACGGGAGCCTGTTCACGGTATTTTACTTCGATCAGGATCTTTTTGATGTTGGGATAATCAACCACCACGTCAATTTCCTTGTCTTTTTTTCCACCGCGATAATATCCGACCCGTGTTGCCTGTTGGTAGTAAAATGCCGCCACATGCTTATACACTGCAGTTTCTACCATCTTCCCCAATTCGATCGGATTCGTCAGAACGTCGTCATCCATCAGCACTGCGTTGCGGATCGCTGCATCTGCAATATAAATTTTGGGCTTTGCCTTTAGAATTTTATGCCCACCCATTTCTACCGGCCAGCTTTGATAGATCAGATTCGTGCTTTCCAGATAATTCACATAATTTTCCACGGTCGGTCGGCTCACTCCGCCAAGATCGTTCGCAATCGCAGAAAACGAGACGATCTCAGACGATACATTGCATAAATACAGAAAAATGCGTTCCAGCTCTGTTGCGCTCCGAATCTTGTAAAGTGCCGGGAGATCCCGTTTCAGCACCTTGTCTACAACATCTTCCCGCATGATCTGCTGCGCCATCAAGTCATCGGATGCAAGTGCAAGCTCCGGGAATCCACCCACGCGCAGATACCGCATAAAGTAATTCTGCACTTCTTCCAGCTTTATCATAACGGCCGTTCGTTCCTGCTGTGCCATATGCAAAAAGGCCGTTGGGCGGATCTCCGGCCCCAGCTCCGGGACTCTTGCACCGATCAGGGCACAGTACTCATAAAAAGACAGCGTCGGCACCTGGATCACGCTCCAGCGTCCAGCACCGCTCTCTGAGCTTCCTTTCATCAATGCAGGACTTGCCGAGCCTGTTGCAACCATTTTTGTTTCCGGCTGCATGTCATAAATCGTCTTCATCCACTTATCCCAATCACTGGCATACTGGATCTCATCAAAAAAGTAATAGCAATCCTGTTCCGCATACACATTGCTGTGATAGCATTCCAGCAGGTCGTTCAGACCGCTCAGCTTCAGCATCGGGTGGTCCATCGAAACAAACAAGATCTTCTGCGGCGGGACACCTTTTTTCAGCAATCGGTCGATCATCTGATATTGGATCGTCGTCTTGCCAACCCGGCGGGTACCCGTCAGAACGATCGTCCGCCGCAAGTCCTTCTGCTCCAACCGCTTCATCGCCTCATAGTAAGCAAACCGGCGATACGTCTTCGTAAAGCCGGGGTTCACCACGCCCGTGCCCCACCAGGGATTATACGCCTTTAAAACCTTCAGGATCTGTTCCTTTGTTGCCACAGACATTTTGTTCACCTCGCATTCATCATACGGTATTTTTTCTATTTTGTCAATAAAATATTAAAGTATACTTATATCTTTCGCCGAAAATTATGATATTTCAGCTTTTTACTAACATTTTCATGTGATCTATACACTTTTCTTCATTCGATCATCAGCCGGATGATCTCCTCATTGGTCTCCTTCATGCCGTCCTTACCCAGACGCCCGATGCCCTTGATGGTGGTCTCGATGTCCTTCATCACGATGCCGTCGCCGCCCTTGAACTCCTGATGGCACTTGTACATGTTGTAGCCCAGCAGTGCCGCGTCCACCGAGGATGCGATCTTTGCCGCGCAGGAGGCCTTTGCGCCGTCGCACACGATGCCGGACACGATGGCCAGCGCATTGACCACCGTGTGGATGGCGGCCTGATAGCCGTCGCCGCACAGATATACGATGCCCGCGCCTGCGCCCGCACCGGCGCTGACTGCGCCGCAGTAGGCGGACAGGGTACCGATGCCGGTCTTTTCGTGGATGGCCACCAGATTGGAAATGATAAGGGCACGGTAAAGCTTTTCCTTGCCGCTGTGCAGCTCCTTGGCATATTCAATGAGCGGCACCGAGCAGGTGATGCCCTGATTGCCGCTGCCGGAGTTGATGATGACCGGCAGCTCGCAGCCGTTCATGCGGGCGTCCGAACCGGCGGCCGCCTTGGCCTTGGCCCGGATGGACACATCATTGCCGTAAGTAGAAAGCAGCACCCGGCCGATGTTCGCGCCATAGTCGCCCAGAAGACCCTCCTCTGCAATGGCGTTGTTGTAGCGGATCTGACGTTCCAGCAGGTCCGCCACATCCTGCAGGTCGGCGGTCTCGGCAAAGTCCCAGATGTCCTTCATGTTCAGCAGGCTGCGGTCGGCCCGGCTGCCCCGCCGGGCCTCCTCGTTCAGCAGCGGCTTTTCGTAGAGCACCCGGCCATTCTTTTCGATCAGACAGATGTTGGTGTGAAAATCCGCAATGCGCACCTTTGCGTAGGAATCTCCGCTGCGCTCGGTAACGATGATATCGAACACATGCCCCTGCTCGATGTGCTGGATGGAAATGGGCACCGTCTGCAGATAGTCCCGGATGGCAGCCTTCTTGTCCTCGCTGACCTCGGAGATGACTTCCAGCTCTCTGTCTGCCGAGCCGGCGATGATGCCCGCTGCCACAGCGGCTTCCATGCCTTTCAGGTGGCCGGTGTTGGGCACGATGACGCTCTTCACGTTTTTGATGATGCTGCCGCTCACCTGCAGCTGCACGCTCTCGGGCAGTGCGCCCAGCACCTCGCGTGCCCGGGCCGCAGCATAAGCCAGTGCAATGGGCTCTGTGCAGCCCATTGCCGGGATGAGCTCCTCTTTTAATATTTCTACATACGCCTGATAGCGCGGATCACTGCGTTCCATGACGGTTTCCTGCCTTTCCTGTCGATTCGATATTTACCAACAGGAATAGTATACTATAGAACCCGCGCAATGTAAAACAAATTCTTCCCCGCCCGCAAGGCCGGCTATTGCAAAGCGCAAACCGCAGAAGTAGAATAGGAGCATCCAAACCGATAAATCCATGGAGGGTCTTCCAATGATCGAAAAAGAAGTACAGGAGCTGCTGTCCTTCATTGACGGCAATCCTACCGCATACCACACCACTGCATCCGTCCGGAACATCCTGCTGAAGGAGGGCTTTTCCGAGCTGCTGGAGAGCCGCCGGTGGCAGCTGGAACCCGGCGGGAGCTATTTCGTCTGCCGCAACGGCTCCAGCATCCTTGCATTCCGCATGGGAGAGCAGCTGGAAAACTACAGCTTCAATGTGGCTGCTGCCCACACGGATTCCCCCTGCTTCCGCATCAAAGAAAACGCCGAGATCCACATGGGCCGGAAGTACACCAAGCTGAACACCGAGGGCTACGGCGGCATGATCTGCTCCACATGGATGGACAGGCCGCTGTCGGTGGCAGGCCGCGTACTGATAAAGGAGAACGATGCCATCACTTCCCGCCTGCTCACGCTGGACCGCGACCTACTGATGATCCCCAGCGTGGCCATCCATATGAACCGCGAGGTCAACGACAGGGCTTCCTACAACAAGCAGGTGGATATGCTGCCTTTGCTGGGCGGTGCCGCCGAGGAAGGCGTGCTGAAAAAGTTGATCGCCGCTGAGCTGCAGGTCGCAGAAGACCAGATCCTTGGCAGCGACCTGTTCCTCTGCATCCGTGAAAAGGCCGCCGTCTGGGGCTGCAATGAGGAGTTCATCTCCTCTGGCCGTCTGGACGACCAGCAGTGTGTGTTCGGCATCCTGAAAGGTTTTCTGAACGCGCACTGCGCCCGCTCCATCAACGTTGCCGCCTTCTTCGACAACGAAGAAGTGGGTTCCGGCACCAAGCAGGGCGCAGCTTCCACCTTCCTGTACGATGTACTGCACCGCATCGCGCAGAACGTCTGCCCCGGCGATGAGGACTTCCACCGTGCGGTGGCGTCCAGCTTCATGTTCAGCGCCGACAACGCCCACGCCGTGCACCCCAACCACCCGGAATACACCGATGTGAACAACTGCACCTACATGAACGAGGGCGTTGTGGTCAAGGTCCACGCCGGCCAGAAGTACACCAGCGACGGCATGAGCATGGCCGTGGCCAAAGAGCTTGCCGCCCGCGCCGGTGTCCCGCTGCAGTATTTTGCCAACCGTTCCGATAAGGTCGGCGGCAGCACGCTGGGCAACCTTGCCATGGCGCAGGTATCCATGAACTGCGTGGACATCGGCCTGCCGCAGCTGGCCATGCACTCCTGCTACGAGACCGCCGGTGCCCGGGACATCGTTTCTCTCATCCGGCTGATGGAGGAATTCTACGCCAGCCACTTTGAAGAGACCGCATCCGGCACTCTTACCATCAGCAAGTAAGGCCCGTACAACCTGAATTATAAGGACCGCTCTTGGAAAAGCAGCACTGCTCTTCCGCGGGCGGCTTTTCGTTTCTACTTAAGTGAGTATTGAGAAAAAACGTCCATTGTGCTACAATTATCCTGTTATAATATCGCTTTTTACCGCAGCGTAAAATCTTTTTCGCAAGGAGTATAATAAAATGAAATTAGGTATCGGAGTTTGCACTGCCTGCAATGTATCCTGATACCACTTCATACATCCTTATATTCATCGTTGCTATGTTATTTTCGCTTCTATGTAAATTTGTACATCTTACTGTATCTTCATGGCAAAAGGGTGAGTAAAGGGTGAGTACATTCTCCGCTTTAAGCCCACACAACCAGAAAAATTATGGCCGCTCATGGATCGAGAGAAGATTCTCTCTTTCCACGAGCGGCCTTTCTTTTTTGCTTATACTTCCAACGTGTCCGTTTTCTATTCAATCCATCAGATATGCATATCGGCGCATCTGTTCCCGAAGAAGGCGCTCGACCCGCATAATGATCTCCTCCGAATAGCCCTCGTTTAACGTTTGGAGTTCTTTCTGCACTTCTTTCGCTCCGAAATGGAAGTGAATTTGGATACCATACAGTTCTTCCGCAGCATCCACCTGCTGCACAAAACTCGAATGGAAGGGCTTCGCTTCCACTCGCTTTATGCAATCTTCCAAGGGCTGTTCTAACGAAAAATCATAGCTGGTATCAGCCAACAGAGAAAGCCCCTGGTCAAAAATCGGACTGAGTTCGTAACAGTCTTTTTCGGTATCATACAGTACTGCAATGTTGTTTGTATGACGATCTTCGTTCAAAAAGAATGCATCTAATTCCAGCATGGCCGTCAGATATTTCCCAAAATCATGCAATTCTGTGTGCTTTTCAACCTGTTCCACAGTATATTGGATTCTATTTGGCACTTCTGGAAATTCCACTAAACTCAGTGCCAAACTCTTGCCCGTGTTCTGGCGGTAAAGTTTTTCCAGCGGAATCAGCTTCTGGTTTTCTTTCAGAAAATTTTTGCTGCGGCATCCCAGCAGCTTCTGCCCTTTATAAGCGATCTCTACCGAATGATATTCTACAAAAGGATATTTCAGTTCCGTCTTGTGCAGCAATCTGGATACCAGAACTTCGGACAGTCCCTCATATCCCATATGGTCAGCTTTATACCACTGATCGCCCAGTTTCCATTTCAACTGATTTCCTTTTGAGGTGTGTCCCTCGGTTTCCTGCACTGGAATCTTATTCAGGTCAATGCTTTCCATAATTCACCTTGTTACGATGCCTTTCTATGGATCACTTCAATCCACTGTTGATCTTCTGCCATCTTTCCCTTAGTCTTTTCAATAATCATAAGCGGATCATAGAAAGGTACTCCCACATCACTCAGCACCCATTTCAGATGCGCCCGTGTCTCAGGAAAGCAGCGGTCTTTCAAAAACCACTGAAAATCTTCCCATGTTGGGTTTTCAACCACGCCAAACGCTCTGAGTGGAATTTTATCTGTGTAATTTTTAATTTTGATTTTTTCGTGCTTGAAATCCACATCAATAGTCGTACACAGATCATTCCGGTTCATATAATTGAGGCGCAGCATGGTGTTCGGGTCATCACTGAAGTTCTGCGCACGTTCCAGCTGCTTGTAAATCGTCTGGCGGCTGATGCCGTACTTTTTCGCCAACTCCGTTGCTCCCATTCCCTGCTGATGCAGCGCCAGCATCTCTGCCAGCTGCTGCGGAGTCAGGCTGTTTTTTCGTCCTGCGCCACGTTCATTATGTGGTTTTTCACTTTCTATAAGCTGTACTTTCTGCGCGATCGCCCGCAGCTGCTCTAAATCAACCGTACCGAAAATATCAAAAATCTTCGTCTTAAAATCCTCTTCCACAGTCTCACTCCCTTTCACTTTCATTATAATCATCTTTTTTGTACTGTCAATATTTTAATTTATACACATCATTTATACTGGCAAAATTTTATTTTGAATTCATCCGTTCGTTTGATTTCTTGCCGATAAAATGATATAATCATCTTACAGGAGGTGTTCAAATGAACTATCAATCTGTCGCTGATACGGCAAAATTATGGAACGTTTCAGAGCGCACTGCCCGCAACTACTGCGCTACCGGCAAAATTCCAGGTGCAGTTCTTATCGGCAAAACATGGAACATTCCGCAGGATGCAGAGCGTCCAGAACGCATCAACAAAAAGCAGCAAGCGCCTCGTACCCTGCTTACTATTTTGCAGGATGAAATGGCCGGGCACATCAAAGGTGGAATCTACCACAAAATTCAGATTGACCTTACCTATAACTCCAATCACATTGAGGGCAGCCGCCTGACCCATGACCAGACACGATATATTTATGAAACCAACACCATTGGCATGGAGAATGGCGTTGTCAATGTGGATGATGTGGTCGAAACAGCCAATCACTTCAAGTGTATTGATATGGTCATCCGGGATGCTAAAAAGCCCGTCAGCGAAGCCTTAATCAAAAAACTGCACTTCACCCTGAAAAGCGGCACCAGCGATTCCCGTAAAGACTGGTTCGCGGTCGGTGAATATAAAAAGCTTCCGAACGAAGTCGGCGGCAGAAGCACTACCGCACCGGAGTTGGTTGCCCCGCAGATGAAAGAGCTTTTATCTGCGTACAATCAAAATTCTGCCAAGTCGCTGGAAGACCTGCTGGAATTCCACTATGCCTTTGAATCCATCCATCCGTTTCAGGATGGAAATGGCCGTGTCGGGCGGCTTCTGCTCTTCAAGGAGTGCCTGCGGAACAACATCGTGCCGTTCATTATTACGGATGACCTCAAAATGTTCTATTATCGGGGTCTCCATGAATGGAAGTCGGAACGCGGTTATCTGCTGGATACCTGCCTGACCGCGCAGGATCAGTTCAAGGCAGTCATGGATTACTTCAGAATCCCCTATTGACAGTTTCATTTTAGCTATATAAAGCAAAAGACCAGCGTTGCAAAGCTTTTCAGCTGAACAACTCTGGTCTTTTTTAGAAGAAGAAAAAGGGAAAGCTATTATTCGTTGGCCGCAGCCTGTTCACCGGCAACCTTGCCATAGTACAGAACCATGGTCAGACAGTCACCGCTCTGGTGGGTCGCGCCCTCAAAGCCGCTGGTGACATCGCCCGCAGCGTACAGATGCTCAATTGCATTGCCGTTTGTATCCAGGACCTGTGCATTGGTGTTGATCACCAGACCGCCAAAGGTAAGATGATAGAGATTCTCCATCTTGGCAACAACAAACGGGCCGTTCTCGACTTCGCCGTTGAATTCAGTACGACCGAAATGGCCATTGTGCCAATGCCCGGAGTTTCCTGATCACCGGTGACCTTCACATCGGTAATGCTGTTTGCATCAAAGGTCATTTCAACAACAACATCGCCGCCCATACCGACAGCAGTTTCCGTGTAGGTACCGGGTGTATAGCGCCCCTCTGCTGTGGAATCCGCAGCAGAAGATGCCGTTTTTGCCCCAGCGCAGCTGCTTAGAATTAGGCAGAGCGCCAGCGCAGCGGCAAGCAGTCTTTTTCTCATATGATTCGCTCCTTGTTTTATATTTGTGCGCCTCGTGTAAAAGCGTCACGGCTTGACACGAATATAACAACTTTGGCAGAGCGTTTCAATTCAAAACCAATAACTGGGTCTTGAAATGCCATACGATAATCTTTTATTAAAAGCTCATAATCAACTTTTCATCAAGCCTTTTGAGGATCTCGCACGCTAGCTTTACTGCATTGTCAAAATCCGCATAGGCCGAAATTCCATAATGCGTATGAGCATAGCGAACCGGAACGCCAATCACGATCACGGGTACGGCTTTCTCGGTCAGATGGATTGCAGCGCCATTTGTCGAACCAGCACTCCGAACGGCGTCCTGCACCGGTATGCCGAGTTCTTCCGCCAAGCCAAGCGCGTATCTTTGGTAGCGTGGATTTGTTATCATTCTGGCATCAATGTGACGCAGCATCGGACCATGCTTAATAGCAGTCTGGACCATATACGGTTCAACACAAGTATCATCCGCCGGGCAGCCTTCAAAGACGATTGCAACATCAGGTTTGATAACCTGTGATGTCACGGTTGCGCCGCGCACACCAACTTCTTCCTGCGCAGCACAGGCACCGACGATATCAACATTCAGTTCCTGACCGGTCAACGTATGCATCGTCTTTAGAATGGCCGCGCAGCCCAGACGGCAGTCAAAGCTTTTGCCGACCATCAGATCCGTTGTTTCCGAGTACGAAAAGGTGACATCGGGAACAACCGGTTCGCCGATCCGCACGCCGAACTTTTCAATGGCCTCTTCTCTGGAAACAGCGCCGACATCCACTGTGATATCCTTCATTTCCAGCGGAGCCTTGCGTTCCTGCTCGGTCATGAAATGAGGCGGCTTGCTGGCGGTAATACCAGGGATATACTCGCCGAATTTGTTGCGGACCCAGACCTTATGCGCCGGAATATTGTGGTTGACCCAACCGCCGATCTGGATAATGCGAAGCGTTCCGTTCGGGCAGATGGCCTGTACCATGAAGCCGACCTCGTCGCTGTGGGCGTCAAGCTGAACAACAGGGCGCTTGCCGTTGTTTTCTTTGCGGCGGATATATAAGTTGCGCATATGGTCCTCGGTGACCTCACCGAGACCTTCTGCATAGGGACGGATTGCTGCAACTACTTCGTCTTCAAAGCCGGACGTACCGTTCGCATTTGAAATGGCTGCGATCATTTCCAGCGTCGTTTTTTTATCCATTGCAATACCTCTTTACGAAAGCTTGACTTTCTTGAACTCTTCCATAAAGTCAACGATATAGTTGGCTGTGGTTTCAAGCATTTCCTTGCCCCATTCTTCCGTAGCGGTGTTGGGATGGTCAGGGCCGATCCAGCCGCTGTCGGTAACATGCGGCGTGCTGCGGAGGATCTCAACCGTAACACCCTTATACTGCACAGAACGGAAACCGGTTGTCTTCAGGTTGTCGGACAGATGCTTGAACTGAAGCTCGCCGCCGATTTCACTCTTGTCGACCAGGGACGGGTCAATGCCAAGAATCGCAGCGGTTTCTTCGCCGCCGCCATGACCGCCCTTCCAGGCAGGGTTCATGTCCCATGCCATCAGCCACCAGTTGAGCATGGCAACAAGGCAGCCCTTATCCTCAAATTCCAGTCCCAAGCGCTCAATCATCTTCATATTGCCGCCGTGGCCGTTGAGAAAGACAAATTTTCTTGCACCGTGCCGATACAGGCTCAGGAAAATCTGACGGCAGAACTGGTAGAGGACTTCGTTGTCAATGTCAATGGTTCCGGGATAGGGAGCCAGACTCTGGCAAGCACCATAGGGAATGGTCGGAGCAATCAGAACGTCGCTCTTCTGCTCAATCATCTCCAGTAAATGATCGGGAATCAGCGTATCCGTGCCAAGCGGCATGTGACGGCCATGGCACTCAATGCTGCCGATGGAGATGAGCACCATGTCGTTCTTTTCAAAATACTCCTGCGCCTTCGGCCAGGTCAAATTTGCAAGTCTCATTTTTTTACTTCCTTTTTATGCATAATTTTGAGCAGAAAAGCGGGCTATCCGGAGGTCGGATAGCCCGCCACCCGTCAATTACTGGGCAACCTTAACCTGATTCAGATTATGGTAGCCGTTGGAATCCATTACAAAGCCTTCCACGTTCTTGTTGGCGCCAACGTTGATGGCGCTGTAGAACACGGGGATATTGTTGTTGATATCAGCCAGCATAATGGCGATGTCTTTGTACAGATCTTTACGTGTGGACTCGTCTGTGCTGGAACGAGCTTTTTCAATCAGAGCGTCAAGATCCGGATCCGCGATGAAACTGCGGTTGCCAGCAGCACCCTGCTGAGTCGAATGCTCAAGGGAGTAGTAGGTGTAGTCTGCGTCTCCGCTGGAAGTCGTCCAACCGAAGTACGCCATATCATGTTCGCCCGCGGTGGTTCTGGAGATGAAGCTGCCGAACTCGAGAACTTCTACGCTGCACTGCACACCGATGTCGAGCAGCATAGCCTGAATTGCCTGGCACATCTCGATACGGGACTGGTTGTCGTTGACCCAGAGCGTGGTGGAGAAGCCGTCGGGATACCCCGCCTCAGCAAGCAGTTCCTTTGCCTTTTCCGGATTGTATTCAGGAACACCAGTGGAGTAGTAGCCGAAGACATCAGGAGCGATGATCGAGTCGGCGGGCTGGCCGCTGCCTGCGTTGATGGTGTCGATGATGGTCTGACGGTCAATCGCCATAGTCAGAGCCTCACGAACGAGCGGGTTATTGAACGGTTCTTTGTTCATATTCAAGGAAACATACCAGCAGGTGAGAGACGGAATTTCATAAACCATCAGCTTATCATTGTCATTGATTTTGGGGATGTCATTGACCGCCAGATCATAGGCCAAATCGATTTCGCCGGTTTCCAGAGCGATAGAACGCTGAGACGTTTCAGGAATGACCTTCATAATCAGGTTTTCCGTAGCGGCCTTACCGGCGTAATAGTCATCAAATGCCTTGAGTGTGACATGATCGCCCTGTTTCCATTCGACAAAGCAATACGGACCGGAGCCAACGGGGTTCAGAATGAAGGCGTCCTCGTTTGCTTCAACAACAGCTTTGGGAACGATCGCCGCAAAGGGAATTGCAAGGTTGCGGAGGGTCGGTGCGTAAGGAGCATTCGTCTTCACTGTAACAGTGTATTCATCGTCGACAGTAACATCTTCAATAAAGTCGACGATATAGGAGACAGCTGCGGAGTTGCGAGCGCGATCCAGAGAGAACTTGACATCTTCTGCCGTCAGATCACTGCCGTCATGGAACTTGATGCCCTGACGAATCTTGAACACATAGGTCTGTTCATCCGTCTGCTCCCAACTTTCGGCGATCTGCGGAACGATCTCATTGGTTTCAGCGTCAACTGTCACCAAGGTGTCAAAAATCTGACAGGTGACCTCAACTGCCGGTGTTTCTTTGCCCTGATGGGGGTCAAAAGAGGTGACATCAGCGCCCTGCGCCCAGATCAGTGTGTCTTTGTAATCGGTGGCGGTCGCTTCCGTGTTGCCGCCGGTGGACTGCTTGCCGCCGCAGGCAGACAGAGCAGCCGCGGAACCAGCCAGAGCGCAGACCTTGAGGAAGTTACGACGGGAAATCAGCTTTTTCATACATTTTCCTCCTGTTTTTGATTTTCCGTATAAACGAAACATTTTTCAAAATCACTGCAATCGGCAAAGCGGCGCAATGACGATGAACAAAATAACTTAAATCTCACCTCTCTGCACACGAAGGCAGGTCACAAAATGACCGGGCTCTTCTTCTGTCAGGACCATGTCCTGCTGGCGGCATGCATCTGTCGCATAGGGGCAGCGTTTTGCAAAGCGGCATCCCTTTTCGGGATTGATGGGAGAGGTGAGCTCGCCTTTCATGGTGATCCGGTTCATAGAAACCTTCGGATTTGGAATCGGAATGGCCGAAAGCAGGGCCTGCGTATACGGGTGCATCGGCTTTTTAAACAGCTTGTCGGACGGTGCTTTTTCTACCATCTGGCCCAGATACATGACCAGAATATCGTTGGAAATATACTTGACAACGGAGAGGTCGTGCGTAATGAACAGATAGGTCAGGCCGAGATTGTCCTGCAGATCCTGCATCAGGTTCAAAATCTGTGCCTGAATAGAGACGTCCAGTGCGGAAACCGGTTCATCACAGACGATAAACTTTGGCTCCAGTGCCAATGCCCGCGCAATGCCGATGCGCTGGCGTCGACCGCCGTCAAGTTCATGTGGATAGGTATTGATGAGTCTGCTTGCCAGACCAACCATATTCATAATCTCGCGTACGCGTTTCTGGATGCCATCCTTGTCCTTACGGTCATAGATTTTCTGAACAATCAGGGGCGCAGCGATTGCTTCGCTAACCGTCATGCGCGGGTTGAGCGATGCAAACGGATCCTGGAAGATAATCTGCATATCACGACGCATATCTTTCATCTGCTTATCGTTGAACGAAAGAATATCCTTCTGATCAAAATAGACTTTGCCGCTGGTCGGTTCATGCAGACGGAGAATGGCACGGCCCATTGTAGACTTGCCGCAGCCGGATTCACCGACAACGCCGAGCGTTTTACCTTGTTCAATGGTAAAGCTAATATCATCTACCGCGTGGAGCATGCCGTTTGGAACGGGGAAGTATTTTTTCAGGTGTTCTACTTTCAGAATTTCACGATTCTGTTCTGCCATATCTTCTCACCTCTTTCAGGTCGTGTACCGGAAGCAGCGCACCTTATGGCCGCCTTCCAGCTCCGCAAGTTCCGGCGACGACACGCGGCAATGCTCGGTGGCATACTTACAGCGGTCGGCAAATTTACAGCCCTCCGGCAGCGCAGTCGGGTCCGGCATCATGCCGTCGATGGCGGCCAAGCGACGGCTGTTCGTTTCCAGATTCGGGATCGAGCCGAACAGGCCTTCAGTATAAGGATGCATGGCGTTTTCATAGACCTGACATAGCGTGCCGTACTCCACAATCTCACCGGCATAGATGATCGCGACACTGTCGCAATTCTGCGCAACAACGCCAAGATCGTGCGTGATGAGCAGCATAGAGGTATTGTTCTTCTTCTTGAGGTCCCGGATCATTTCCAGAACCTGCGCCTGAATGGTAACGTCCAGGGCGGTGGTCGGCTCGTCCGCAATCAGAAGTTGCGGATTACATGCAAGCGCGATGGCAATGATAACGCGCTGCTTCATACCGCCGGAGAACTGGTGCGGATAATCATCGTAGCGGCCAGCCGTGATGCCGACCATTTCCAGCATATCGCCTGCCTGCTTTTTAGCCTCCTGCTTGGAGAGCTCCGGATGGTGGTTGCGGATGACCTCGAGGATCTGGTCGCCGACGGTCATGACAGGGTTCAAAGACGTCATGGGATCCTGAAAGATCATCGAGATCTGACGGCCGCGCATCTGACGCATTTCCTTTTCGGTCAGCTTCAGAAGATCGTGTCCTTCGTAGATGATCTCACCGGAAACAATTTCTCCGGGCGGGTGCGGGATCAGGCGCATGATACCGCGCGCCAGTGTTGTTTTGCCTGCGCCGGTCTCGCCGACCAAACCCAGAGCCTCGCCGCGCCTAATCTGCAAATTTGCGTCGTTCAGCGCACGAACCACACCATCTGTTGTGGAATAGACGATGTTTAAATTCTTAATATCCAACAGAATATCTGACATGTTACGTATCCCTCCTTTATGGCACAGCGGCTGTCAGTTCTTGAGCTTCGGATCCATTGCGTCGCGAAGACCGTCGCCCATCAGGTTCAGCGAAAGGATCGTCAGCATAATGCCAAGACCCGGGATCACGGTCACATGCCATGCGTCACGAATATAAACACGGGCACTGGAGAGCATGGCGCCCCATTCCGGTGTCGGCGGCTGAATGCCGAGACCCAGGAACGAAAGACCGGCGATTGAAAGAATCGCACCTGCTAGACCAAGCGTTGCCTGCACGATGATTGGAGCCAGTGCGTTCGGGATGATATACTGGAATATAATCGCATTGTTGTTGCAGCCGATAGAACGTGCTGCCTCGATAAACTCCTGATCTTTGACGGTTAGGACCGCCGCACGAACCGTTCGTGCAAATGTTGGGATGTAAGAGATTGCAATGGCAATCATAACATTCCAAAGACTGGTACCGAGTGCAGCTACGATCGCAGTTGCCAAAAGCATGGACGGAATCGCCAGCAACACGTCCATTGCTCGCATGATGATTGTATCTGCTGCGCCGCCGTAGTAACCGGAAAGTGCACCGAGAATACCGCCTGCGCACAGCGCCAGCAAAATGGCAATGCCGCCGGTAAACAGGGAATAGCGTGCACCCCAAAGCATCCGCAGCAACATATCTCGTCCAAACTCATCTTGTCCAAAAATATGCTGTACACTTGGACCTTTTAGTCGGTTGAACAGATCTTGTTTGACAACGTACTCGTTATAAATAGCATTGTGCGTAGTTACATCAATAACCAACGTTGCTATGGACACAAGGACAAGAAATGCAATAAACGCAAGTCCGATCATCGCCATGCGATTTTTGCGAAAGCGTCTCCACGCCTCCTGCCACAGCGATCTCTGCTTTTTCTCGTCTGTTGCCAAGCTGTTTTCCAATTTGTTCTTTTCGTGCATATGGCTCACCGTCCCTTTTTGTAAAGCGATTTGATTCGCGGATCGACAAAGGCGTAGATGATATCGACCAGCAGATTCACCAAAGTGAACATCGTCGCAAGGAAAATAACACATCCAAGCACCATCGGAATATCTTTTGATTTAATGGATTCTACCATCAGACGTCCAAGACCGGGCCAGGAGAATACCGTTTCAGCGAGCATCGCGCCGCCGAGCAGGTTGCCGAATTGAAGACCGACTGCCGTGATGATCGGAATCAACGCGTTTTTCAGCATATGCTGGAACGTAATGGTTCGCTCGTCGTCGCCTTTGGCACGCGCAGTGGAGATGTAATCTTGCCGGATGACCTCAAGCATGGACGATCGTGTCATTCGCGCAACCATAGCGGCGGAGTTAAAGCCCAGTGTGAGCGCAGGCAGAATCAAGCTTTTTAGCATTGGTCCAAATCCGGACGCCATACCCTGCGAAGGAAGCCAGCCAAGCGTCAGAGAAAAAAGCATAACCAGCAGCAGACCGGACCAGAAGTTCGGCATAGATACGCCAATCAGCGCGAAGACCATAGAAACATTGTCCAGCAGAGAATACTGCTTTTTAGCCGAGATAATGCCAATCGGGATTCCAATCAGCAGCGCTACCAGAATACCTGCACAAGCAAGAATTGCAGTGTTTGGCAGGCGCTCGACCACTTGATCCCACACCGGAATACTGTTTTTATATGAGACGCCGAGGCTTCCATGAAGCAGATCCCTCATATAGTGGAAATAGCGGATAAAAATCGGATCGTTCAGGCCAAGCTCTTCTCGCTTCATGGCGAGTGCTTCTGCCGTCGCCTGGTCACCTAAAATGATGGCCGCGGGATCGCCAGGCGCAAGGTTCAGGATAAAGAACACAACAAACGTGACGCCGATGATGACCGGAATCAACATAAGTAAGCGCTTGAGGACATACTTGTGCATATTGATTTACCTCCTGTTTCTTCCTAAGGGATTGGCTTCATAGGCCAACGCAAAACAGATTTCCCTGTTCTTATGGCATAGTATAGTGTAAATTGCACATAATTGTCAACAATTAATTTGTGAAGTTAACACAGAAAAAACACTTTCATTTTTGTTAGCCATCTACTATAATGGTATTACAATATACACGTAGTTTGCCTATAGATGTTGCATTTTTTAAAATTCAGGAGGACATGACGATGAAAAAAATAGGTGGAATGTTTTATTACGAACCTTGTAAGGTCGCGGAGAACGGATATTTTGAGCGAGTTTGTCCGCCAGGCGGGGATTTGGCATTTACGATGTCTGGCCGCTGCGGTCTGTATTACTGCTTGGAAGATATTATGTTGCAAGACACGCGCAGGGTCGCATATATTCCTATGTACACCTGCGAAACCGTTCTTAGCTCCTATGAAAAAGCTGGCTATCAACTGAAATTCTATGATATTGATGAAAACCTGCGCAGTGTGTTTGACCCAGCGGCGCTTGATGAGATCAGCGTGTTGTCGCTTTGCGGCTATTATGGCTTCTGCAATTATGACCACGCCTTCATCCGCGCCTGCAAGGAACGTGGCATTGTGATTCTGGAGGACGTGACGCATTCCATGCTTTCCGCCGACGGAATTGATCCGCTCTGCGATTATTTTGCTGGAAGCTTCCGCAAATGGATGGGCATTGCGTGCGGCGGTATTGCCGTCAAGCGAAACGGGAAATTTTCAAAACCGCTTCTGCCGGTGGATCCCACGCACCTTCACCAGCGGGAAGCTGCCATTGAAACAGCGGAGTCGGATGTATTCTGGGAGGGAGAAATGCGCCTTCGCCAGATGTTCGACAGTTTTGCCGGCGATGAGCGTTCGGAGTATATTCTGCGGCATGCGGATTTTGATGCGATCTGCGCATCAAGAAGAGCGAACTTCAGCGCTATTTTAAACGGACTGCCCAAGGAGCTTCATGGCATTCGGCCTGTGTTCCCGATTCTGACAGACGCGGCAGTTCCGAGCCATTTCTGCCTGTATGCTGAGCGCCGGGGCGAGTTCCAGGCATTTTTGGCAGAGCGTCAGATCCGCTCTACCGTCTACTGGCCGGTCGGTCCTATGGTACATCCGGAGGGGCATCCGTCGGTTACGTACATTTATGATCATATTGTTTCCGTTCCCTGTGATCAGCGCTATCAGCCTTTGGATATGTATCGTGTTGCGGAAGTGTTTTCCGCTTATTCTGAAAATTTTGGAAGATGAGTATGCAGAAACAACGTAAAACGACAAAAGCAACCACGTCAGAGCTAATTTGGGAGGCGCTGCGTGAACAAATCATCAATGGAACGCTTGTATCGCAGGAAAAGCTGGTGGAATCAGAGATCGCACAACAGTTTGGGACCAGCCGCGGACCGGTTCGCGACGCGCTCCGACAGCTTGCCGTGGAGGGGCTGGTGGATTATCAGCCCAACAAAGGCTGCTCGGTCGCGCTGCTCTCACCGAAGGATGCGTATGAGGTGTTTTTCCTGAGAGGCAGCCTTGAAAAACTGGCAATCCAGAAGAGCAACTGCCATGTCAGCGACTATGGTCTTCTCATCATGGAGACAAGCATTGAAGAATTTCGAATTGCAGATGAAGCAGGGAATTTGATGCAGGCGGTCCGCGCTGATGAAAAATTTCATCAGCAAATTGTCCAGTCTGCGCAGATCGACAGGCTGACCAAGATGTGGGAGCTTTTAAGCCCGCTCAACAGTGCGATGTTCCTTTCCGTGCGAAACGCCAACCAATTCGGCAATCAGATCAGCGACTCTGAAACGCTGGCCAGAGGCGGAACGGCCCTGGGATCGCACAGACTTCTGTTGGAAGCGGTTCGAAAGAATGATTTACAGGAAGCCTGCAAGCAGCTGGATCTGCATTATGAAAAGACCGGCGAGCGTGTTTACAGGCTTTCTTTGCTGCAAGAAAAAGCACCGTTTTAACCGTCCTAAGTTTTCTTAAAAATTGTATTTCGATATCTGAAATGGTGTAAAAACTGCGCCGCAGTAAACAAAGAATAGAGATTTCCAATGCGCGTGGAACTGCGTGAAAAATATTCCGATCTTCCGAAAAATCAGTAGACTTTCTGCCGCTTCTGTGGTAGTTGTTTGTGCTACCAAAACGAAGGAGGCACAGACATGGCAAAGAAACGGGCAAACGGTGAAGGCAACATCCGCAAGCGCAAGGATGGACGCTGGGAGGGTCGGTATCTTCTATGGAGATCTGCACGCTTTTCGGAAACTGCTTGGATAATGCCATAGAAGCAGTTTCTGATCTTCCGGTGAAAAATCGTGATATCCGCATTTCAGGCGGCGAAGTGAATCAAAATATCGTTATCAACATCAGCAATCCGTTTGCACATCCATTGCAGCAGCAGGAAAACCGTTTCGCAACCACCAAAAAGGATAAAGCGCATCATGGCTATGGTCTTTTGAATGTATGTCATGTTGTGGAAAGCCACGATGGAACACTTACGTTTCAAACTGAAAACGCTTGTTTCCGTGTTTGCTGGATGATACCGATTCCAAAAAGCAAACGCTACTAGCAAAGACAAACCACCTACAACAATTCAAAAATCTCACCCAGATATAATAATCGTGAACCCGAAACCTCTGAGCCGAAAGACTCAGGGGCTTTTTTATGTCTGGAGGTGAACATTTTTGTTATTCCGTACCGTTGTTATCATTATCACTATCGTATTTTAAAGCGCAACCGCGCAGAAAGGAAAAACGCAATGAATTTTTGGCCCGAAATCATCAAGGAAGTTGGAACGGTACTGATTGATGTTCTCGTTCTGATTGCTGAAGAAATCGAAAACAATGACTAATTTAAAAAAGGAGATTTTACTATGTCTGCAAATGTTGAAAATATGTTCTCTGTCCGCGAAACCCCTTGGCACGGCCTTGGCCGTATTGTTATGGATGCCCCTGCAAGCCATGAGGCATTGGAGCTGGCCGGTCTGGATTGGCAGGTGGAAAGCCGCAACATCTACTCCGGCACTGGTGCCATGATTCTCGGCTACCGTGCCAATGTCCGCAGCACCGATGATGCTGTGCTTGGTGTCGTATCTGACCGCTACCGCATTGTGCAGAACGAAGAAGCATTCCAGTTCACCGATGACCTGCTGGGTGAAGGTGTCACTTACGAAACTGCCGGTTCTTTGCAGGGCGGCAAGAAGGTCTGGATGCTGGCGAAGCTGCCGGAGAAGTACATCATCGCCGGAGATGAAGTGACCCCATATCTTGTGTTCTTCAACAGTCACGATGGCAGTTCTGGTGTAAAAGTCGCTATGACCCCGGTTCGAGTGGTCTGCCAGAACACCCTGAATCTGGCTCTGGGCACGGCAAAGCGCATCTGGACTGCCCGCCACACTGAAAATGTTTTGCTCCGTGTGCAGGATGCCCGTGAAACCTTGCAGCTTGCCAACAGCTATATGGGGGAACTGGGCAAGGGCATCCATGAGCTGACCACCATCAAGCTGTCTGACCGCAAGGTGCAGGAGTTCATCAATGAGTTTTTCCCTGTCACCGAAGACATGACCGATGGCCAGAGGAAGAACAACCTGCGCTTGCAGGAAGAACTGAAGGCTCGCTACTACAATGCACCTGATCTGGAATGGGTCGGAAAGAACGGCTGGCGGTTCGTGAACGCTGTTTCCGACTTTGCTACCCATGCAGACCCTATCCGTAAAACTCGCAACTACAACGAAAATCTGTTCCTGCGCACCGCAGAGGGCAACCCCATGATCGACAAGGCTTACAAGATGGTGCTGGCAGCAGCATAAAGGAGGACGTATGAACGATGTGAGCAACCGGGCTGTCCGGGAATTTTCTGAGTTCCTGAACAGCATCGAAGCCGATTTTCCAAAGCCTACCTGCACCACAGCATACGAGATCACGATGAAAAGCACTATCGTCAGTGCCTTGATTACGCTGGACACCGAAAAGCAGATGGACGAGCGTTTCTGGAACCATCTCCGGGTGCAGCGGAACATTCTGGATTTCCTGTATGCCCTGTGGCTGGATGATGACCGTACCTTGGTGGATGAGTTTTCCACGATTATCAAAGACTTGGTGGAATATGATTTCTCTATCGCAGAAGAACAGATGAAAGAGAGGTTATACATTGCATGAAACGGCTTGTATCTACATTGAATTTGACCAAAGAAGATTGGCTCCGTTATCGCAAATGTGGCATTACCGGCACAGATGCCGGGGCTATCCTTGGCCTGAATCCCTATCGCTCTGCATTTCAGGTATACCATGATAAAATCAGCGATACCATTGAAAATATCGACAACGAGGCCATGCGGCAGGGTCGTGACTTGGAGGATTATGTAGCACAGCGGTTCTCCGAAGAAACAGGCTTTAAAGTGCGCCGTGCAAATGCTATCTATCAGAGCGAGGAACATCCGCTGCTTCTGGCAGACTTCGACCGCCTGATCGTTGGACAGAAAGCCGGATTGGAGTGCAAGACGGTCTCGCCGTTCTCTGCGGATAAGTGGGCTGATGGCAAAATCCCTGCACATTACATGGCTCAGGTCAATCACTATCTGGCTGTCAGCGGTTTTGACTGCTGGTACATTGCTGCTCTAATTTTTGGGAAAGAGCTGGTGATTCACAAAATTACGACTGACCCAGAGATTCTGGACAACCTTATTGCCAAAGAAGAGCACTTCTGGAAGTACAATGTGATGCCCGAAATTCCACCCGCACCTATCGGAAGCGAGGGTGATACGCAGCAGATCAACCAGATGTATGCGGATGCCGACAAGGACAAAACAGCTGATTTGAACCCCGTCCGCAGCCTGCTGGATAAGCGGCAGGAACTTTCTGACCAGATTGAACAGCTGGAGCAGGAAAAGACCGCCATTGAGCAGCAGGTAAAATTGAAAATGCAGGACGCTGCCTATGGCACAGCACCGGGCTATAAGGTATCGTGGGTATCTTCCGAAAGCAAGCGTGTGGATTCCCAACGTCTGCGGAAAGAGCAACCGGACATTTTCAACCAGTACAGCAAAAATGTGAGCAGCCGCAGGTTTACCATCGTTCATGCGGCATAATTGTATGGCGGCAGGGAGCAGCTTCTCTGCCGCCTTTTTTCTCGGAGGTTTATTATGGCTACAGAAAATCCGTTCGTAAAATTATTTGCTATTGACTTCAAAGATCATCTGGAAGTCAAAAAGTCCGGCAACACGGAACTGAAATATGTAAGCTGGGCGTATGCCTGGGCAGAGGTGAAAAAGCTGTATCCCACTGCCAACTATGAGGTCAAGAAATTTAACGGCCTGCCCTATGTTTATGACCCCATAACAGGCTTCATGGTGTACACCTCGGTCACGATTGAGGGCGTTTCGCATGAAATGTGGCTGCCTGTACTGGATGGCGCAAACAAAGCCATGAAAGCTGTGCCTTATACCTACACCACTCCGAAATGGGACTACAATCCGCAGACCCGCCGCCGTGAAAAGATCGGCATGGAAGAACGTACCGTAGAAGCAGCCTCCATGTTCGATGTGAATAAGGCTATCATGCGGTGCTTGGTAAAGAACCTCGCTATGTTTGGTCTGGGCCTGTACGTTTATGCCGGAGAGGATTTGCCGGAAGATGCTGCACCGCAGCCGGAGGCTGAACCTCAAAAGCAGCCGAGACCGAAATCCACTGCCCCGAAGCAGGAACAGCCGCCCATGCCCTGCATCTGCGCCCGGTGCAATCAGCCCATCAAAAGGGTCAAGCTGAAGGATGGCTCCATCATGCAGGCGGCAGAGTTTGCAGCCACCCATGAGGGAATGTGCGCTGACTGCTATAAAGCCACCAGATTGAACGTAGCATAAGGCAAATGCTTGTAAATTTCACATCTGTATGCTACTATAATAACAAGAGAAAAGAAGGTGATGGCATGGCGCAAAAGGATACATCTGAAAAAATTCTGGAATCCTATAACGATGTCTTTTCGGACATTGTGAACGTGCTTCTGTTCAACGGCAAACAGGTTCTGTCTGCGGATGAACTGGAAGATCAGGCTCCACGCTCCTACTACAAAGCAGATGGCAAGCTTCGTGAAATCGAACGGGATGTTGCCAAACGCTGGAAGAACGGAAATATCCGTGTGGCCTGTATCGGTTTTGAAAACCAGACCGCTTCTGATCCCAATATGCCGCTCCGTGTCATAGGTTACGATGGCGCAGAGTACCGGGCGCAGTTACTTGGTGATAGTGAAAATCTCTATCCGGTCGTGACGCTGGTGCTCTACTTCGGCCATGATAAACCGTGGAACGGGCCGCTTTCCTTGAAAGAGCGACTGAATATTCCTAAAGAGTTTGAGCCGTATGTCAACGACTATAAAATCAACTTGTTCCAGATTGCCTATCTGACCCATGAGCAGGTAGAACTGTTCCAGAGCGATTTTAAGGTTGTGGCAGACTACTTTGTACAGAAGCAGGAAAACGGCGACTACATTCCGAGTTCGCAGGATCTGACCCATGTGCAGGAAACGCTTCAACTGCTGAGTATTATGACGAATGATAATCGGTTTGAGGAAGCGTACAATACGAATACCGATGGCCAGAAAGGAGGCCCACGCAATATGTGTGATGTACTTGATAAAGTGGAAAATCGTGGCATTGCAAAAGGTATCGAAAAAGGCAAAGTCGAAGGCGAAATCGAAGGCAAAAACCAAATGGCCCTCCTTGTCAAGAAACTCCTTGATCAAAGCCGTATTGATGATGTTAAGCGGGTTTCTGAAGACGAAGCATACCGTGACCAACTGATAAAAGAGTTTGGCATCAACTAAACTGTATATGACTTAGGGGGAGTATCTTCGGATGCTCCCCCTTTATTTTTGCAGGACAGTCCGTTTGGATTGTCCTGTTTTTATTTGGAGACACACAATGAAAGAAGAAAAAATTAAAGTCCTTGCGCTCCTGCCAATAGAATTGCCAAAAGAGATCGAACTGGGCAACATTCTTGAAGCCATGCAGAAATTTGTAGATGGCAACATTGAATGTCTGACCTTCTACGATTCTGGCTCAGAGGTTACGCTGGTCTGCAATGATGAAGGCAAGCTGCTTGGCCTGCCGCTCAATCGTCCGCTGTGGGATGGAGCCGATGTTCTTGCCGGGCCGGGATTTCTGGCCGGATGTGACAACGAAGGAAATCTGACTTCCCTGCCGCAGAGTGCAATGGACTTCTACAAAGAGAAATTCAGAGCTTTTATCATTGATATCTAAGGAGGAACGTCTTATGACCTTTAATGCAATGACCCAACACTATGAGGAAATCACCGTCTGCGGAAAGCCTGCGCTGTTCACCAGCATCCGCATCAAGAGAGATACCGTCCCGGATGGTCTGTATGCCTACGATGTCCGACATGACGATGAATGCTGGGGTATCCCTTGTGAGATTGCGCCCTTTGTGATGGTCAACCACTGGGGCACCATCATTCTTGCGGAACCGCTGGAACTGCCGGACAATGGGCGGCGATATA
>UMKA01054619.1_pt1 | contig 26588 bp, 21 predicted proteins | sample 1966211 | NCBI WGS metagenome assembly UMKA01 (sample SAMEA4836165, study PRJEB28245) | human gut metagenome | biome: gut microbiome; material: fecal sample | place: Denmark | collected 2008
ACCGTACTTCACGCATTGTGCATGGATGCCGTGCATGATTGCATGGAGCTTTTCGTCCACTTCGGCAGCACTCCAGCTTAGGTGCATTGCGTTTTGAGACATTTCCAAACCGGAAGTGGCAACACCGCCTGCGTTGACCGCTTTACCCGGAGCATACATTATCTTATGTTCAATAAAGAGGTCGATTGCTTCGGGAGTACATCCCATGTTGGAAATTTCTCCGACGCAAAGTACGTCATTTTTTATGAGATTTTGAGCATCTTCTCCATTTAATTCATTCTGGGTAGCACAAGGAAGCGCGATGTCTGCTTTCACTTCCCATGGGCGCTTGCCTTCTACAAAGGTAGCATTCGGATACTGTTCTGCATAAGGTGCAACAATGTCATTACCCGACGAACGAAGTTCGAGCATATAGTCTATCTTTTCGCCGCTGATACCATCCGGATCGTAGATATATCCGTCCGGACCGGAAATTGTAATCACTTTGGCACCCAGTTCGGTAGCTTTGGTAGCTGCTCCCCATGCAACGTTGCCGAAACCGGAAATAGCGACTGTCTTACCTTTTATATCAATGCCTTTCGCTTGTAGCATCTGATTTACAAAATACAGACCACCGAAACCGGTAGCTTCCGGGCGAATCAACGAGCCTCCGAATTCTAATCCCTTGCCGGTGAATGTGCCTGTAAATTCGCGAGTCAGTTTCTTATACATACCGAACATATAACCTACTTCACGTCCGCCTACGCCGATATCACCGGCTGGTACATCCATATCCGGTCCGAGGTGGCGCCACAGCTCCAACATAAAGGCTTGGCAGAAACGCATAATTTCAGCATCACTCTTACCGCGCGGAGAGAAATCGGAACCACCTTTTCCACCACCCATAGGCAGCGTGGTCAGTGCATTTTTGAATGTCTGTTCGAAACCGAGGAATTTCAGAATGGAAAGATTGACGGAAGCATGGAAACGGATACCGCCTTTATAAGGACCGATCGCATTATTGAATTGTACACGATAACCGAGGTTGGTCTGCACCTCGCCTTTGTCGTCCACCCACGTCACACGGAAAGTGAAGATACGGTCGGGTTCTACCAATCTTTCTATGATTTTAGCTTTTTCAAATTCAGGATGTTGATTGTATATATCTTCGATAGAAAGAAGAACTTCCTTCACTGCTTGAAGATATTCAGATTCACCGGGATGCTTAGCCTCCAAAGAGGACATGATTTTCTGGATGTTCATGATACTATATTTTAAAAGGTTAATTCTGATAAAATGTCAACTAACTCACTGCAAATATAGGAAAATTTTTCAAAGTTGCTTGTTTTAATGCGGATATTTTGATTAAATAATGATAAAATGTCAATTTCTTCTGCTGAAAAACACAAAGCCCCGCAGCCTGTAATATAAAATACAGGTTACGGGGCTTGTATGTGTTTATAAATAGGAAGTGCCGCTTTAGAATTTTGGTTTCATTCCTAGATTATACATGATGAATCCGTAAATATCAGCTTGTTCTTCCAGTACTTTAGCCATTGGTTTGCCTGCGCCATGTCCGGCTTTGCTGTCAATACGGATCAGTGTCGGATTCGTACCGTCGTTGTCGGCTTGCAGGGTAGCGGCAAACTTGAATGAGTGGGCAGGGACTACACGGTCGTCATGGTCAGCGGTAGTGACCAGTGTTGCCGGATATTTCGTGCCTGGTTTCAGGTTGTGCAGTGGAGAGTAGCCTTTGAGGTATTCAAACATCTCTTTGCTGTCTTCGCTTGTGCCGTAATCGCTTGCCCAGTTCCAGCCGATAGTAAATTTATGGTAGCGGAGCATATCCATCACACCTACCTGCGGAATCGCTACACGGAACAGGTCAGGACGCTGTGTCATGCAGGCACCTACCAACAGACCACCGTTGGAACCTCCTACAATGGCGATTTTATCTTTATTCGTATATTTCTGGTCGATCAGATATTCGGCAGCAGAGATGAAATCGTCGAATACGTTCTGTTTCTGCATTTTAGTTCCGGCTACGTGCCAGTCTTCACCGTATTCACTACCACCGCGCAGGTTTACTTGTGCGTAGATACCCCCATTTTCGAGGAATGGAATGCGTGTGGCGCTGAAGCCCGGGTTGAGGCTGATGCCGAAGCCACCGTATCCATAGAGGAATACAGGGTTCTTGCCGTCTTTCTTCAAATCTTTCTTATAAGTAAGGAACATCGGAATTTTTACGCCGTCTTTGCTGGCGAAGAATACTTGTTCGGTCACAAAATCGTCCGAGTTGAATTGTACTTTCGGGGCACGATATAGTTCGTAGGTGTTCTGATCCATGTCGTATTTGTAGGTAGCACCCGGTATGGTGAATGAAGTGAATCCGAAGAAACATTCTTTGTCGTCTTTGTTGCCGCTAAAGCCTACGGAACCGAGTGACGGCAGTTGGATTTCCTGGATTTGTTTGCCGTCGAGACCGTAAACGTATGCGTGGTTCGAGGCATCTTTGTCATAAGTAAGGAACAGTTTGCCACCGATCACTTCCGCATTTGAAAGAACAGCTTCCGATTCGGGTACGAGCTCTTTCCAGTCTTCCAGCTTCGGACGGTTGATGTCGGCTACCATGATCCGGTTTTTCGGTGCACCGTAGTTGGTATAAATATAAATCTGGTCGCCGATAACTTCGATTGGGTAATATTGGTAGTCGAGGTCTGTAGTCAGCTGGATGAAGGGTGAATTCGGCTTTTTCAAATCCCGTATAAACAGGTTGTTACCTCTTCCGGCGCCGGATTCCGTCAGGAAGAGAATCCGTTCGTCTTCACTGGTGCTCGATGTATAGAAACGTTTCGGATAAGCAGGATTCTGATAAATCAGTTTATCTTTAGACTGTGGCTCACCGATTTTGTGATAATAGATTTTGTGATTCTCGTTCACGTTGGAGAACTCTTTTCCTTTGGACGGTGCATCATAGGCACTGTAGTAGAAACCGTCTCCCTGCCAGGCAGCACCGGTGAACTTGGCCCATTCGATGTGGTCTTCCAGCAGTTTTCCGCTTTCGGTATCCATTACATAAATTTCAGACCAGTCCGAACCGCTGCGTGAAATACTGTAAGCGGTGTACTTGCCGTCGTTTGAGAAATAAAGACCGGTCAGTGCTACTGTTCCGTCGTCCGATAGTTTGTTCGGATCGAGGAAAACACGCGGTTCGCCGTCCAATGAGTCCTGCACATAGAATACACTCTGGTTCTGCAGACCGTCATTTTTACTGAAATAATACTTTCCATGTTTCTTGATCGGGGCACTGATTTTCTCGTAATCGGCCAGTGTCGTCAATCGTTTCAGAAGGTTTTCGCGGAACGGGATCTGGCTAAGATACTCATTCGTTACTTTGTTTTGTGCTTCTACCCAGGCAGTAGTGGCTGCACTGGTGTCATTTTCCAACCATCTGTAAGGGTCGGGAACTTGTGTGCCGAAGTACACATCTACAGTGTCTACCTTTGCCGTCTCGGGGTAGACCAGCTTTTTTTGTTGGGGAGCGCATGACATCACCATGATTCCACTCATTAATAAAGTTGCTTTTTTCATGTGAATAAAAAGTCTTTTTGAATAAACTTAAAGTTACAAATCTACAAAATAATAAGAGATAAACAAGTAAACTTTATAAAGAAGATGATGGAAAATGAGATTTAAAGAATTAACTTTGCAAAAGTAATCATCAAGTATAAAGGACTATGGGTAATTTTATTACGAGTATCAAGGTTAATCATATTTTTCATTTGGAGAACTTTTGTATACCAATCTCTGAAAATGAAAAAAAACATCTGATTATTACGGGAAAGAACGGAAGTGGTAAGACTATTTTGTTGAATGCAATTGTGGAGCATTTAAGCAAGGTTTGCAATGATAAGACATTGAGCTTTTTAGATTATGAGAAACATTTAGAGTCTTGCCGAACACGGTTACAGCAATATAAAGTTGTAGGTGATTCACAGAAAATAATATCTAACCAAGATAGTATTGAATTATATAAAACTTGGATTGAAGAAGTTTATGGAAAAGTAGAACTTTCATTCCATGATATATACTCTATACCTAAGGATTTTTTAAGTCAGGACTTTATTATAGCCTACTATGCTGATGAACGTAAGTCTCTTTTTGTAGAACCTAAGAATCCTGTTAAGCCGGATTTGAAGATGAAGACTGATCTGAAACATAATAAAGTAGATCAGTTCTTGAATTTTATGGTTGACTGTAAAGTGCAAGAGGCTTTAGCTCGTAATGAAGGAAAAACAGAGGATGCTGATTATATTCGTCAATGGTTTGTCGGCTTCCGAAATATTCTTCGTCAGATATTTGATGATACAACCTTAGAACTTGATTTCAATTATAAAGATTACTCTTTCCTCATTCAAACACGCGGAAAGTCGTTTAAATTCACCGAACTATCAGCAGGGTATTCGGCTGCATTAGACATTGTAGCCGATTTAATTTTAAAAATGCAATCACAGAATAATGTGGTCCGTGCATACGAGAAAGAAGGAATTGTGTTGATTGATGAAATAGAAACGCATCTTCATTTGGAACTACAACGAGTGATTTTGCCGATATTGACTACTATTTTTCCTAATATACAGTTTGTTGTCACTACTCATTCCCCTTTTATTCTTAATTCTTTAGAGAATGCTGTTGCTTTTGATTTGGAGCATCGTGAACCAATTGAAGATTTAACGGATTATTCTTATGAAGCATTAGCAGAAGGTTACTTTGGTGTTCGTACAGACTCCAGTGAGATTCAAATGCGTTTACAACGGATGGAAGAATTGATTCGTTCCGATCGGCTTTCTATTTCGGATAAAAGTGAGTTGGAAATGTATCTGCAGGATTTTGATAAGATTCCAGAAGCAGTTGCTCCTGCTATTAAAGCTAAATATTATGATCTGAAAAGAGAGTGGCAAAATAAGAATTAATTAAGATGATTAGAATTTGTAAAAATGCAGATAAGCCACAAACTTTAGATAAGAGTTATAATACGGACGAGGTCTGCAAACAATTACTGATGGATCAGAATGATAAATGTTATCTATGCGAACGGCGTTTGACAACTGATTATCAAGTAGAGCATTTTAAATCGCAAGCCAATAATGGAGACTTGAAACAAACATGGGAAAACTTATTTGTAGCTTGTGGATACTGTAACAATAAAAAGTCGAATAAGTATGATGATATCTTAGATCCGACTCAATATGATATCGAAACTATAATAGAACATTCAAATGATTTTGTTAATCAGAAAGCAATATTTGATAGTGATAATAGAACTTCTGAAGTACTTTCAACGATAAAGTTATTGAATTTATTATTTAATGGAAAACTATCTTATAGGAATTGTCGTGAGCAACGATTTTATGATGAATTTATTCAAAAAATGAATTTCTTTTCTTATGTTGTTGATGAATATATGTCAGGTAAGAAAGAATATTATTATCCGGTTATAAAAGAACAGTTGGATATTCGTAGTGAATATTTGGGATTTAAATATGCAATTATTCATAGTAACGATTTGCTGAAACATGATTTTGGAGATATGACGATTTGGAATAAGAAAGGAGAATGACTTTATGCTTAGTAAATATAAATTAAACCAGCTTTACTTCAAAGATACACAGTTCGCCAACCTGATGACAAGGCGAATTTTTAACGTGTTGTTAATCGCCAACCCTTATGACGCTTTTATGCTGGAAGATGACGGGCGCATTGATGAGAAGATTTTCAATGAATACACCTCTTTATCTTTGCGTTATCCACCTCGTTTCTCGCAGGTATCCACAGAGGAGGAGGCATTGGCGCAGTTGGAAAATATGTCGTTCGACCTGGTGATTTGTATGCCGAGCACGGGGGATAATGACAGTTTTGATATCGGTCGTCATATAAAAGAGAAATATGAGCATATTCCTATCGTGATCCTGACTCCTTTCAGCCATGGTATTACCAAACGGATTATCAATGAAGATTTGAGTGCGTTTGAATATGTGTTCTGTTGGTTGGGCAATACCGACCTGCTGGTGTCTATTATCAAATTGATAGAAGACAAGATGAATCTGGAACACGATGTGCAGGAAGTCGGTGTGCAGTTGATTCTTTTGGTGGAGGATGGCATTCGTTTCTATTCTTCTATTTTGCCGAATCTGTATAAGTTCGTGTTGAAGCAGAGTCAGGAGTTCTCTACTGAAGCCTTGAATGCGCACCAGCGTACACTTCGTATGCGCGGGCGGCCTAAGATTGTACTGGCACGTACGTATCAGGAGGCAATGGAAATTTATCATAAGTATCAAAATAATATATTAGGAGTAATCACCGACGTCCGTTTCCCGAAAGTGGAGCGGGGGGAGAAAGACGGTCTGGCAGGTATCAAGCTGTGTGCCGAGATACGCAAGAACGATCCGTTTGTTCCGTTGATTATCCAGTCGTCCGAATCGGAAAATTCGTCTTATGCCGTTAAGTACGGCGCTAGCTTTATTGATAAGAACTCAAAAAAGATGGATGTCGATTTGCGTCGTATCGTTTCCGATAATTTTGGTTTTGGTGATTTTATATTCCGTAACCCGGATACCGGGGAAGAGATTGCCCGTGTCCGGAATCTGAAAGAATTGCAAAACATTCTTTTTGCCGTGCCTGCGGAGTCCTTCTTATATCATATCAGCCGGAATCACGTATCGCGTTGGTTCTATTCTCGTGCCATGTTCCCGGTAGCCGAGTTCTTGAAACCGATTACTTGGAATAGTCTTCAGGATGTGGATGCTCACCGTAAAATCATCTTTGAGGCCATCGTTAAGTATCGTAAGATGAAGAATCAGGGAGTTGTGGCTGTCTTTAAGCGCGACCGCTTCGACCGTTATTCTAACTTTGCCCGTATCGGAGATGGTTCTTTGGGCGGAAAAGGGCGTGGACTGGCTTTTATTGATAATATGGTGAAACGTCATCCGGAGTTTGAAGAGTTTGAGAACGCACGTATTGCTATTCCTAAAACGGTGGTGCTTTGTACGGATGTGTTTGATGAATTTATGGACACTAATAATCTGTATCAGATTGCGCTGTCAGATGCGGATGATGCTACGATTCTGAAATATTTTCTGAAGGCAAAGTTGCCTGACCGCTTGGTGGAGGACTTCTTTACTTTCTTCGATGTAGTGAAATCTCCGATTGCCATCCGTTCCTCATCTTTGCTTGAAGATTCTCATTATCAGCCGTTTGCAGGAATCTATAACACGTACATGATTCCTTATCTGGATGATCGGTATGAAATGTTGCGCATGCTTTCGGATGCCATCAAAGGGGTGTATGCATCAGTCTATTTCCGTGACAGCAAAGCGTATATGCAGGCTACTTCGAATGTGATCGATCAGGAAAAGATGGCTGTTATCTTGCAGGAGGTAGTTGGCAATCAATATGGCGACCGTTATTATCCGTCTATGTCGGGTGTGGCCCGTTCACTGAATTATTATCCTTTAGGAGATGAAAAAGCCGAAGAAGGAACGGTTAATCTGGCTTTGGGATTAGGGAAATATATTGTAGACGGTGGTATGACCCTTCGTTTTTCTCCCTATCATCCCAATCAGGTGTTGCAAACCAGTGAAATGGAAATCGCTCTGAAAGAGACCCAGACCCGTTTCTATGCTTTGGATTTAAAAAATGCCGGACATGATTTTTCTATCGACGATGGTTTCAATTTACTGAAACTCCATGTCAAAGAGGCGGAAAACGATGGTGCCCTGCGTTATATTGCCTCTACGTATGATCCGTACGATCAGATTATCCGAGATGGTCTGTATCCTGGGGGGCGCAAGGTGATTACTTTTGCCAATATCCTGCAACATGATGTTTTCCCGTTGGCTCGTATTCTGCAGTTGGTCTTGAAATATGGTGAACAGGAGATGCGCCGTCCGGTTGAAATTGAATTTGCAGCAACGTTAAGTCGCGAACATGATAAATCCGGAACCTTCTATCTGTTACAGATACGTCCTATCGTAGACAGTAAAGAAATGCTGGACGAAGATTTGAACGAGATATCGGATGAAGATGTGATTCTCCGCTCATATAATTCGTTGGGACACGGTATCATGAATGATATTTATGATGTGGTCTATGTAAAGACCGATAATTATAGTGCCTCCAACAATCAGGCAATTGCTTGGGAGATAGAAAAGATCAACCAACAGTTCTTGAATGAAGGAAAGAATTATGTGCTTGTCGGTCCGGGACGTTGGGGAAGCAGCGATACATGGCTCGGTATTCCTGTGAAGTGGCCTCATATCTCGGCTGCCCGTGTGATTGTGGAAGCCGGACTGACCAACTATCGGGTAGATCCCAGTCAAGGAACACATTTCTTTCAGAATCTGACTTCGTTCGGGGTAGGATATTTCACTATCAACGCCTTTATGAATGATGGTGTGTATAATCAGGACTTCCTCAATGCGCAACCTGCGGTGGAAGAAACGAAATATCTTCGTCATGTCCGCTTTGAGAAACCGATGGTGGTCAAGATGGATGGAAAGAAGAAGCAGGGTGTGGTTTTGATGCCGGAAACTTAAGTGACTGTATAATTTATATTATTCACCCGTTATTTCTATATGCCAATGGACTCATGCCAACATATCGTTTAAAGTATTTGCCGAAAAACGATGTGTTGGCAAAATTGAGTGAGTTAGAAATTTCTTGAATGGAAAGATGAGTAGACTTTAATTGTGATTTGGCATCCATGATAACCATGTGTGAAATAATTTCTGCACATGTATTTCCTGTGACTTTTTTCACTGTAGTACAGAGGTGGATATTTGAAATCTTGAGCTTTTCAGCATACCACATAACATTGCGTGTTTGATTATAATTTTGCATTACCAGTTGAGTGAAATTTTTGTAGATTAATTCGCTTTTAGATAGACATTCTTTGCTGCTTTGCATCTGGTTGTTATACATGGCAGCTATTCCTGCGTGTATGTTGTTATATAGGTGTGGAGTAATTCCTTTGCGAGTTGATTCATTAAAAAAAGTATATAATTTTATCAGGAATTGAAAATAGTCAGCTAGTAACTTTGCTCCTTCTGATTTTAATGAAATGACTGGTCGTCCTATCGCTATGAATAAAGTGTTGATGGCTGAAGGTACTAAATTAGCCTGTTCTATATATTTAGATGAGAATCCTCCGAAGTATAGGCTTATTACAAAGAAAGAATAAGCGCATAAAAAGAAATAAAATCGGTAGAATATATTGTATATTAGCTATTTAATTATCTTTTCCGATTCTGTCCAAGAAAGTATATCAAGTAATGGTTTTAACGATATTTTGTTGTATTTTTGTTGCGTAATACAGAAAATTTTGGTAATTTTGCAGCGTAAAAACAGGGGTAAATCTGCCTGTGAAAAGAAAAAATATAAGGAAAGGAAAACATCATGGCACGACCGAAGAAAGTACAAAAGGTGAAAGAACCTGTCCGCATCCGTCAGCGAAAGTTGGCTAACGGAAACATGAGCCTGTATCTCGATGTCTATGTAAAGGGGGTACGCAAGGTGGAGTCTCTCGGATTGTACCTTGTGCCCGAAACGACACCGATAGACCGCCAGCAGAACAACCATGCAAGGCAGGTTGCCGAGAAAATCAAAGCCGAGCGCATCCTTGCACTGCAGAACCACGGTGTGCGCCAGTGGGACAAGGTGAAACGGTCGTGTATAACGCTTGTGGATTTCCTTAAGGAGTATGAGCAGGAGAAATTCGGTTTCTCTACATCCACCCTCAAAGGCAGACGTGACCTGCGGCTGAAAATCGAAACGTATCTAAAAGAAGCCAACTGCCCGGATATTGTCTTGGCAAACGTGGATGTGGATTTCTGCCGTGGTTTCATCGACTTTCTGCGCTATGCGAAGAACGGGGTGCGCAAGGATGGCAGTGTCATCAGCAACGGTGCGGCGCATCATCATCAGGCAGTCCTGAACGGTGCGCTGAACAAAGCCGTGCGTGACGGCATCCTGTCAGCAAATCCGTTGAAGTCCATCAGTGCAAAGGAGAAGTATCAGCCAACCGAAAGCATGAGGGAATACCTCACATTGGAGGAAATGAAAGCAGCGATGGCTGCGCCCTGCCCCCATGAGGATGTTAAACGTGCGTTCCTGTTCTCCTGTTTCACCGGGCTTCGCCTTAGCGATGTGCGGTCGTTGACATGGGGAAAGATTGTCAAAGCCCCCGATGGAAAGACCTTATATATAAGGATAAAGATGCAGAAGACCCAAAAGCTGATAAACGTGCCGTTATCAAAAGAGGCTGTCGATTGCCTGAACCCCAAAGAGAATCCCGAAGAACCGATTTTCACATTGCCGACGGGGACTTCTAACATTGAGCGGAACATAGAGAAATGGATGCAGAACGCACAGATAGACAAGCATATAACCTATCATTGCAGCCGACATACCGCAGCTACCATGCTGCTCACACTCGGTGCGGACATATACACCACATCGAAGCTGCTCGGTCATGCCAATGTGAACACGACCGCCATCTATGCAAAGATTGTGGACCAAAAGAAAGTGGAAACGGTCAATCTTGTGGATGACTTCTTTTCAAAGCAACCACAAACGGAGGGAAACAGATGAAAATAACGATAAGGACACGGATATTGAAAACGGGAAGCCGATCCATATACCTTGATTTCTATGAAAAGGGGAAAAGATGGATCGAGTACCTGAACCTGTTTCTTGTGCCGGACGACGCACCCGATGCAAGGCGACTCAATGAAGCGGCTATGGCAAAGGCGAATGAGATAAAGTCAAAGCGGATGCTCGGTATTGACGAGGACGAAACGGAGGCAGACAACGACAATACAAAGCAACTGCCCAAACGGATTTTTGCGGATTGGCTTGACTGCCATATCGAAGGAATTAGACGCAATCCGTCCTATTCTCCGGCAACGTACCGCAACTACCGTTCTTGTGTCAATATAATAAAGGAGTATCTGAAACACCGCCGCAGACCCCGCTTCCTGATGTCTAAAATCGACAAGAAGTTTATTGTCGGATTGCTTGACTTCATGAAGAACACCTACCGGAATACCAAATCGCCCGACAATCCCAAAGAATTGTCACTCCACACGCTGCATTTGCACCAGAGTACACTTGTGCGTATGCTCAATGCTGCGGTAAAAGAGGGAGTGATGGATAAAAATCCTTTCTATGCTTTGGGCAGACACGAGCGGATATCCAAACAACAGTCAGAAAGGGAGTATCTCACGAGGGAGGAACTTCTTGCGCTAATCGAGGCTCCGACAACCAACGAGACAACCAAACGGGCATTCCTGTTCTGCTGCTTTACCGGACTGCGGTATAGCGATGTTTCCGTACTGACATGGCGAAATATAAAACAGGTCAATGGAGGACTGGTTATTTCAATTCAAGCCATGCAAAAGACAGGGAAACAGGTAACGATACCATTGAACCAGTCTGCGTTGAAATGGCTGCCGGATAGAAACGGCTGCAAGCCGGGACAAAAAGTCTTTGATATGACCTGCCTTAGTGCCTGCGACAGATGTCTTAAAAAGATGGCTGTTGCCGCAGGGATAGAAAAGAATGTGAGTTTCCACACCAGCCGCCATTCGATGGCTACGCTGTCACTGGCTGCCGGGGGCGACCTTTACACAGTGGGGAAACTGCTCGGTCATACAAGCATCAACTCCACGCAGGTCTATGCCGATGTGGTAATGGGAACCAAGATTGAAGCGGTAAACCGGATTACCAATTTCTTTTCAAGGCAAAGTACGGAAATTTGATGCGGATAGACAAACAAGCATAACAAGATGCTTGACAGGACTTTGAATGGCGGTATTAACCAATATGTGATATAATCTGATTCGAGTCTTGTTATATCGACGAAAAGAAGCGACTCAAATTCATGCAACTGTATGTAGGGTATGAAGGCGTCAAATCCCATATCTTTAGCAAATTCAGTCTCAATGAATGATATGCGCTCCCGTATGTCTGAGTAATGGGATGATTTCTTGAAACAGGGGAAATCATCAGGGAGGGCATAGAAGTCGAACATCGTTGTGAACAGGTGTCGTTCATTGTCGTTGTCCCGATATTGTCGTCTCAATATCATAAGGTCGCGTTTGGCCTGTGCATAGCTCAACATACAGTCCCCGGGTATTCTTCTTCTTTGAAGTGAGAAGTAATATCGCTTTCGGGTAGATATTGAATTGCCGAAGGTATGGGGAAAGGACTTCTTTGACGAATCTTTCTTCTGTTTGACCCTCACAGAGTATGTGGAGAATGGTGTATCTCATACCGGACGCCCTCCAATCATGTTTTTGTTCCACAACTCACTTAGGGTATATTCCTCAAGCCAATCGTGGTACTCTTCTTCTGTCAACTTCCGGGCACATGTGCCCTGCATGTCCGGATCTCGCTCAATCACCGTGACTTCATCGGCCGAGAAGCCGTCAATGATAGCCATTGATTGAGTAGCCACAATAATCTGTGCGTGTTTTGAGACAGCTTGCAAAGTGAGACCTCCAAAACAAAACAGCGTCGGCTACAACTTGATTGGGTTGTAGCCGACGCTGCTATATGCTGCACCTTTAACGTGTAGTTGAGTTAATGCTTACGCTTTTGCCGTTATCGGCTCATTATCGTTGATGCAAGCAGAAAAAACGCAAGCATCAACGTAAAAAACAGGATATTTATTGGCTTTTTCGTTATCTCAGTTTGATTATAATGATATTCTTAAAAATGAATCAGCTCCTGTCCAGGCATTATCTACAGAGAACCGGCGGTCTTTGTCAGACAAAATTATTGAACTAAATTCAGGGAGTACAATAGGATTTTTTCCATCCGGATGAATGATAAAACGCAAAGAAGTAGGATTCTTGAGTTGGATATTATGGCCATTTACGGGAGAGATGGAAACACAACTCATAAAGAGTTGACGTAAAAGGTATTCCTGTCCCATTAATGTCCCTCCTGCACCATATCCGATGGTACGTCTATTTTCAAGAGCATCTCTAATTGCATCAAGAGAACGGTCCTTCGCTAAGATTATCGTCATGTCCCGACGTAGTCCTCTACCAATATATTCCTCAAACGATGTATTGTGAAGGTCGGTCGTCGATGCTACGAATAAGCTGTCTTCTTTTGCCCGGTCTATAGTTCCGGGACAAAATGCTGTGCCATTGTTGGTTTCTATTCCGTCAATAAGCCCTTCGCCGTATGCTTTTAGTTCAAAATCCGGATGTTGAATCGATTCACGGCGCCAACCGGGATGATTATGCATCACCAAAGCTCCCTGAGCTTTGGCGTTGCGAATTGCGGTGAGAGGATTTGGGTCATATATGCCATTGTTATCTGTTGTGAACAGAGCGTTATAGTGTCCGATACCTTTTGGCTCACGTGTGATTTCTGTACCGGGAATAATAAGCAGACCATAGCTGACGGCAGCTTTCTTGGAAAGTTCAACAGATTTGTTCAGATCTTGCTTTGGTTTAACATTAGGTTTTTTATTCACATTATGAGCCTCGATACCATCAGGGAGTGTAGCTCCCAGATAACCTATCATATCAGTATCGGCGGGATGATATTCAATGTGATCAGTCACAGAAATAGCATCAAGACCATCGAGCCAGGCTTCCCGGACACGAGCAGACGGCGACAGATGTCCGTCAGAAAAATATGTATGAAGATGAAGATCCGCCTTCAGTGGAATATATCCTCCGATGGAATCGGGAAGTATGAACTCGACGCGAGTGGAGGCTCCTGTACGATTTGCCTGATGTAACATATCACGATTTGTAGCCTCGGTGTAATATGTTTGCCCTGATGCTTTTACTTGACCGACAAGAAAGATGAGGGTAATAATTATAAGTTGTTTCATTGTTTTATAAGTTGTTTAATTGTTTTATAAGAAGAATTTAAAACTATCAGAACCCTAAACCATCATCCCATCCGGGATTCTGTGTCAAGCTTTTATTCAGCGAGCGTTCATGGATAGGAATTGGGTAAAGATAATCTCTTTGCTCATTGAAGTTAACTCTTGGAACACTCCTGTGGTAATAAATGTAGCCATGATTATTATTTGACAACAATATATCCTTTCCGAGAGCATATACCTGAACTCCAACTCCGGCATGGGGTTTAGAAGTACCCTGATTATAAAAGATCACGTCAACTTTCCCATCCCCGGATAAGTCATATTCTCCGGCTCCTGCAATATACATTCCCATAAATGGAGAAAATGATTTATCATCAGAGTCATTTATTGCATATCCTGCTTTCCATCGCATAAGGTCAGACCAACGGAAGCCTTCCTGTACGAGTTCAACGGTACGCTCACGACGTATTTCAAGTATGACACCCTTGTTGGTACCTTCAACATTTGGGAAACCTGTTTTAGGGTCGCAAAGATATGGATCAGGGATAGCGTTCGACATCTCCATGTCAATCCCGGGCATACCGACACGACCACGCAGCAGATTTACGGAGCGGTCAAGATCCGACTGCGTCAATGTCCCCAGTTCTGCCTTTGCCTCTGCATAATTCAGAAGGACTTCAGCATATCTGATGACAGGTAAATCATTTACTGAATAGCTTGCCCTGTCGGTATTGCCTCCGGCAGCCGTGGGATCTTGTACGAATTTGATAGGTTGATATCCTGTGATTGCAACGCCGAGGTCCGGAGCGAGAATCTCTTTCTTTCCGATTCGTGTATAACCGGGGGTACGTATAGACTGAGCCAAACGGGGGTCACGGTTTGCAGTCTCTTCATTAAATCCCATTGTCTCCCAACCGGGACGGTCAGTAAATCGGGTTCCATCTGAATTAAGATACATACAAACCATCTTGCGGGTATAGCCGGGACGTCCCTGATTGCTCAACAGCATGTGTGCGTTTGAGCCATGTGAATTGTTAAAGATTGCATAGCGGTAGCTAATGGCGAGGATATATTCGTTCGGATTGGCATCATCCTCTGCAAAGAGAATATTGTAGTCGGTAGAGGGAGAGCCGGTAGAATAAAGCGAATATTCACCACTGTCAATCAGCTTGCCTGCTGCATCAGCCGATTGGGCTAAGTAATAGTCTGCGTCATGTCCTTCAATCCGTAAGTTGTGATACTTGCGATAAGTACCTTCAAACAGACATACTCTGCTTTTGAAAGCGAGAGCAGCACCTTTGGTTACTCTATAGGGGGCTTCAGCCTCATTTTTGCGGGAGGGAAGATGTTCGATTGCGAAATCGAGATCCTCCAGCATTTTCTGCATCACTAACTCGCGTGAATCGCGAGGCTTGTAGAGTTCAGGATCAGTATCGCTGAGTTCGGCATCGTACCAAGGCACATCGCCAAATCGTTCGATTTTGTCAGCATAGAAGTACGCACGGAAGAATCTGGCGACAGCTGAATATTTTTCGGCGGCATCGGAATCTTCGCATTTGTCAATGTTGCCAAGCAAAGTGTTGATACGTCTGAGGTCTGTCCATGACCATCCACCGCCTGAAGCGGGGACGGTACGATAGGAGCCTCCCATCAGCTCATCGGAGAGCGACTGACATACATAAATGTCGCTCTGATCCTTGTATTGAACTTTGGGAAGGATGTTATTATATAAAGGATTCGTGAAGAGCTCCAGGTCTGAAGCTGTACGGAAATATTCTTCCGATGATATTCTGTCCTTCGGCAGAAGGTCAAGATCGTCGTTGCACCCACACATCAGAGTGGCAGCTACGGTGAAAACCAGATATTTTATTATTTTCATATTCTCTGTTAATTATAATGTTATATCAATTCCGAACATATAGGTTTTTGCCCAAGGATAATACATCGCATTAAGTTGATTGCTGGTGCGACTGAAGGCGGCTTCCGGATCAATATATTTGGAATGTTTCTTTATGGGAGACCAGTAACACAGATTCTCGGCTGTGAAATATACGCGCAGTTGTTTGATTGATACTTTTGAAAGTATTTTTTCGGGGATAGAATATCCTATTGTCAGATTTTTGAAACGCATATAGCGGATATTCTGAAGATACCTGTCATTTACAAAGCTTAACTGACCATTTTTTGCTGACTGTCCGAGAGGACGGGGGAAATATGCACCCGGGTTGTCCTTCGACCAACATTGGTCGATAAAGTTACGTGGTATATATCCTGCCACAGGATCCGAAAATGAACCCCAAAATTGGTAGTTATAACCATTTGGATACCAATAGTGGTTGCCGGTTCCTTGAAAGAAGGCATAAATATCAAATCCCATATAGTTTAGGGACCCGGAGAATCCATATTGGAGGGTAGGAAGTTCATTCCCGATGATTTTTCTATCACCCGGTTTCAAAGCAGAGTCCTCACCTATAGATATCTTGCCATCTCCATCAAGATCAGCAAATTTAAGATCACCTGCCATCCATATCCCTTGAGGAAGATTCTTGGCAACAACTCCAAGATCGACCTGAGATGAATATTGGGCTGCCTCTTCATCAGAAGCAAACAGACCATCTACATGATAACCCCATATTTCACCAAGTTTCATGCCCGGATAGTATTTCTTTGCAAATACTTTCTCAGGATTATCATAACGTGTTATCCGTGCATCATAATTACTGAGATTGGCAGAAACAGAATAAGAAAGGTTGTGACCGAATATCTTCAGATTATCACGCCATGTGGCAGAAAGTTCATATCCTTTTGTCCGCAAGTCCGCCGTGTTCATCTGCGGAGGAGTGGCACCATATACTCCGGGAAGCTCAATACCATCGGTAAGCATATTAACAGTATTTCGCACATAAATGTCTCCGGTAAAATTCAGACGATTGTTGAACATCGCCAGATCTGCACCAATATCCCACTGATGTGCCGTTTCCCAAGTAAGGTTTTGTGCTATCGGCGCTCCGATAGACGAATATTTCGCCTTTGTATCAGAACCAAAGTTGAATGTGTCAAAGTTACTGAGAGTAATCATACGAAGGAACGTATAAAAAGAAGATACGTTCTGGTTTCCCAGACTTCCGTATGAAACCCTAAATTTCAGATTGCTAAGTGACGGGCGTGCCCATTCCATGAATTTTTCTTCGGATATTCTCCAGCCTACGGAACCGGAAGGGAAGAATCCCCAACGGTTATTGGAAGCAAAACGGGAAGTGCCATCATAACGTCCGCTAATCTCAGCAAGATAACGTCCGTCATAATCATAGTTGACACGTCCGAACCATCCTGCAAGCTTGTATTCGTTCTGACCACCTCCCATTGAAAACATGGTTGTTGCGAGATTCAAGTCATCGAGGTCATCTGATGACAACTCATAACCTACTGCACTGAGATTTTTTTTATGCCAATGTTCATAATTAAAACCAAATGTTGCGGCTAAATTATGTTTATCATTCCAGCTTTGATTATAATTTGCATAGGCATTTACAGATATATAGTTCGATGTATAAACCTGTTCAGTAAGTTTGTTTTGTCCGGCTCCAATCCCGTAAAAGTCCATTTCGGAATCAGGATACATCCTGAAATTCAAATGATTTGAACGCCAATAATTACGGTCCTGATCAAATTTGTATGAAAAATCGCCTGTAATACTTAATTGCTTGATAGGGGTTACTATAAGACGGGAAGTATTTACAAAACTCATATTGCGTTCAAGATTTCGATGTGAGCCCTCTCCAATCATAATATGACGGCCATTTGCCATTTTTGTACTCTGATAAGGTACTGAGTATATCCATGTTCCATCCGGATTCTTGTTGGGATAACATGCAAATGCACCATTTGCAGAATATCCGAATGTGTCTTCTATACTGCCGTTTCCCTGAGATTTATAGGAAGTAGAGTAAAGTGATGTGTTATTGGAAAATCGCGCCCATTTTGTAACAGGGAACTCTATTTTAGACCGAAGATTATATTTGTTATAGGTATCAGGATTAACTTTCAAGATGCCTTTACGGTATTCATACGCTCCGGATACGAAGTAATTTACATCGCCAATGCCGCCTGACAGTGATATATTGTGCTGCATTTTAGGCCGGTTATCACTGAAATTCATGTGATAATGGTCATAGTTTCCATAATATACCCACTGTTTTTTTCCATTACGTACATCTTCAACTACCCACGGACGATCCGGATGTTCCGTACGGTCGTTGACGCGTGCCAGTAACTCAGCCATATCCTCGTCTGTGTAGTCTATGATATTTTTACCGTCTTTAGCTCGGGCAAATAAGTTGGCAGTATAGACAGACCAATAACCACGGTCCTCATAATCTGTACTGTTGGTGTTTGCCTCCCAGCCGAATCTGCCACTGTATCGAACTGTAGTCCTGGCTCTTTTCCCTGTTGCATCATCGCTTTCTCCAGCCTTAGTGGTGACCAAAATAACACCAAATGCGGCACGAGCTCCATATATGGCTGCGGCTGAAGCGTCTTTGACAACTGAAATACTCTTGACATCGCTTGGGTTGACTTGGCTAAGATCACCTTCAACACCATCTACCAGAACAAGAGGATTGGTGGCATTTACTGAAGTGGTGCCACGTACATTGATTGATGGAGATTTGTTCGGAAGACCGGACCCCGTCGTGATGTTAAGTCCGGGAGTCGTGCCTTGAAGCATTGAGGTAAGTGACTGGGACGGACGATCGGAAAGCTCCTTATCTGTAATTACCGAGACCGCTCCTGTGAGATTAACCTTTTTTTGTGTGCCATAGCCCACCACTACGACCTCATCAAGAGCCTGAGCGTCTTCAGTCATTGTTACGGTTATTTTATTCTCGTTAGGCTTCAAATCTATTTCCAAAGTTTGATAGCCTATATAGGAGAAAGTCAGTTTTTTTACGCCGGAGGGAAGTGTAATTTCAAACTTACCATTTATGTCAGTCGTTATCCCGATCTTGTATTCTCGATTGAATACACTGACACCCACTAACGGGTCTCCGCTTTTTTCGACAACTTCACCGCTAAGCGTTCTTGTCTGTGCTGCTGCTCCGATTGCAGTTATGCAAACCACGAGCAGCAAAATTAATTTTTTTGTTAATGCACTCCTCATAACATAAGATAATTATTAATTCATTTCATGATTTTTGTGTTCTATACATTTTGTTTTCGCTGCAAAATTCCATAAATTTTATTTCATACTTATTTCGGAAATATTAAATACTTATTTTCTTTAATTGTGGGGACTACTTGTTTCTTGTGTACAACTACCTGCGCGGGAGCAAGAAATTGATGCTATATTTAATTCCCAGCCTGTTATAACCATTCACCCGTTGTTGCACAACTGATTGATTCTATCGCTTGTCTTACCTATATACCGGAAAGCACACAAGGCTTCTTGCCTATAATTATAAGCGTAAGCGACGGGGTTGACAGCCTTTCATATCGTTACAATGAAGACTGGTAACAACTGACAGAATACGACTGGCTGGATGCCATAATGCCGATTGAAATGTGCGAATGGACATCAAATGGCTGTCCGCTTCCACCATTAAACGAGGTAGTAAAAGTAGTAGGTGTTCCCCGTGTAAATAAAGACGGTTTACTAAAAATAGACTGTTCGTATGACACATCCCCGGTTTATACCAGTTCGGACAAATCTGTGCGCATTGACGACATCCGAGAAAAATATTTTGGAGGATTATCTTGCCGACCGAATGGCGGCAAGCAAGGATGTAAGCCGATTTATTAACGTTTGTAGTCGGCGGGGTATCGGTATTCAGTTCATCGTTGACGGATTCAAAGACGGGATAGATTATGACCTCTCCACACCGGAGTTTATCAAGCAGTGGGAAAACTGGGGCGGCAGTGATTCTATTGTAGTTTCACTGCCGAAGCAAAGACAATAGTTCAGATTGCTTTGTCGCTGCCATTACAAGAGACAGCCTATAAAGAGAATGAACCAATGTTCCCCTATAAAGGGACTGATTATTTGCTTCTATTTTTGGTTTCCTTTTTAACGGCTTTGACCTGTTCCCGAAATATGGTCAGCGTGGAATCCACGCCGACCGTTTCCGTCAGTTTCTCATAAGCCCCGACAGTCACAGCTAATCCCGGATGCAGTTCATTGAGCATGACCGTAGCCACCCGGTATTTGTCTGCGACCGTTCTCAACCGTCTGTTTTCCTCTCGGTAATCATGCCATTGTACCCAACTGACGGCAAAAAGGGCAAAGAATACGAGCGTACAGCCTATACCAGTCCATACATAAGGATTTTTGTGCCAGCCATCGGGAACTCTGCTCCATAACAGCCTTGTTGCGTTTATTGCCTTGTCCGGGCGGATTGTCTGCCACAGTTCCCGCATGAACCCTTGCTTTGGTTGCGGCTTTTCCGAAGCCAGCCTGTCATTCTCAATGTGATTTGTAAGCATTTCCAGAATCATGTTGAGCTGTTCCTTGATAGTGGGAACACCGCTTTTGCGCATTTCCTTGTCGTTGGCATTTAGATATAAGCGCAGACTCGCTACCGCCTCATCACCTATTGATTGCTTGTATTCCTCGATGGCTTCCTTGCTTCCGAAAATGACATTGACATTTTCCGGTGCATTGCCATTGAAGAACTGTATAACAGGCTCCAGCTTCGCTTCCAGCCTTTTCAATGCCTCGCTCTTGTCCGGGCTATCCTTTGCGTCCAGTTTCTCCTTGATTGCCTCAATGTCCTCCGCCAATGCCCCGATAAGGTCGGCTATGTTCTGTAAATTGTCCTTCATCTTCTTCTCCTTCTTGGTTTAAGTTTGTCCTTTTCGTTGTCATTATCGCCCCAGCCGCTTTCGTTTCCTCCACCTCCGCCGCCGGATGACACCTTGGCTTGGTGCGGCTGCAGGCACAACTCTATGAGTGCGCCGATAGTTACTTGAACGATGTTCGAGCCGGATTCAGCAAGATTGCCGCCGTTGCCGTCCGTTTCCGCTCCGGCTGATGATGGTTGTTCTATAAAAGTACCTACCGTATGGCTATCCGTTGCCATGCCTTGCATGGTTGGTGGTGTCCGTCCGTCAAAGCTGTTGTCCGGCACACGGGGCTTCCATTCCATACCCTCGACAATGCGGCTTCCGAACAGCCTGTCCAGCTTATAAAAGCTCATGCTCCGGTCTATCCGTGAGCCGCTGAACGAGATTTCATCTTTCGTGAACGACACTCCGATGATTTTACCTTCATTTCTATTGTATTTGAAATTCGCTCCGATGCCTTGTTTCGCCAACCTATCACACAAATCCGACCAGCAGTTACAATGGGGTAATGCCGCCTTGATAGCGTCATAGATTTGGTATTTCACCTTGTCCTTTCCACGCAGGCGGTCACGTTTCACGTTCATCTTGCCCTTGGAGAAGTGTAGCCCGTATTCCCTCGTGAGAGCCTTGCATACCTTCACGTTTCGCACATCATCGTTGCTGTCGCTGACGGTCTTCCCGTCATTGTCCACCCTGTTCGCCACGATGTGCAGATGCTGGTGTTCCCTGTCGGTATGGCGGCTCACTATATACTGGGTGTTCACAATACCCATGCGCCGCATATACTCACGGGCGATTTCGACCATCAGGGCATCCGTAAGCTTGGGCGCGTCCTCGTGTGCGAAGTCCAGCGATATATGGTACACCGGATTTTTCAGTTTGCGTCCCGGCTTGTCGTCCGCCTGTCCCTGCATACTCCTTGCGATGGAGGTGTTGTCATCAAGCCTCACGTCCTTGCTGTCGATGAGCCGTGCCTTCTTCGGGTTATTCACATAGTTCACCACTCTGGCGAAACTTGCCCGTTTCTTCAAGTCGCCCATCATATCTTCTCGATGATTTTGTTGAACTCGCCCAGCAAGTCCATGATTTTGCCTTTCAAAAGAGAAAAGCCATGCTGATGCGCCATCTTCGCCAGTTGGTTCAGGTTGTTGCACCCACCTTCCAGCATCCTTATCTGCCGCCTGTCCTCCTGCGTCCGTGCCGCCTCGACTTTGCCGTGCAGCAACAGTTCGCGCAGGAAGTGCGAAGGCTTCTTGCCCGCATCGGTTATCCGTTTCATGACTGCCTTCCACTCGGCAAGCGTGAGCCGTGTGGATATGGTCTTTGTCCGAGCCTTGCCCTTCACCGCTTTGGGGCGGCCTCCCTTGTTCCTGTTCTCCTGATATGTCATATCCGTTTTCTTTTATCCGTTAAACCTTTCTGTTTTTTAGGGCTGAATTTGCGGCTTGCCGTTTCCTGTGTGGTCGGGTCGCCATTGGTGGCGTGGTTTTCGTGGACGAAAACATTAACTTGCCAGCCCTAAAACATTCCCCTGTTAAAATGCCCCTTTCTGCTGTGTCTGCCATTTATATACAAGAGGTAATACCGCCAAATATGGTCTGTTCGTCCTGCATGGTTGACGGCTTGCCCTCCGTATGAGTTGCGGTCAAGTCGTCATTTCCCGATGCTGATTGTTGGGGCGATATTCGGTTTGTTTCTTCTTTCCCTCTTATCGCTTTTGCAAAGTTTTCGGCCTCCTGCTGCGAGTTGAAGATATAGCCGCCCTTGCCGAAATCGCTCCAATAGCCGTTGAAATTCCGTGCCGTCTGCACAAATTTCCGCTCTCCGACAGCTTCAATTTCCTTTGAGAAAAGCACGGCAAAGATGGTCGCTCCGCTTCTTGAATGTGTCCGGCTTTCGATGGAATACGGTTTGTTCTCACACTCCGAAGCGGTGACTTTGCTGTTATCCCCATCAACATTTTCCGAGGAATTTTGTGCGGAAATTGCGCTGTTTTCACTTGGATTTTCGTCCGGCTTGCTCTCCGGTTTCCGCTCATTATCCGTAGAAATTTCATCATTCTGCGGCTTCCGTCTGCGCTTGGGTGTATCTTTCGGAACAACAGAATCCATAAGCCATGATTGGATTTCGGAACGAAGAAAATAAAGTTTGTTGCCCTGCTTGCGGTATGGAATCCTGTGTTCGGAAGTCATCGCATAGATGGTGGAAACGGACTTGCAGAGCATGGCAGACACATCCCCAACCGTCATGATTTCCGGCGAGGGAGTGGCGGCGGTTGAGGAAACGATCTGCTCGAACATTCCGGTCAGGCGGTCTATCTTCTCATGGAGTTCTGCCACCGACCGGGGGAGATTGTCAAAAGACAGGTGTGGATTTTCGCTTTCAGTCATATACGGATTGTGTCTGTGTTTGAAGAAAGGGAACTAATCATTTTTGGCGAGATTACGCATGATGGTATGTGCTTCCTCTGAAATCTGCCCCTGTGAGGCGACAGGATTCTGCCTGAGCCATTTCAGGAGTTCGGACTTCTCAAAATACACCATCTTGTTGTTGGGCTTAAAGTACGGGATGACCTGATTGTGTGTCATCTTGTAGAGCGAACTTTTGGAAATGCCTAAGAACATGGCGGCTTCCTCCAGATTCAGAACCTCCTTTGAGGCGTAAACCACGTTCTTGACTCTCTCCAGCTCCTGTTTCAGTCCGTCCACCACCTTTCGGAGCAGGGCGGTTTCGTTCGGTTTTTGTTCTGTTTTACACATAGTCGTTATTTTATAATTTGATTTATTTTTTGTCGGTTGTGGTTGCTTCCGATTCGATTTGTCAGTACAAAGTTAATGCGAAAAGAATCTGCAAACAAACACGCAATTCCTTGTTTAACAGCCTGTTTTGCGATGTATTATGACAACATGGACAGTCTGTTTTATTCTTCCAATGTGTGCATTTTCGGCTTTTTCTGTCAGATGATTATCTGGCAAGGATGCCGGATAATTTTTGCAATATCTTGTTCATAGCAAAGGCGGCTAATCTGACAGGAAATTTGTAACTTTGCCACATATTTATCTGCCAGTCCTGCCAGATAATTTTCGCCCATGAGAGAGGTAGGTTTGCTTCATCAAATGCCGGATAAACAGCATAGGTTAAAAATGGTGAATTAACATATCATACTCTCAGAGTTTGATTTTGACCGGCGAGAGATACATCTTAAAATCACGCGCAACATTTTATGATATTTCTGTTGCAACTTTGTTGCGTAAGCCTTAAACTATTTAATATGATGACTGATATACAATTAGTTATAAAATATCGTGATATTACGAAATAAAGTATCGGTTCACTATTTACACTGTGTATTTGAAGAATGCTTCCGGGCATAATTGTAATGAAATCATTAGCTCGCACCGTAATGCGATTTAGGTTGACTGAAGCTTCGATTTCTCCTTTCATACATAACACGAATATTTCAGCTTTTAACCGACAGGGAAAGTTTGTATATAAATTGAGCAATTCTTTATTGACTCCTGTTCCTATGAGCCATTCTTCTGGCAAATCTATTTTGGGTAATTCTTTCATTATATCATGCTTTTTACTTCGTACAAAGATATATTGATTATTGAAAATAGACTATCTTTCCTTTTTTAAATTATAATTTTGACTTGAAAAATGGTGTTTTAGAAGGTCTTTGGGGTATATTTCTTTAAAAATAGAACAGAAACAAGAAAAATAGACCTTGCGAAGGTGTGAAAATAATGGTTACTTTGCACCTGTGAAATTTTGGTATCTGTGCGATGGTATATCGTGCATATGCTTTTATTAATTAAAAAGAGAATTTAGAAATGAAAAAGAATTTATTTTATTATCTGTTTGTAGTATTGTGTACTGCGACATTGTTTACGTCTTGTAGTGATGACGATGATAATGGTAAGAATGGTGATGATCAAGTTACTGATATAAGTGGTAAATATAAAGGTAGTTTGGTCGTATCCATTGATGGAAGTGCAGCTGATCCTGTCTCTCAAGTGATATCTATTGCTAAATCAGGTGAACAAACATCACAAGTTGTATTGTCTTTGAAGAACTTTTCATTCGCCGGTCGGTTGGTCGGTGATATTGAAGTACCTTGTACGGTAGAAGAAAAAGATGGAGTGCAATCTTTTAGCGGTCAAAAGGACTTGAAGTTTACGACAGAATTTGGTCAGGCATTGGGTACACTTCCTACATCGGTTAATGGAACTGTGAAGAATGGAAAAATTAGTATGAAGATTGGTGTAACAGTTGCGCTTTTAGGACAAACGGTTGATGTTGATTTTGACGGAGATAAGATGTCTGGTAATGAAAGTAGTGAAGCGAAGATTTCTGATTTTGTTATTGATAGTGATTTTATCACAGAACAACCTGTTATTGATGATGAGAATGGAACTATTACTTTTAAGGTTAATGAGGCAGCAACTGATGATGATTTGAAAGCATTAATTCCTACATTTAATATTTCTGATAAAGCTACGGTTTCTCCTGTAAGTGGTGTTGCACAAGATTTCTCTAGTAATAAAGTTGTAATTTATACAGTGACTGCGGAAGATGGGACAATAAAAACTTATAATGCCTCTATTTCGGGATATATTATGAAGTTCTCATTTGAAGAATGGAAGACTGTTGGGACTGGTCCTGCCAAACATGAGGAACCACTTCCTAGTGAGGTTTTGGCTTCAAGTGTTCAAGGGGCATCTTTATTGGGTATCTTTGGTTGGTCTGGAGGATTTCCTGTTGAAAAGACTGATGATGCTAAGGATGGGGAATATGCAATCAAATTGGTTACTTTAGATACTCATGAAATTTCATCCCCTTTTGTTCCTGCCTTAACAGCTGGTTCTCTTTTTACTGGCACTTTTAATGCCGGGCCAGCAATGAGTGGAGATCAATTGTCTTGTACAAGGTTTGGTGTTGAGTATAATAAGAAACCGTTAACTTTGAAGGGATGGTATAAATATACTCCCGGGGATAAATATATGAATGGTACAGACAAGAAAAATGTAACCTATCCAGAAGGAACAGATGAATGTGCTATTCAAGGTGTGTTGTATGAAGCTGTTGATGAAGAAGAAAACTCCGTAACTTTAACGGGACATGACATTAATGATTCGAAGTATCGTGTTGCTACAGCAGCTTTATCGGATGGAAGTGCAAAAGCTGATTATACTTATTTTGAATTACCTTTTACATTTTTAGAAGGTAAAGAGTATGATGCTAATAAGAAATATAAGTTGGCAATTATATGTTCATCTAGTAAAGATGGAGATAAGTTTATAGGAGCAGGGGGAAGTACGTTGATTATTGATGCACTTGAAGTTGTTGGAGAATAATATTCAAGTTTGTTGTATATAAAAACGAAGATTTTAGGGATATTTCCTGTATAATAAAAAGGTAACTAATTCTTTGCGAGTTAGTTGCCTTTTTTAGGAATTATAGAATGCGATATTTTTTGAATTTTTAGACTCTGTTCGAAAACGGTTCAGTTTGAAAGTTTCTTTGCAGAATAGCTATCCTAAAAACGATTCATTCCCATATAGACCTGAGTCAAATCTTACTATTCTACCTGCTATAAGTATGCTTCATGCGGCTTGCCGAATATGACTGTGGATGTTTTTTTAAAAGTTTGCTATGTTTTTCGGATCAGTTCGAAAACTTGGGGATTTGATTCAGGATAATCACATTCTTAAAATTGATTCATTTTGGTGCGGAAATGAATTAAACGATGGTTTCCAATAGTTAGTAAAAGATAATCTATTGCAATACTGTATTTAGTTTCCTGTCTTTTATAAATAATAATTAGTCGTCCCTTAAAAAGTACTCATCTGCGGGATATTGC
>UMKA01033066.1_pt1 | contig 25836 bp, 22 predicted proteins | sample 1966211 | NCBI WGS metagenome assembly UMKA01 (sample SAMEA4836165, study PRJEB28245) | human gut metagenome | biome: gut microbiome; material: fecal sample | place: Denmark | collected 2008
TTGATTTGTTCTTTCTAACATAAGTCTCCTCCTTACTTTGAAGATATGAAAAAGGCAGCGATTTCGCTGCCCCGGGTGTTAACCGGCTTTTGCTTCTTTGTGTTTCTGGCGTTCAATGATTTCCAGAAGTTCCTGCCGGTCGGTGGTAATCAGTTCCTTTTCCAGCGTGGATGCTTTGAATTCCACCGTAATGTTATTGTTGTTTGTTGAGATCAGGCCATTCCCCCTTTGAAAATGTGTGATATTCATGACTTCGGTTTCAGACAGGTGCAGGATATTTTTTACCCGCTGTGCCTCTTCATCCTCCATGTTCAGGATGATCTTGGTCTTACAGTTGTTGATGATACCTTTTCCATATTTACCATCATCCAGTGCAAAGAAATCATTTAAATCTTGTGTGGCAAAAATGCCGGCTCCTGAGTAGGCACGGATGATTTTGGCAATCTCCAGAACAAATTCTGCAGCCAGACGGTTACTGGAAGCACCGATGAGCTGCCATACCTCATCTACAAAGATCGCTTTTTCCTCTGTCCGGTTTTCTTTCGCTTTATCCCAGACGTAATCCAAGGCAACGAACATACCTACTGTTAAGAGATCACTGGAGCCTGTCAGCTCTGAGATATCCAAAACAGTATATTTATTGGTTAGGTCTACGTTGGTCTTCTGATTGAAAGAAGAAGCAGAGCCGTGGACCAGGCGGTTCAGGATATGTGCCAGACGTTTGGTATCCGGACTTTCCATCAGGATATTATAGACATCCTCAAGGATCGGCATTTCCTTATACTGGTCTGGATGATCCGGGTCAATCAGGGATTCGTTTTTATGCGTAATCCCTTTTCTGGCATAGGTTTTAATAAGTGCCTCATCCAGAAGCTGTTTCTCCTCATGATTCATGTCAGGAATCAGGAGAGAGAAGAAGATATGGAGCCTCTGGATTTTGGAAGCCAGAGCGGAAGCATCCAGTGTCGGTCCGTCCAGCAGTTCATTGACAGAATTATCAACTTTGCGGATCTCCATGACGTTAATACAATTTTGGCTGGCAGGAGAGATCTGGATGAATTCTCCACCCACGTTTTTACAGGCCCGGTAAAATTCATGTCCCTTCAGAGGAGCAATGATGAAGACCTGGATTCCCTTCCGCCGCATCCGAAGTGCCATAGTCTGCATGGTGAAGGTTTTGCCAGCACCAGAACATCCAAGGATACAGATGTTGGAGTTTTTATACTGTTTGGAATCAAAAATATCTGCGATGACCAGTGAATTATTATGCTTATTTACTCCGAATAAGATGCCGTTGTCGTCACAGATGGAGTAGCTGGTGAACGGGTAGCAGCTTGCAGCTCCCGTAGTCAGGACATTTCGTTTTGACAGTTCATAGAGTTTTTTATCCAGGTTTGCAAGCGGCAGGGAGGATAGGAAACCCTGTTCCTGTAAGAAGTAGCAGGAGTGCAGATCCATATCCTGGGAAATTAATAGTTTCTTCATCTCCTGAATACGCCACTGCAGTTCCTCAAGATCAGAAGCAGTAATCGTGATCAGGAGATTGATATAGTAAAAGTCTTCGTTATTTGCCAGACCAGCCTTCAGAAAGTATCCAGAGCGGATCGCAGAATCCAGATCATCAAAGTCTGCGTTTGTATCGGATGCATCCTTGATCTTTGAACGGTTGATACGGATCTGTTGTCCAAGCCGCTGCTGGATCTTATCCTTTGGCTGTTTATGCAGATAAAAATCAATGTCTATGCCTTCCCCGGCGTTGATCAGTAAGGACAGCCAACCGGGTGCGACTTTCTGTTTATAGCCGTCGCTTGGAACCAATAGGTACGCATGGTAAATTCCGTTAATACGCACATAATTGGAGTGCCGGAAATCCACGGACTCCGGTGCAATGAACTCGTTGATGCGGATATGATCCAGTTCTTCCTGGCGACCTTCCTTCATATAGCGTGCAAGGACATCTGCAATCCGATCCTGAAGAGGCTTTTCTGTACAAAGGGTGCGGTTTAATAACGTGTATAGGACATCGGTTGTAAATTCATCTTCATTATCATGGGTAACCACCTGATTCCCGCATTGATATAAGAACGTTTTAGCTGTCTGGGCAGCTGTCTCCAGTGCAGCAAGAATTTCTTTTTCTTCTACTTTCCGGTTTACATTGAATGGTTCATACTCAAAAATCAGAAAGAACCGTCTTGAAACGGCCTCTCTGGAGCTTAATTTCTTTACGAACTGGATGTAATCCTTCTGTAGTTCCCGACAGTGCGGATTGGTCTCACGGGACAGTTCCAGTGCTGCCTGTTCCAGATGTTTATTGATATCTGCCTTTTTGGAGATCATCTTAATCTGCAATTTGACCGGGCTGATTTTTAAGTAGGAGATAAAGCTGTAAATGATGCCTTGCTGTTCCCTTGCGCTTCGCAAAAGGAAGTTGATAGGTTCAATCTCCAGAATCTTTACATATCGGTGGTCATTGGTATAGATGATCCCGTTGGCAATTTTATCAATCGGAAGATAATCCTCCAGTGTCATGTCCTTTCGCTTTTTCTTTTTCGAGGAAACGGAAGGTGAAGGATCAGGTTGTTTCTTATTGGAGCGTGCATCTTTTTTCGCAGCTTTCTCCAAACGTTTTGCCTCCTTTTGTGCAAGCTTATCCTGATGCAGATTTTCTTTATGCCGTTGTTTTTCGGTTTTTAAACGCTGTTTCTTTTCACGTTTCGCAACCTTGAGAGCTTTCGCCTGTTCCTTTTTCCTTTGTTTCTTTTCAAATTTCAGAATTCGGATATCTTCCCTGGTCTGCTTCTTTATGCCGCGTTTTGTAGATATATCATAGAGGCGACGCTCTTTTTTTTTAGAGGCTGGTGTGGGAGAAACTTTTGAATCGGGTAGAATCTCTTCCTCTGAAGAAGATGGCATATTACAGGGAACCTCCTCATCATGTGTAGCTGTCTCCATTGGTTGAGGTGATGGCTTCTCTTTTTTCTCCCGGTTCTTTTTCGTCTTTGGTTCTTTTTGACGAGGATTTTTACGCTGTTTTCCTTTTGGCTCCGGTTTGGTATCCAGCCGGTATAGGATTCTACGGTTAAACAAAAAACGGACAGCATTCATCAGAAAAGCCGTCAGACTTTCCCCTCCGATGCCGATCAGGGCGACCATGGCTGCTGGAAGAGATGTCATACATAAAATGATGATCCGTATGGTCAGGGACAGGGGAAGATGCACAACAGGTATTGCAATCCCGATGGCAAGAATGGCTCCTTCGATAGCATTTCGGATCTTGAACATTCCTCCCATGAATGTACCCCGCTCAATAAAATTACGGGGGATTAAGGCAATTTGTTGTTCTTCAGGGTTGTTCACGGCTGCACCTCCTTTGCATTCGTTTTCTTTTCCGGTTCTGTTGCTTCGATATCGTTTGGGGTATCAGCAAAACCGCCTTCCTGCAGGGATTCTATTTCTTCTGTAGTAACAGCTGGAAGTTTATCATCCGTCTCACGTTCATAGGTAATTGTGTTTTCACTGATTTGCAGTTTTTCTTCCCCAAATAAAAAAGCACCGGTACTGGTGCTGCAGGTAACTGGAAGGGTAGTATTATCAGAGAAAGTAAAAGTAAGCATGATGTCATTTCCTTCCGGATAGGTGGTCTGTTCTGGAAGAAAGGTCACAGAGGTAATGTCTGTTTTCCCAGTTTCTTTGAGATACAGAGAAAATTGTTGCTTTAGTTCATTAATCTGTGTGTCTGCAAAAAATGCCTGTAATTCTTCAAAGGCAACGTATTTCAATGTGGGAAGTGAGACAGTATCCTCTCCTTCTGTTTGGATTTCTTTTGCGGGCTGTTTTGGGTCAGCCGTATGGTTTTTCTGTTTTTCTGCTTTCCATAAGGCAGGCAGTACAATGCCTGCTACGATCATGCCGATCATCAGCAGGATGGAAAGAATCAATTTTTTTCTGCTCATAAGCTCTCCTTTATTTCTTGTCAAAGATCCAATATGCACTTGCTGTTGCATGAATTTCTGACATCATATCAAATTCCCGGTTGATATAGTTTTTGGATGCACTGTCATTCGGATCGTTAACCAGTACCTTTCCGGAAGCCGTTACACCACGAAGGACAATGAAATGTCCGCCTCTGGTAAATAAGCCTGCACTTTGGGAACTGATGACAGGATGGCCTTCTGACAATGCTTTTAGGACTCTATTGGGATCGTTGGTCTGGGTGACCGATCCGCATCCAAAATGACTGGCTGCCGCTGCAAAGTAGGACCAGTAAGTGCCGACACCTGGTTTGTAGTAAGAATTTCCACACCAGGAAACTGCATCTACCGGAGTGATGGTTTTGCCCGTTAAATAACTTGCGACCATGGCAAAGCTGGTCGGGCCACATCCGCTGGTTGCAATGGAACCTCCGCCATATGGAATATTTCCGTAATCTGTCTGCAGGTAATGAGGTATCTGCATTCCATTTGCAGGATAGGTGCCGCCTGTAGAAGTAATGATGTAGTACCGGAGTACATGGTCTACGTATTCTTTATCGCCATATCTGGAGTAAGGCCAGTTAGGGCGGGCGCACATCATATCAGAATAAGCGATGGCGTTTGCTTTGGTATAACCACCGTCCCGTTCCATGGCCCAGTCAATATAACCGGAACCGTAATTGTATCCCTGCAAAGCAAGCTTGATCCGGTCAAGATCTGTTGGTCCGGTGCATCCAGCTTTATCCAGGGCATATTTGAGTTCCTGAATTCCGCATTCGATGCTGTATTCCGGATCTGTAATACCGTTAGGCACATGGGGATAGTTCTTATTAAATCCACCTTCTGCCGCCTGCATGACATCAAGACCACGTCCTCCGGATTCCTGCATCATCACAGCAAGGATCAGTTCCACATAGGGAGTCATTCCGTATTTTGCAGCAATCCGTTCTACGGTTGCCCGGTAGCGAAGCACCTCATCGGATACATTGGCAGTTGCAACTCCGGAAGCAGAGGAACCAAAAAAGAGGGTCAGATTTTCTGCATAAGCGTCTGCCACTTTTTTCTGTTTGTCGTTCAGATGAAAGACATGGTCTGCAAAATAAGAATCACCGGCATAGTTGATTACAAAGTTATGCCGGGTAAAGGTAACCGTCTGAGTCTGTGAATCCGTTCCTTCACCGGCTTCCCCTTCTGCACCGGCATCCACCGTAACTTCCATGGTAACTGTCTCTGTTGATACGTCATAAGTAAAAAGTCCATCCTTATTCGCCCGGATGACCCGCTTCAGTTCCGTAACGTTGATATCCCGATAGTTGTCTTTACTTGCACAGAACTGGGCAATGAGCTGATTGGCATTTACAGAGATATAGTAAGCATAGGGATCCGTAATGGATACGGCATCACTTTCCGGTACACGAGAAGCCGCAGCATTCACATCAGCAAGTACCTCGTCGTGACATTCCTGTAAGACTTCTACAATGGCTTCATTGGCGGCACGTATATTTTCATTGATCCTGCTGTTACTGGTAAGTGCTCCGGTATTTTCGGAGAGATTTCCGAAGACAAGTCCCGGAAGCATGACTATGAATAATACTGGAATTAAAAGTAGAGAAACAATTCCAGCCACCGCCTTTTTTAAGGTTTCCCGATTCTGGATTGCAGCACCAATGACGGCTCCAAAGGGACCGGCTGGGGCACCTTTTACAGCACCTGAAATAGAAGCCATAGCTCTGCCTACCTGAACTGCTTCATTCAGACCGGTCTGGTGATCTGCCAATTAAATTCGATCCTTTCTTGGAGGTGTCGGGGGCAGTTTCTGGTCGATGGATTCATGGTAGGCAACTTTTCCACCGCCTGCATCATAAGGGGTTTTAGTTACGGCATCCTGTGCATACTGCTTGTACCATGTGGCACCATCTACAGACTGCACAGTTTCATATGTACCCTGTGAGGGAGCCATATATTGGTCTGCATGATAGAGAGCAAACGCTCTGGAACCTGATTCGGTAGATTCCGTTCCGGTGATCCGTCCGCCTCCGATTTCCATATTGGAATAATTGGGCAAAGGGTGTTCGGAATCTGCTTTCATTCCCATATAAGAAATATAAGCCTTTTCTGCATCTGCTCCTTTAATGGAACCGACCTGATTGTAGTTACCTTGTGCAATGCGGCTGATCACATTGTTGGCAAAGTCTCCACCTTTATTTAAGGAAGAATGATACATGACACTGCCGATGCTGGAATGTTCTGTGTAGCCAGTTGCTGTATTGACTGCACTCCGTTCCACCTGCCTTCCGACAGCTCCGGCCAGTCCACCTGATAGGAAGCTTCCGCCGACAGCTGCGGAACCTGGAGAAGCGGATGCCCGGTATCCGCCGCCACCGCCACGTAAATGCATGGAACTTGCCAGGCTTCTTCCGGCGATTAAAAGCTCTGCCATCATGTTTCCGCCAGTGTTTCCTACATTGATGCCAAGGCTTGCCATGAAGGAATCGATCTTTTGGCTGACTTTTAAAAATGCGATTGCGCAGAGAAACCAGATGAATATATTACCGGTAACGGCTTCCTTTCCCTGGTTTGCCACTGCCTGTTCCACTTCTGCTTCCGTAAGTTCTGCCGCGAAGACCGGGAAGGAACAGAATATGACCATGCAGGCAGTAAGTGTCAGCAATAATATAATTTTTTTCTTATGTTTCATGTGTTCCTCCTGAAAAAGTAAGGTTACCATTGGGACAATAAAAGAGGATTCGTTGTTTAATGGATTGCATTACAGGATATTGCTGCTTTTTCAGACCATAAACTGTAGACACTGCCATTATCTTTAACTGCACGAACTGCCACGGTTGCAGATTCCCAGTTCGTTCCTACCTTCTGGTTTAAGCAGCCTGTCACAAACTCGTCTGACCCTTGATTTACAGTCAGCCAATTATTCTCTGTAGTGTATACGTGTTCCGTTCCATCTGCTTTTGTAATCCTAATCTCGTATGATGTTGCACCATCTACAGCATCCCACTGGATATTTAATCTGCTTTTTGAATAGAACACATTGCTGTGTATATATGTAGCTCTGGTGATTGTCGGGGTATTCAGAAGCTTAATATCTAAGTCTTTCACAGCATCTTCTACTGCGTTAGATATACCTGTTTGGTAGCTGTCAGGAAGCTTCACAGTAATCTTTGGAACACTGGTATATCCGTATTCTGATAACGGTTTATATTGTGGTGTTGCTGCATGTGCCGTAAGGGTTGAACCAAGCAGCATGGTTGTTGCTAATGACATTACGATTATTTTTTTGGCTTTTTTCATATTTGAATTTCCTTTCTTTGTTTTGTATCGGTGTTGAATTTCAAGTTATTGTGTATCTCACATTAGAGAGATAATGGGTTGGCAAGGAAGGTACCGACCATTGAAGTAAACAGGCGCAGACACCAAGCATTCATCAGCAGCAGGAAAAATTGGCCACCAAGCATCCGACACCAACTCTTGAAAATATTACCGGTTGCCTGAGAAGAGCCAGTTGCGAAAGCGACTGGGGCTGTATAAACAAGAACGCCGAGAAGAATGTAACGTTCTGCCGCTTCAAACAGTAGTTTGATGTAATTCCATGCCAGGATCAGTACCAGGATCAGTGCAGTAATCGCAACAGCTCCATTGGCAAAGACGCCGAGGATTACTGTAATAACGGAGTTAAAGTCTGCGAATTTTAGCGGAGGCAGATCTTCCGTCAGAATCCAGCTATATGGTGTTCCTGCAATGTCAAGTAAAAGATCTACGATATCTTTTGCATAGAAAGTAAGGAACAGGAAGATGAAAGAGCGCATGGATAATTTCAGTGGATCTTCTGCCTCAATTCCGGCACCAGCAAAGTAATTCTTAAATAACTGCCAGACCCAGTTCAGTAGGATCAGACCAATTGCCAGAGCCAGAAATACCTGATACATGCTTTCGGCTGCAGGGAAATATCTTAAAAAGGTATCCATAGAGCAGCCCAGAGCACCTAAGACTGAAGTGGTAATAAGATCCAGAATGTTCATGACCTGCTCTGCAATCCATTCTACAATTCCATCTAAGATTCCCATTTTGGTACCCCCTTTCCTGGTTTAGCCATTCCATTTACCTCCGGCAAAGAACGGTGTGATGTAAGCCATGATGAAGCCAAGACCGTTTAAGATTGCCCAGGTGATGACGATACGCTTGAGCCATGCACGGGATTCATCCACGGTTTTTCCCGATTTGGAAAAGTTCATCATTAAAAGAGCCACAGATGCCGTTACAACAGCAGCTATGGTAGAAATCAGGATGATCTGGTTGTAGACATCTTTCATGATCTCATTTGCTTTGTCCCACATGTTAGCTGCCAAGACCGGCTGGATATTGCATGCCAGAAGCGTGAGCAGCAGGGATGCTGTGTAAATTATTCGCATGTAGTCAGGACGACGTTTTTCATTCGGCGGGTTTTCTTTGACTGTATGTTTTCTCACGTAAGTTAAACCTCCTTCATATGAAAAGGGCAGTATGGAATATCCACCCTGCCCCGATGCTTATAGTTTCTTAGTGCCTCATGCCAGTTTATCCGGCAGCAAAAAAGCAGCCCGGTCAATACAGGCTGCCTGATGCAAATACAGTATAAAATTGTAAATCCAATTCACCTCCTGCAAGAAAAAACGCAGCCAGTACCAAAAGGGAGAGGCAATGACTCTGGTACCGCTGCGCAATTCCTGTATATAATTTTGACAATATCAATTTTAGCATGTTTATATTTACCTGTACATCGCAGAACCGTGCCAGTTTAGGTCGTGAAAGAGCCATAACTGTGCCATGACATCAAAAGTGCATTAATTCAACACCACTAGAGTTAGTGCAACTCTATCAGATACTGTATGGAAGAATCCTTGGCAAATATACTAAAAGTACGATTGTAACGCTGTAAGAATTAGTGTGATTAGGAGAAGATAATATGCAAGGGATAGGGAAAAGGATTCAAAAAAGCAGGGAAGCTGCCGGACTGAAGCAGGAACAGCTGGCAGAGATGGTTGATTTGAGCTGTAATTATTTAAGTGCCATAGAGCGGGATGTGAAGACACCAAGGTTGGATACTTTTGTAAGAATTATTAATGCATTGAATGTATCAGCAGATGAAATCCTGATGGATGTGCTGGAAGTAGGAACAAAAACGAGATGTACGCAATTGGAAGAAAAGATGAAACATTTGCCGGCAAAGGAGCGAAACAAGATTCTTCGTGTGTTGGAAGTGATGATTGAAGAAGCGGGAAAATAGTTTTGCGTATGGGCGTGGACCTTTTAAAAATTTTAAAGATGTAATATAGTGCGTGAATATTTATAATTCATGTGTTATATGATGAAATACATTTTCATATCTGCTATACTAACGCTGATAGAGTTAATTGACTAATTCTAAAGTATGGAGGCAGTATGAAGAAAATTGGAATAATTATCACAGTATGCGTAGTAAGTCTGATGGCAGGCATTGGAATTGGAAAAGAAGTAGAAGGTCATAGGCAAAGCAGTGAGACTGAGCTTCAGGAAGAATATGTGCCGTGGGATCGAAAGACACCGAGGCCAGTAAAGAGTAAACTTAAGGATCTGGATCATTGTTACTTGTGTGGGAATGATAACCGCAGTCTGATGGGGCTGTTTCGTAAATATGACGATCTTGGGATCATCTGTGTGAATAAATGGTATGTATTGGATATGAAGATACGGAATCATGATGATGCAGGGAATTTGACAGGCCCACAAGGACACATTAATACGACATATACTGGAACCGGAGAGGGAGGATGCTTTTTTCATGCAAGCCCGAATTCTGATAGGGGAATTTCAAAGGTAACTGTAAGTTACGGTGAGAACAGTACACTGGATGTGAAATTTATTCAGAAACATCTTTGTCAGGACTGTCTGGATAAATTGATAGCAGTGATGGAGACTTACGGACCAGAGGATGAAACGTGGAAACCAAGAGATTTGTGTCTTGTGGATTTTAATACGTTGGAGCTATATTCCCTGCAAGGTAATTATAGCTCATATTATGTAGGAGATTATTATGTAGAGGTCGATGACAGCAAGGAAGAGGAATTGAATGTTACAGCAGTTTATGCTCCGGTTTTGGAAGAGAATGGTGAAAAAGTAGGGGAGTGATTGCAGGATATAAACAGGGGAACCATAAAAAACTTGTGTTGGGAGAAAGGATGCAATATGAAGGATATTGTATTTAATAGAGAATTAAAGATATTGATAAATGGTGTACGGTCATATGGGATTCAGCATTGTTGTGATAAAAACGTAGATACCTTGATGGCGGATTCCGATAAGAGGAGTGATTTTATAATCCAAGTGCATAAAGGTTTTTGGGGAGCACAAAAGAGAGCAATTTTTTTGTTGCAAAAAATTCTAAAAGAACAGAAGCAGTTAAAAGCGGATTTAAAGCAGGCAAGAAGGGATAAAGATAAGGATAAAGCTACTGTAATAGGTAATTTGATGCAAAAAGTGAAGTATCAGGAAATGGTCGTGCGTAAATCAATGGACTCTATTGCATGGCAACTTTTTAGTTATGATCTTACTGTTATGCGGAGATTATACAATGGACAGGAATTAATAGATATTACGGATTCCAATCTTGATTCAGAATTGCACTATATAAATGAATATATAAAAGAAAATTCTGATGGTTTTGTTCTTATCAGTGACTTGACCTCATTTATTCAAGTGGGGGATATTGTTGCGTTTGCTCCTCAAAAAGGACTTCAAATCGGAGAACTGAAAGAAGGAAAGATAAATTTTGAAATTTTTCATATAATAAATAATGCTATAAAAACAGATTGTCCACGTTATCTAAGAAGTGAGCTGGGGAAAATGGATAAAAAAATGAAAGAGCAGTTCCATAGAGATGTAAAACAAATTGATAGAAGTATTAAAACATGGCAAACGCTTAACGAGGGGAAAGGGATTGATTTTCTTACAGGTTTACCGGTAACAATTGATAAAGATGAAATACAATTAGGAACATTTGAGGATACTGTTAGTGAGTTATTAGAAAAATGTACTAAAAAAGGGTACGCTATTTCTGTTATTGAAGAATGTTTATTGATTGGAGTATATGAAACAGATAAATTTCCAAGTGTTGCTTTTGAGGTATGGGCTAAGGGATTAGGAATTAAAATGCCTATCGTAGATTTTAGACAAAGTATGTTTGATCCGCTTGGATATCCTGTTTTTTTACAACCATTTAAGGATTATTATATTTTAGATATCATTCAAGGGAAAAAGGTTGTGAAAATGACTATGGATATAAATGCATGGATGAATACATTTGAGAATGATGGAATAAAATGGCGATGGTTAAGTAAAAAAGAAACAGCTCGGATAAATTCAAAATTTAAAGGAAAGAATGGGATTTTTAGTCTTGAAGGAAAAGGAATAGAAATTAAAAATGAAAATGGAGTGACCCAGTATATAGGAGAAGGTGTATTTTCTAGGGTTTTTACAGGACTAAACAATCCGTCTTCAATAAAAAAGCTGTTAATTACTTCAATGGAAAAAGCAGAATTACAAATATAGTTGTATAATTATAATATAGAAGAATATCTATTAAGAGGCTGTTGCAGAAGCAGACGAATAATCGGATATGCTTTCTTATACTTATACTCATGTTTTTGGATCTTAAAAATTTCTCATATTTGTTTAGATGGGACAAATTAGAATTGGAGTGACAATATGGATGATTTTAGCATGATATATGATGATTGGATGACTTGCGATGAAGTGAAAATTGAAAAAACTTTTGTTGCAAAAGAGATGGTTGTACTTGCCCAAATGAAATATCCGAATAAGAATAGTAATGAGATTGATGAAAAATTCGACTTTATGTATGATAAATCCTTAGCAATACATCAAAAACTTGCGATGATGATGTATGCTAAAAGTAAAGTTTCAGAAATTAAATGTAATTTTGAAAGTACTCAGAATATGGAAATACCAACACTATATGGTATGAGCAAGACAATGATTTTGTTTTATTTTGAAAGTATGATAGTATTTGCTCGTAATGCGTTGGATGTTGCATCTTTTGTATACAGCGATTTGTTTTTTGATCAACGAATGGATAGTTTTAATAGATTTATAAAAAAAGTGAAGCGATCGAATGATCCAATGTTAGAAGAATTAAAACAGTTTTATAATAATTATGAAGAAAATAAAATGTCGGCGCTTAGATTACTATGTGGATCGGAAAATGGTAGAGCACTACGAGACATAATTGTTCATCAAGCAAATGTTAGAATGGAATATTATGAATATAAAGAAAATTCGGAAAAAGAACATTTATTTCTAGAAGTTAAGGGCATTGAGCCATTTGATCTAGATTATTTTGTTTCATATTTTACAGAAGAAGTTGTAGATATTCTGGGAAAGACTAATGAATGTTGTAAAAAGAAACTTACGATAAATGATTGAGTCCTGTTTGCAGAATTATACATTGGAGAATTAATACATAAGAATGAAAGGCGGGAGAAATTCTTGCCTTTTTCTCTGCATAGAAACTGCCTGAAAGCAGATACTAATTCAAAAAGATGTTGAGGTGAGAAGATGGCAGTTCCGCATAAAGGCAGCATTTCCATGGGACTTGTGTTGATTCCGATAGGAATGTATAAGGCGACGGTGGATAATGATATCCATTTCAATCAGCTTGATAAGGAAAGTAGGGCTCGGATTAAATATAAAAAGTATTGTTCCCATTGTGGGAAAGAAGTGACGCCAACTGATATTATCAAAGGTTATGAGTATGAGAAAGATAAATATGTAGTCATGACGGATGAAGATCTGGAGAAGATTAAGACCAAAAAGGATAAGACAATCCATATTCTTCAGTTCGCTAAGATGTCTGAGGTCAATATGATTTACTATGAAAAGGATTACTACGCAGTCCCAGATACTGGGGCGGAAAAAGCCTATGAGCTGCTTCGTCAGTCATTACTTTCCCAGAAAAAAGTAGCCATTGCAAAAACAGTGATTGGAACGAATGAAAAACTTTTGGTATTATATCCGACCAAGGATGGAATTATTGTGAAAACGTTATTCTATCATGATGAAATTGCTACAATGCCAAAAACAGTGCCCAAGATGAAGTTGGATGAGAATGAACTGAACATGGCAAAAATGTTGATTGAAAATATGACAAGACCGTTTGTGGCAGAAGAATATCAGGATGAATATCAGGCCCGGCTTCGAGAAGCGATTATGAAGAAAATCCAGGGACAGGAAATTGTGGCAGTTGATACGACTGGTCCATCTAATGTGATTGATCTGATGGAAGCACTGCAGAAGAGTCTAGAATTGTCGAAGCATTCGGATAAAGAAAGTCAGAAGCGACTGACGGGAACAGCTTAATGGATTTATTTGAAAGCCGGTCTGCAAAACCGATGCTGATCGCACAGCAAAGGGAAGCATTTGACGATCCAGAGTGGATTTATGAACTAAAGATGGATGGATTCCGGTGTCTCTGCTATGCGAAGGACGGAATGGTAGATTTGCGGAATAAACGGAATATGCAGATGAATTCGCGGTTCCCGGAACTGATGTCAATTTACAAAAATATCAAAGGAACCAGCATTCAGGATGGGGAGATTGTAGTACTAGTAAATGGGGTGCCGGATTTTTACCGACTGCAAAAACGCACTCTATTAACGGATCGGTTCAAGATAGAACTGGAGGCTTCCAGATATCCGGCTTCTTTTGTGGCTTTTGACTGCATTTATCATAATGGGAAGGAATTAATCTGGAATCCATTGATGGAGCGCAAAGAAGTGCTGCAGGATTTGATCATAGAATCTCCCAGAATTGCAGTGTCGCGTTATGTGGAAACAAATGGCCAGGCATTGTATCGGGCAGCGGAACATAAACTCCTGGAAGGTGTGGTCGCAAAGAAGAAAGATAGTCTCTATCTTATGGGGAAAAGGACAAAAGACTGGATCAAGTTTAAAAGGATGACGGATGAGGAATTTGTAGTAACCGGGTATATTCAAAAAGCGCAGCACACATTTAGCCTGATTCTAGCTAAATATCGGGGAGATATACTGATATATAAAGGCCATGTGACCTCTGGAGTAACGAAGGATGTGGTTTCAATGTTGGATATAACAGGAATCAATCCATTCCGGATGTTGCCAACGGGCAATGAAGCGGCAATTTGGGTAAAAACCAATAGAGTCTGTGTTGTAGAGTATATGCCGAATACTATGAATTCTCTGAGACAACCTGTATTCAAAGGATTTCGTGATGACGTGTTTCCAGAGGAAGTACAAGTGGAATCATAAAAGCATTTCAAATTGAGGTGCTTTTATAAAAAACAATCAATTAGCACTCATCTATTGACAGTGCTGACAGTATGTGCTATGATAATATTATCAAGAGCGCTGTTGTTTATATATATGTAACAGCCTGATATGAGAATGTACCTTTAAAATTGCATAGAGTTCGTAAAAGAAATGAAAAGTTTCTTTACATCGTATTCTAGGCATCCCACAATTGGATGTCTTTTTTAGTACAAGAGATAAGGGTGCAAAGAAACATATTTGGCATTAATTAGGTTTTATGTTAGTAGGAGGATTATATAATGAACGAAGCAGTTATGAGAGCACAAGGATATGCAGTAAGTATGGAGCATGATATGAGTCGGGTATTTGGATGTGAGCGATTTGGATTTGCCGGTAAAGTTAACAGTGATTTTATTAGAAGAAATCCACTTGCAGCAGTATTAGCCACTTGCGGATTTATATATGCGAGAGTAGATGATGTCAATAAAAAGCAAGTTGAGAAATTTATAGAGGATACGAGCTTTTATTGGGAAATGACATTAGATGAACTTTTATCATTTGAAACATCAAGTAAAACGATAGGGATTGAGACAAGAGAACTGGAATATGAAAATGGTGAAAAAGCATTAATAGATATTATGGATAAGTTCAGTGATATATGTGATTTAGTCCAATAACGGAAAATAGATAATTTTATAGACAGGCGCGTATATTTTATGTGAAGTCCTCCAGAAATAATTTGGAGGACTTTCTTTACTTGATATTGTATAGAGTTTTTCGCATAACTAAGGTAGATTAAGACTTTACCACAGAACGGATAATATAGTTATACCTTTTCGCTAAAGAGATTTTGCATGGCAAATCCAAATAGAAAGGGGGACTTGATTTCTCTCATCCCCCAGTGTATAATCTAATTAAGAAAGGTAATCAGATGCAAGATCTGATGCCCTCAGTAAAATTTAATTTATTTCTATGTTAAGACATAGCATCCATCAAACTTTCCTAGGGTTATCGTGGATGCTATTTCTTATTATGTCGGTTATCTATGTAGGTCAAAGCCGCAAAAACTACTAATAGTAAAGTAAGAACTTCCATTGTGTTCATGGGCATCACCCTCTTTCTAAAAACTAGAGGGCTTATCGAAATTGCATCCGCATTCTTCCTTGTTCAATTATACTTGCTAAGTATAACACAGTCAGATACCAGTGACAATAAAGTTAAATTTTTTGTATACTCTAAATTCTGTAGGGCAATCATATGCTTATTTTATAAGTTTTGCTTAATGATTCGGGTAATGATTCCTACTGCCACATTCCGTTCTTCATCTATATGCGTTACGACAAAAGAGACGTTGTCCTTCTTTCCAACGGTACGACTGTCATAGCAGGAGTGGGCAATGGCGTTGACTCCAATAGATAGCCGGACAAATACGGTACCTTTGTGAATGTCTTCTACAGTGCCGGCATATTTCCCTTGGACTTTACATTTCTTCATGTTTTCCTTACTGGTATTGCCTTCCACACTTTTTACATCTGCCCGGACGGTGACATGTTCCGGATCTTCTGTATTTACTTCCAGTATACGTACCAGGATATGGTCACCGACATGAAAGCGTTCCCTGGCGTCGCCGAGCCAGTCGAAAGAAAGGTCACGGGCCAAGATGGATGTTTCCACTCCAAATATTTCAGCACGTACCACTTTTTCAGCGACTGCAACGACTCTTGCCTGCACGACACGGTCTTCGTGTACCTTTGTGGTGCCGTTTGCATCTTTCTCCAGATAGAAAATCTGTCGTTTCTTCAGCATGGCTTCTTTACGGCTTGCTACAATGCTGCGCGTCTTTGCATCCAGTCCTTTTACAATAAAATCAATCTCACAGCCGAGCATATTGTTGAGAATCTTATTCTGGCGTAGGGACAGTTCCCCATAATCATGGGCATCATCCTGTACCAGATTGATCATCATTTCTGTGACTGGAATGACAGTCCGGAAATCTTTGTAGTAAATAATTGCGATTAGACTGCCGGTTTCCGTTTTTTCAATTCCGCCGAGCATACCAGTCAGGATCTTCCTGGTACGGTATGCGTTCTGGATCTCATGCCAGATCAGATCCGCCTTTGACTGGGCAGTTTCCAATACGGTATCGGAATCAAGAGTTAATACAGTAGTGTTGGTAATCATTTCGTTTGACATAAATGTTCTCCTTTCGTTTATGACATGATGGAATTTTTATCTAAAGGAACCATTTCAGACGAATTTTTCCAGTCATCTTTTAACAAATCTTTTGGAAGGTCATCATAATCTGGTTCCTGATAGACGGGGTCCTGAATTGGGAGGACCGGTTCTTTTGTCTTTTTTGATGGTGTATATGCACGCCGTTTCTGGGATTTTGCTTGTGGCTTTGGGAGGTAGTCATATTCTTCTGTCTGTCCATTTTCTCGCCATTTTGGAATATGTTCCGATGCTTTTCTTGTGACAAGCTTTTTGGCATCCGGATGCAGGGTATAATCATATTTTTCTACTTTCAAAACCTTTTGCCCGCGTAGAATGACCAGAGCGGTATCCAGTGGAAGACGAAGAATTTCATCTGGGGTTAAAAGTTTACGTTTTCCAATGGATTGGGTTTTTCTGTATTCCGGAGAATAGTCAGATACCCGCCAGGTATTGAGTTGCTTTGCTTCAGAACTGACACCTACGGTAATATCGCCGGATCGGGAACTTATGAATTCTGCAGTGACCTCATCTGTACACCCTAAAAATAATTGGGTATCACAATTCCCGATGATTTCCTGCCATTGGTTATATGGATAACGGTTCTGCATCTGGGGCAGGTTCTGAAAGATACAGGAAATGCTTAGTCCCCTTGATCGGCAGACGCTGATCTTTTTGTTCAGTTCCAGAATGGCACCTGTATTGGCAAGCTCGTCTGCCAGGATATGAACCGGGACCGGCAAACGCCCATTTTTACCATGCTTATCTGCAAATCGTACCAGTTTGATGAATACGAAAGTCATGAACAGGGATGACAGGAAGTCAAAGGCACTGTCCTGATCGGAAGTGATGCAGAAATATGCACATTTTTCTTTTCCCGGAAGTGTCAGGTCGATCTCATCATAAGATGTGATCTGTCGGATCAGTTTATTTTGAAAAACCTGCAGCCTGGCACCCAGACCGATGATTACGCCGGATCTTACTGTATCACTTGCCTGCTTATAGATGCAGTAAGGCACTTTTGCCGGATGGGATACAGGCAACAGGTCAAAAAGACTATTTAGTTCCTTTTCGGAACTCAGTGTTAGCAATTTATAAACCTGACCGATATTTTTGGACTCTGGTGGAAATCCTTGTTCCACGTAAAGAACCAGTGCTTTTAAAAGATTTAATTCTGCATTATCCCAGAAATGATCCCCGTTGGCAGAACCGGTATTTTGAATGATGACATCCGAAAATACCTGGGCCATAGTTTCCTGACCGTCTATTTCCATCAGACAGTTCCAGGCATCTGAGTTTTCCGGATTGACCAGATTGAAACACCGCACAGTATATCCTTCGTTCTCCAGATATCCTGCCATACTTTCATATAATTCTGATTTAGGATCGGTTATGATAAGGCTTTCTCCACGGGCAACACATTGAAAGATCATATTTCTTGCATAAGCCCTGGATTTCATGGAACCACTGGCACCGTAAACTGCAACATTTCGATTCATGCGTGTTTCATAAGGAAGGCAAACCGCTTTTCCGTTTAGCTTGCCAAGAATTGTTCCTTTATTTTTCTTCACATGATCAGTTAGTTCCAGGACTTTGTGCATCTCATCCGGAGTCATGAATCCGGAAGTTCCATAGGTACCCTTGGTAGAGTAGTTTAGATTTCGCTCCTTATCGAAAATTTCACCATTTCTGTCATATCCCATCCGCATCACTAAGAAGGTTAGAAGACCAAAAGCAAGAAGGCATAAAAAAATTCCATACAGGTTATATGGGAATTGTGTCAATGCCATAAGGCAGGCTTTTGGATGTAGGGAGGCTGTCTGTGGGTAAGTACCATTTCCAGCAAAGTTTCCGGCAGCACTCCAGGTTTGGTAGTTATAAATAAATTGTGCCACATAGCCGCCAGCATAGAGCGTGCAGAGGCAGATTGGAAGCAAATAGATGAGCTTCCACCATTTACGGTTCATGTAAAAACCCCCTTCTGAATTTGTTTAGGTCAATACTGGAGAATTGAATGTCTGCTGTGAGGTATTCTTTGAGAACTGGTATCTGGAAATCAAAACAGATCAGGTTTCCGTGTAGACTGTAAACATTCAGTCCGGTATTGAATCGATTGATTCGCTGCATGTCAAAATCATAAGCAAGAAGTGCAGGGTTTCCATCTTTGGTTACTGCATCATGCTCCAGTGGTATTTCTTCCTGGCGAGCGTTCATATCCGATAGTAATAATTCGTTAAGCTGTTTTGTTATTGCCGGGTTTGCTAATAGCTGTAGCAATGTTTCTCCCTGAAGATCGTTGGGGAGATAATGGAAATGTTCAAACGATGTGTCCAGCATAAAGAAGCTTCGCTTGTAGCCACCAGTGCTGGTCAGCAGTTTGAAAGCAGTTTCCATATTGTCACCAAGCATAATCGCACGAATTTTCGGATGTCCGGAGTAAGGATATCCCTGCAGATAATGCTGCAGAAATGCATTGAGACGCACTTCGGTTTTATACTCCCACTTGAGGATGCCGCTCCCAGTATTGTAAATAACATAAACACAATGGGGTGCCATCAGGATTCCCATACTCCGGGAGTTTTTGATTTTGGTTGTTACCGCCCCAAGAGCTTTAATCTCTCTGGAAGAATAAAATAAAGGAAGGCTTCGCATATGGATGGAAGCAGCTTCGCGTTTCTCAGAAAAAATATGTGGTTTTCCATCCGGATAAAATGGGATTCCGGCATGGAGCAACGTCAGGTATGTTTGTGCCTTCTGATGAAGACGGATGCGGCGTGACGGTTCGCTTCGGATAACATTAGTCTCAGTATTTCCACTTAGATAGCAGTGGAAGCGGTCAGGATAGTAGGCGAGGAGCAGTTCCTTGGAACGTTTGGTCAGTCGGTATCCTCTGAGTTTATCCTTATAGTGAGTACGGATGAGCTTTTCAGCCTTCAGTTCGGTGATGATTTTTTCAGCATAAGAAGGACTTGTAAAAAGACGATTCAGTTGATCCGCAGGAAATTCCCCACAGATTCCGATAAGTTCCAGCAGCCTGAATTTATGGGTGTCTGGTCTTAGCAAATAAGTATCACCTCAATTCATTTTTTACCGATGTTAGCCTGTACTTGGGTAAAATGGCTTTTGTCAGTTGGTAGAAAAAGCATGGAAATATAATGCTTTAATCTTTTTTTACCTATGTCGGAAAAATGGGTAAGATAATCAAGAAATTTCCGATATGGTTTCCAAGAGTTCTTTATGTGCTTTTACCCAATCCGGAAAGGCAGACTTCTCCATGATGTAGACAACTGTTGAATCTGCATTACCAAATTCTGTTGTATGATAGGAATCACAGTACAATCCGGTATCGTCCAATAAAACGTAAGTTGCTATCGTATCCAGAATCTGCTTGAATTCCAGATTGTCATAGTCACGAACCCTTTGGCTGGAAAGAGTACGATCATAAATCTGGCTGAAGCAGACCACACAGTCTTTATACAGAGCCAAGTTGTGGCTTTTTACATATTTCTGCAGAGCATAATTCAAGGGCTCATGAAGAAATGCCATATTAGTGCGGACTTTTCTTTTGGGGAGAAGTCCTGGAAGGGTAATAGACAAAATCTCCTGTTCCTGTGAAATAGAGATTCCCTGTGCGTCTGCAGCAAGCTTTAGATAACTGTTCTTGCCAGAGAAATCATTGATATAGACCAGATTCCTGAGCTGGCAGGTGATACGTTCTGATCGTAAGGCAGCATCGGTGCTTAGTGCTTCATAATTTGCACCATATTTTTCAATGTCTGTAGTTTTCAAAGCAAAAAGGGTGTTTCTGAGCTTTTCAATTTCGCTTTCCACACCCTGTAATCTCTGAAATATGATTCTTGTATTTGTGTTCATGAAACCTCTTTCTTTTGGTAGTAGCTGACAGAGCCGTCAGGGGTGACCATGCAGTAGGCAACCACACCATCAATCGTAAGATTTCCCGCTTGTTTTTCCGATTCAATGATGATGATTCGTAATGCTTCCCTTGGAGGAATGCTTTCAAATACATGGTTCATCAACGCTTCCTGCCCATTAGCAACATAAATGATTTCATAGGTTTCGTCATGGGAAAAGAAATGTAATTTAACGGGAAAATCACCGCTGGTATGGTAGATGAGTGCCTTTTTAAAATCCAGCAGAACCCAGAAGGCAGCAATAGTCCCCATATCTGGTGAATTAGCAGACTCTTCAGTGTCGCATAGTAAATGCTGTTCTTTATCATGGTAAATCCGCCCCTGTTTGGTCAAACTGGTGATGAGAGATTTGATGGAATCCCTGTTTTTATCAAAAAGTTGCAGCACCTGTTCATAATGCAAGGCGTGATATGTAGTGAGAATCCGAAGAAGGGCTGCCCCTTCGCCTTTATATATCTGTTCTCGTGTTTTCATATATGGTCTCCCTTCGTATTTGTAATTGTACGTATATCTATACGTACAGCCTGCGTATAGGATTCTGTGCGTATGGTGTACGTACAGATAGTGGCCTGCTGTCAGTACGGTTTTGGGGTACAAAAAAAGCACCGATCAGGGTGCTGATGAATAAGAAAACTATAAGCAATACTCATTTTAGCATGGGTAAATTTGCGTTACAATCGCAGAAGTGTGCCAATTTTGTGACAGCGTAGGTAAAAAGGAAGAAAAGGGGGAGTATTTATGGTATAATACAAATAATTAAATTGAAAGAGGGAGGATTTTGTAATGAGTTCTGAAAATAGAAGATATAGTGGATATCGTGGTTATAACAAAGAAACATTTAAGAGTAATTCACAAAATTCATCGCAAGTATTTTCTACGGAAGGTATGGCAGAATTTCAGAGAAATACTTTACCAGAACCTGTGATGAATGTGGATTCATTGTTCAAATTGGCTGATTTTTTGGATACAGGCAAAACAGATAGCTCATTTCCCGAAATAACAGTTATACCGGATGTTCTAAGAAGTGTAGGTAAATTTGTCAATGAACGCAAAAAAATGAAATACTCTCATAAAGAATTTGAAAAGAAGATTAAATTCCTGTCAGATGGAGTTGATAAGCAATATCATGTTGCTATGCAAAAAATTCAAAACGAGACAGAAATACAACTGGCCCAAATTAATGGGAATGTACAGCAAAGAATACTTAGTATTAATCGCCATTATGATTTGGAAATGCAAAAAGTAGTGGCGCAGTATAAATTAAAAAGTGAAGAGATGGATTTATATTATCAAAATTTGGAGGAGCAACGAAGAGAACAGGGACGACGGTTCGATAAAATGATTAGGATTGCTACAATTGAGCGAAAAAAAGCCAATAAAGCAATTCGAGAAGCCGAACAAGTGTGTGATTTTTTCAGACAGAAGATATATAACAATACGGCAACATATGAGGAAAGGGAGCATTATATGGAATTGCTTAAATTTAGAATTACTGGAATTAGTTCAATGGTAGATATTATTCCACAACTGGCTGCGAAGATTAAATAAATACGAAAAGTGAGGAATTTATTTATGAACAATATATTTGATTTTATTTTGGAAAGAAAATATATAGGAATAGGGGTATTACTTACTACGATAGTAATTTTAATAATTGCGATATTAATATTAAGCAGTAGAAAGAGAACTAAATCAAGAAGAAAAACGAATTATAATAAATCAAAAAAACAGTACACATTAGATGATTGTAAAAGTTATGAGGATTTAGAGTTTAAGATAGATACATATCAGAATAATTTAAAAAATGAACTTACCAAGAATAAACAAGTTATTCAAAACGCGAAAAAAAAGGGATACATAAAGGCGAATACAGCCTGGACAGAACGATTTCAGGAACTTACAGAAGTATCAAATACTCTGTACAAAAATTTAGAGTATGAAAATGCAAGAAAACTAAACAAAGATAAGTTTCATAGGTATACGAGTTTACATTTCCGTTCAGTCATCTTAGGGAATTTAGCGTATAAAGACTATATTGATTCGAAAAAGGTGAGAGATGAGATTAGTGATTTACTTGTTGCTATTGGAAAGAAACAGATACAAGTTGCGGCAGCAGAAAAAAAAGAACTGTATGATGTAAAGGACACGTGTGTTAAAACAACTAGGTATTTATATGATCGTATGGTTGCAATTCAAAATAAGACAGGTATTCTGAGAGATAAAATACGTGACGAATGTGGTAGTAGAGGCAAAGAATGGTATAACAAAATACAGAGAAATAAAGGTAAATAAAGATTAAAAGGGATTCGATAAATAAGAAACTGTAGCAATATTCATTTTAGTGTGGGTAAATTTACGTTCAATCGCAAAAGCGTACTAATTTTATGACAGGAGATATTGCTAGTGGAAAATGAATGAATTATAATCATGTGAAAAGATACCAACAAGTAATCGAATGAAGGATAATATCTAATTATCTCTTTTTAAGGGATTGGAGGATTATATGAACTTAGCAGATTATCAGCAAGATATCATTATTCAAATCTATCATCTGCTAACAGATGACGATTATAATAAAGTCATCTCTTTACACGGTGATACTGGATGTGGAAAATCCACAATAGCATTAGGGGTTACTGAACAACTTAAAGAAGGGTGGACCGTTTTTTTCATTGAAGGCATTGATCAAAATTTGGCTCCATATCTTACATGGCATATTGGAACTAAGATGTATTCTAAAAAGAAGTTGGATTTAGGTGGCGAAATTTCCTTTGGTATCAATTTTTCCCCGATGCCAATATCGTTAGAGTTTGGTGGTGCTGCACAATACAATAAACAAAATTTTGTCCTAACGCCGAGTGAGGAAGCATTAGTATCCGGAATTAAGAAACGAGCTGCGGGAAATCGACATATACTTTTTATCGCGGACAATTATGAACTATGGGATGTTCCGTCAAAGCAGTTTTTACAAAAACTTATGTTTCCTCGGCTAAATTTACTCTCTGATTTTCATCTGGTTACATTACTTATATCTCGTAATAAAGTTTCTGTAGATGGAAACACTCCATTAGATATCCTGGTTGGAGATATCCCTGATGATAATATTCTATATATATTACGTCAAAAAGGACATTCTGAACGAATTAACATAAAAGATATTAGAGCTTGTGCGGGAAATGACCTGACTCTCGCACTTATGGCTGCCGATTATTATAATCAAAGTAATTCTTTAACACAGAATTTTAATGAGATTATGGAAAAACGTTGCAAAGAACTGACACCGCAAGATCAAAATGCATGTAAAATTTTGGAACCTCTTTCCATTATTGATTCTTACTTTACCAAAGATGAGACCGCTTTTTTTATTAATTCTGAGCCTGATGATGCGGACGAAACGGAGTATTTGGCCGAAGAATATCTTACATTAGCTGAAGAACAAATGTTCATTGTCGGAGCTGAAAACTATCATTTTACTAATGAGCGAATTAAATCATATTTTAAAACACAACTTTCAAAAAGGGAAAAATATCATCATCGTAAATTTTCCGGATATTTGCAAAAACGACATGCTGATGATTATTATAACAGAGGAAAGCATTTGAGCCTTAGCCTTCAAACTAATGATTCTAAATTTATTTTAGAAGCTTGGCAACTATTGTTTCTTTCTTATCTTCGACGAGCATCTAAAATTGGGGAAATGGATGATATATATAATATACTTGATCAAATTAATTCCTTACTCAATCGTTTAAACGGTGATTTAGAAGAAACCCAACGCCATACACTTAATGAGTTTATGTCTGGCTATCAAGAATTTTCAAAATATAATTATAAAAAAGCACTTTTCCATTTACAGTCAATCACTCCCAGTAGATTGATTCCAGCTAGTTTAGCTGAATGCCAGAGATTAATTCTTCTTTGTTATGTGCAGTTGGCAGAAAACCCTCTAATAATCTGTCAGTTGGCTGAAGAATTATATGAAACTGTAAACACACTTAATTTCTGCGAAGATGAACAATATTGTAGAGCTGCGCTTGTTTTATTGGATGTTTATATAGATCGATCAAACGATAGTCAAAAAGTAAAGACTCTGAAAAAGAAATTTATTCAAATTGTTCAACAACATATGGGAAGTGCTACATTTGAAGAATTTGAAGCTTGCTATAACCGGAAGGCCTCTCTTTATTATTCAGCAGTGATTGCAAGTCGACAAACGGCACAAAGCATACAGTTTTATCGTAGCCACTTTAACCGTAATGGTCTTTATATGGCACTTTGCAATCATTTAGCAAATACAATTGTCGCTGGTGATTATTTAATGGCAGAACAAACCTTAAATGAATGTGATGTAATGCTTCGGCAAAATGATGGATGGTACTATCCAAGCCGTTACAAAATTGAGAACAATCGAATCCTTCTTAAGTTTCTCTTAGATGAAAGAACATTTCTAGAGAATAGAAATCAATATCTGATTTCTGTAAAAAAGGCGGCAATGGCATTTTCAGAGATTATGGAAAACCAAGAAGATGAAGTTTCCCATGTTATTCTTTTTAATTATTTAGCGCTTTCTTTATTGTATGGTTCAAAAACCATTGAAAAGGAGCTTGAAAAAGCTTCCAGGGAGCTTTCGGATATAGATGATTATTATCAATATTTTCTACATGACTTACTATTTGCTCATGCATTACTTCAAAATAACACAATTTTTGCCAAGAAAGAACTTTGTATTTTAAAGAAATTGGACGTTCCACTTTTGCGTGAATACAAGCAAATTTTTAACAAACGGCAGAATGAGCAAGAAAATCTGCTTAATGCACCTTGGAAAATAAAGGGGGATCCTATGATGTATCATATATGCATTTCAACAGCATGTGCTCATATTCAAGATCCCTCATGTCAGTTTTATGGCCGTGGCTTTTTGCTTTCAGATCTTCAGTTTTTATCATTTTAATACTATTATTTTAATCTGTTAACTGCAGCAGTTATAATTGCATGATAGATATCACTGTACTGAAAGTTCATTTGGTTAAAATCAAAAGCGAATGAACTATGCCGAGTAGTATAAGGAGTTGTTGATACATCGAATATGTAAGGTTTCCCCTCTGAACTTATACGAAAATCAATACGTCCATATACATTCATCTGCAAGAGATTAAAGGCTTTTTTTGCATAATTGCATATTTGGTCTAGGGTCTGTTGCGGTTGAGTGTCCCTTAAACAATAAAAATCATAACTATTTTCTGCCGAAGATTGCTCATCTAGAATCTTCCTCTTGCCAAGATCTATACCGACAGGGGGAAGTATTTTTATTGAGTTTCCAATTTTAAATATAGGGACTTCACATTCCTCACACCGCTTTGGGAGTATAAGGTGCGTAAGGCAACGGTGCTT
>UMKA01012640.1_pt1 | contig 25517 bp, 15 predicted proteins | sample 1966211 | NCBI WGS metagenome assembly UMKA01 (sample SAMEA4836165, study PRJEB28245) | human gut metagenome | biome: gut microbiome; material: fecal sample | place: Denmark | collected 2008
TGCAAAAGGTAGCAGTGTCGGTGCTGGCAGAAGATGCGGTGATCGTGACAGATTACGATGAATTTGCGAATGCTTTAAGCAGTGGAAAGAAGAATATTGTAGTAGAAGGCAGTTTTACGATCCGCGATGATAAATTGACGGAGACAGATGGTTCCATTAAGGGACAGATGAAACCTGTTCAAATACCGGGGGGGACAACCATTACAGGAAATGGAACGGGGAGTATCACCTGTAGTCATCCAATTCAGATCATGGGGGATGATGTAGAGATACGGGATATACAATTGGTGTTTAATTCTAGTAATGGACTTGGCAGTGTTCCGCACCGTGAGATCTTTTTAGCAGGACATAGTCTTGTACTGAATAATGTAAGTACATATCTGGCAGGACCTGATAAGCCGAATCCGATTGTAGGCACAGAAAAAGAACTTCTTCCAACTGTGTATGCAGGAGGATATCACAGCAATACTGCAGTGGGAACAAACGCTTCACTTACTGTCACAAATGAGAACAATAAGACTATGTTTCAGGATATCTATCTGGGACATGAAGCATCAGCCGGACAAAGGACTGCTTATACGGGCAGTGCAAAATTAGAGCTGGATGCTGATGCAAAGATACGTGGGACTGTTTCAGCAGAAAACACATCTTTAGCGTCTTTAGATTTTTTGGGTGATCAGAAGGGATATGATGAAATCACTCTTTCAGAAATTAAAGGAAATGATAAAACTGTAATGACGGTAAAAAATTGTGCTGTTCTGGGTGTGGTGACAACGGGTGTCAAAGATATCCTATTGGATGCAGGAGGAAGACTGCAGCCGAAAGATGGGACGGCACAGTTAAATAATATTACACTGAAAAATGGGGGATGTCTGGATCTCACACAGGTGCTGGATGCTTTGGTAAAGGGCAGTTTTACAGGTAGTGATGATAATGCAGCAAGAGGAAAACTTGTTCTCAATAAAGATGGATATGTTCAGATTGATGGGCAGATAAGTGGGGTTACGCAGTTTCAGACGGTGAGTCATGTCATACCGGGAACGATTTTAAGTGGACATGCATATATTGCGTCGGAAAACGGAACAGCAGGAAGTTTTGTCTTATCAGACACAGCTATAAAAAATAATTACAGTCTGATCCGTAAAAATGGAACATGGACGCCGTATATTAATTATGTACCGGTGGAGCGTGAACTTGGAAGTATCGAGGTAAAATCTTATCCGAAAAATGTTGTTATTAACCATATACCGACAAACATGGAGGATAAAACAGGTGATAGTCCGTATTTGAATGTAATATGGAAGGATCAGGATGGAGAAGCCTATACATTTGATGATGTGGTAAATTATGAATCATTTTATGATAATATGGTATTAATCCGTTCGGATTACTGGAATAGTGACGACGAAGAGATACAGCAGAAAACAGACTGGATAAATCCGATTCGCTTAGATGTAGATGAAAATGAACCGGATCATTATTATCTGATTGCATATGGTAAGGTGCAAACAGGAAAATATACACTTTTATTCTGTTTAGAACCGATAGAAAGACATCCTGATACTGTGGCAGATGTAAAAGCACTGAAAGATACCGTGTTGGCAGAAAAGGAAATAATATTCACAGATGAACCAGGTGTATCACATCAGCATGTGGCGGGCGAGCCGGTAAAAGAAAACGAGATAGCTGCGACCTGTACCCAAAAAGGAAGCTACGATAAGGTAGTTTATTGTAAGGATAAAGGCTGCGGGGAAGAACTTTCCCGTGAGAATATAACGGTTCCGGCATCAGGACACAAAAAAGGAGAGCCGGTCACTGAAAATCGCGTGGAAGCGAAAGTGGGTGTGGAAGGAAGCTATGAAAAAGTAATGTATTGCACCACATGTCATGAGGAGTTAAGCAGAGAAAAAATAGTGATTCCAGCCCTGAAAGAGCCGGACACAGAAGAGCCGGGAACAGAGACACCGGCACCGGAACCGGATACAGAAGAGCCGGGAACAGAGACACCGGAGCCGGACACAGAGAAACCGGTGCACAAACACAGTTATGTGTTGAAAAAAACGACAGAGGCAACCTGCATGAAAGAGGGAGAAAAAATTTATTCCTGTGCATGTGGGGACAGTTATACAGAAAAAATTGCAAAGAAGTCCCATACACCGGAGAAAAAACTGACACCTGCAAAACCGGGCAGCAATGGAAAGAATGTGACCATGTGCAGCTTGTGCAAAACAGTATTGAAACAGGTGAAAATCAATGCACCAAAGACGGTAAAATTGTCGAAAGATCATTACAGTTATGATGGAAAAGCGAAAAAACCTGCCATCAAAGTGACGGATAATAAGGGAAAAGTGATTTCAGGCAGCTTTTATAAAGTCTCGTATCAGAATAATAAAAAAGTCGGAAAAGCAACAGTGACCGTGAAGTTTCAGGGAAATTATTCGGGAATACTGAAAAAGACATTTGAAATCTGTCCAAAGGGAACTTCTATTTCAAGTGTAAAATCCGGGAAAAAATCCATGACTGTGAAATGGAAGAAACAGGCATCACAGACGAGCGGCTATGAGATAGTATATACAGCAGATGCATCGTTTGGCAAAAAAAATACGAAGACGGCTGTGATCAAAAGTAATAAGACGACAGTTAAAGAAATCAAAGGATTAAAACCGGGAAAGAAATATTATGTAAAAGTACGTACATATAAAGAAGTAAAGTCCGGTACAAAAAAAGTGAGGATCTACTCAGACTGGTCAAAGAAAAAAGCAGTTCAGATAAAAAAATAGTTCAGATAAAGAAACCGGATGAAAGAAAAACAATGGTCAGATGAATGATAAGTAACATCTGACCGTTGTTTTTTTACAGGGTTTGATGTTTTTTGATACGTCTTTTTATGCTTTCCACATCAATCGGTTCAAAAATGAGATCATTGATCAGATCAGATAATATGGCATTTCGAATCTGAGTCAGATTACCCTCTTTGCAGATTGCGATAATGGGAGTTGACGAAGCCCAGGACTCATGACTTAATTCATCCCACAATTGCCTGCCATCATCTCCGGTTTCGGATACATCTATGAAAACGGCAGGAACATGGTTATTTTTATCCATAATGGCATAGCGTATTTCCGTAACGGAAGATACTTTTATGAGTCTGTCCGGGTAAGAATATGCAAATTTTAAAGTGGAAGCAACATTTCTGGAATGTGTATATAATAAAATATTTTTCATGGCAGTGTCTGGTTTCTGTGCAGAAACACCATACTCGGAAAAACATTGTTTCCCGGATTTTTTTGAATTCCCAAGTGCAGTGTCTGCTTTCTGAAAAAGTGTTGTGTAGGAAGTTTCATAAGGCTCTGTGAATGCAATACCGATACTGATCGTAACGTTTTCAGGAATGGATAAAGCTTCTTTATCTAAAATTGCATCTAAAAGTTCCTGTGCTTTTTCATAGACAGCCTGTCTGGAGGCTATATCCCGCATAAAAGCAACAAATTCGTCTCCGCCGATGCGTCCGATAATGTCGGAACCGGAAAAATGAGATGCAAGAATACCGGCTACGACAGAGATTGTATGATCGCCCATTTTATGCCCAAAGATGTCATTGACAGCTTTGAAATTGTCGATATCTATGGCAAACAATGCATGTAATTCTTCCGGAGTGGATAAAAGTATGTGGGAAATGGCGTGCTCTGCTGTGGCCTTATTCAGCAGATGCGTCATCTCATCCACTTCTGATTTAATCCGCAGAGCTTCCTGTTTTTGTAAAATATGATTCAGTCTGCGGTTCGTCTTTAAAATATTGTCAATACGGTGACGTGCAATGGCAGGTTCAGTGGGTTTACTGAGAAAGTCGCTTGCGCCTAATTCGAAAGCTTTCGTCTGTACTTCCGGAGTGTCGGTGGTTGTCAGAACCACGACTGGAATTTGTTTAAACTCCGGCATTTCCTGGCGGTGTTTTAAAACATCGAAACCATCCATTCCCTGCATGACAAGATCTAAAAGGACAAGGTCAATCATATTTTTTTTATCTTTGATCATCTGCAGACATTCCTCACCGGAAGATACTTCAAGAATATTGAAGGCCGGAGAGAATATTTCATTTAAAACGGCATGCTGTAAGCGTGAATCATCTACGATTAGCAAAGTTTCTTTTGACTGTTCCATATTAAAAAATCCTTCGTATCAGTTATAAATTATCCCCCTGGAAACCACAGGATACTATCTATAATGTAACATGGAAAATGGTTGTGTGCAATGAGAAAAAGACTGAGAAAAAATAAAACCGTTGACAAATCGGGGGTAAGTGCATAAACTAGAGTAAGCGAATCAACTTACCAGTATAAATACGATAAGGGCGTTGAGCGGGAAGAGTAAGAAATCAGAGTGCTGACAGAGAGAAACTGCCATCGGCTGCAAGCAGTTTTCAGAAAGAGATTTCCGAAGTGCCTCCGTGAGCCTGTCCGGGGAAACGGTTTGTCTGCCAGTACAGTATCCGGATACGAGTAACACGCGTTAAGTGTATTGAGTGAGGATCAAAAGATCCTTAAGTTAGAGTGGAACCACGGATCATTTCGTCTCTTAGAGATGAAATGATCCGTTTTTCATGATAATGGAATGTTCGCGGAGCGTACATTCTATTATTTGGTTAAGGAAAGGGGATGCCAGTTTTGGGAATCATCAGTCATATTAAGGAAGAATTTACAGTGATAAAGGAGCGGGACCCGGCGATCAAATCGCCGATGGAGGTATTGCTTTATCCGAGTTTTCGGGTTATGTTGAGCTACAGACGTGCGCATAAGCTGTATTTAAAAGGACATTTCTTCTGGGCGAGATTTATTTCACAGCGGGCAGCGAGAAAAACAGGAATTGAGATACATCCGGGAGCAACGATCGGGAAAGGATTTTTTATTGATCACGGAAGTGGTGTGATCATTGGAGAGACGGCGATCGTTGGGGACAATGTTACTTTGTATCAGGGTGTGACACTAGGCGGTACCGGAAAAGAGACCGGAAAACGTCATCCGACGATTGGGGATAACGTTATGATCAGTGCGGGTGCAAAGATCATCGGTTCCTTCACCGTTGGAGAAAATTCCAAGATCGGAGCGGGAAGTGTGGTCATAGAGGAAGTGCCGCCAAACTGTACCGTAGTTGGTGTTCCGGGAAGAATCGTAAAACGTGACAATGTGAAGATGCCGCGCAGTGATATGGATCAGTGCCATCTGCCGGATCCGGTCAAAGAGGATATTACTGTACTGCAGAGGGAAAATGCAGAACTGGTCAACCGTGTGCTTGATTTAGAGCAGGCAGTCCGGATTTTAAGTGCTGATGCACAAAAAACAAAATAAATTGCATTTTGCTCCGCAAAACAAGGAGTAAAATCCTCTGCTCATCAGAGGATTCGCATTTTGCTTCGCAAAACAAGGAGGATTATTTAAATGGAAAATAAATTTCAATTTTACAACACACTGACAAGAAAAGTAGAAACGGTGATCCCGCATGAGGATGGAAAGATCGGCATGTATACCTGTGGACCGACCGTATACCATTTCGCACATATCGGCAACCTCAGAAGTTACATCATGGAGGATGTATTGGAAAAATCACTCCGCTATGTCGGATATGATGTAAAACGTGTTATGAATATCACGGATGTGGGACATTTATCTTCCGATGCAGATACTGGGGAAGATAAAATGTTAAAAGGTGCAAAAAGAGAGCACAAAACAGTGATGGAGATCGCAAAATATTATACAGACGCTTTCTTTAGTGACTGTAAGAAGTTAAATATCAAGACACCGGATGTTGTGGAGCCGGCAACGAACTGTATCCCGGAGTTCATCCATATGATCGAGGTGCTGCTCGAAAAAGGTTATGCTTATGTGGCAGGTGGAAATGTTTATTTTGATACATCCAAATTAGACGATTATTATGTATTTTCTTCCCAGAGCGAAAAAGAGCTGTTAGTCGGTGTACGCGACGATGTGGAAGAGGACGTAAATAAGAAAAATAAAAATGATTTTGTACTCTGGTTTACAAAGTCAAAATTTGAGGATCAGGCGCTTAAATGGGATAGCCCATGGGGCGTTGGATATCCGGGATGGCACATTGAGTGCTCATGCATCAGTATGAAACATCTGGGCGAGTATGTAGATATCCACTGCGGCGGTGTAGATAATATTTTCCCGCACCATACCAATGAGATCGCACAGTCAGAGAGTTACATTGGCCATACATGGTGTAAATACTGGTTCCATGTACAGCATTTAAATGATAAATCCGGAAAAATGAGTAAGTCCAAAGGGGATTTCCTTACCGTATCCCTGCTGCAGGAAAAGGGGTATGATCCGATCGTATACCGTATGTTCTGTCTGCAGTCCCATTATAGAAAACCGTTGGAGTTTTCCTATGAAGTATTAGATAATATGGCTGCAGCTTATAAAAAACTGACCAAACGAATCGCAGAATTAAAGGATGAGGGAACAGTACAGCAGGATAAATTTGATGCTTATAAGGCAAAATTTGAGGATGCGATCAGCAACGATCTAAATACATCGATGGCGATCACGATCATTTATGATCTGCTCAAAGATGATATGAACGATAAGACAAAACTTGCGCTGATCAATGATTTTGATAAAGTATTATCCTTAAATCTGACAACGGCACAGGCAGATGCAAAAGAGGAGATCGATGCAGAATTAGAAAGCTATGTACTTGCAAAGATTGAAGAACGAAAGGAAGCAAAGAAAGCAAAAGATTTTGCAAAAGCAGATGCAATCCGCGATGAACTGCTTGCAAAAGGCATTGTACTGAAAGATACCCGAGAAGGTGTGATCTGGCACAAAGCGTGAGAGAGAGGAAATGCCAATGCAGAAAGGAATAGACTCTTATATCAAAGAACAGTTCGGAATCAGTGAAGTGGATATCCGGACATATTCGCCTCTTACGTTAGCCTATATCGGAGATGGAATATTTGATCTGGTGATCCGGTCTGTTGTCGTAGGAAAAGGAAACACGAGAGCAGGAGAACTTCACAAGCGGACAAGCCAGATCGTAAAAGCACACACACAGGCGGAAATGATTGAAAAATTACTTCCGATGCTGACGGAGGAAGAAGCAGAAGTGTACCGTCGTGGAAGGAATGCAAAATCGCCGACAATGGCAAAAAATGCCACAATGTCTGATTACCGGAAAGCAACCGGATTTGAGGCGCTGATGGGATACCTGTATTTAAAAGATGAGTTTGAACGTCTGGTGGAACTGGTAAAGACCGGTGTAGACGAACTTGCACTTAAAATGTAAAAGGAGAGAGTAATGGGCTACGAAGAGCTGAAAATAGAGGGACGCAATGCCGTGTTAGAGGCATTCCGTTCCGGAAAAACAATTGACAAATTATTTGTGTTGGACGGCTGTCAGGATGGTCCGGTGCGCACGATTGTCAGAGAGGCAAAAAAACATGACACGATCGTGCATTTTGTGGAAAAAGAGCGTTTAGATCAGCTTTCTGAGACAAAAAAACACCAGGGAGTGATCGCAGTTGCTGCAGCATATGAGTATGCCGAAGTGGAGGATATGCTAAAATTGGCAGAGGAAAAGGGCGAGCCGCCATTTTTATTCATTCTGGATAATATCGAGGATCCGCATAACCTTGGCGCTATCATCCGTACGGCAAATCTTGCCGGTGCGCATGGTGTCATTATTCCGAAACGCCGCGCGGTCGGTCTGACGGCAACTGTGGCAAAGACATCCGCCGGAGCAATCAATTATACACCGGTTGCAAAGGTGACAAATCTGACTGCAACAATGAAAGAGTTAAAGGACAAAGGAATGTGGTTTGTCTGTGCGGACATGGATGGAACCTGCATGTATGATCTGGATTTAAAAGGACCGATCGGTCTTGTCATCGGCAGTGAAGGCGAGGGTGTTGGCAGACTGGTGCGCGAGAACTGTGATTTTGTGGCATCCATTCCGATGAAGGGGGATATCGATTCCCTGAACGCATCGGTGGCAGCAGGTGTGCTTGCCTATGAGATTGTGCGGCAACGCATGCGGTAGAAGACACCGCAGCGGTAGAAGACACCGCAGCGGTAGAAGACACCGCAGCGGTAAAAAACACAGCAGCAATAAAAGACATCGCAGGTGGTAGAGAACACCGCAACGGTAGAAAAAAACGCCGTGGTAGATATTGTATCAGGAGTCTTGGGAGGAACATGTTAGAGTCATATCGAGATTTGACAGACGAACAGCTGATTGCGGCATTAAAAAACAGCGGTGATCCGGACGGAAAGATCATGGATTACATTTTAGATAAATATAAACCGCTGGTCCGCAAAAAGGCAAATGCAGTATTTCTGATTGGCGGTGAGACGGATGATCTGATCCAGGAGGGAATGATCGGTCTGTTTAAGGCAATCAGAGATTACGATGATACGAAAGAAACATCTTTTTTTCATTTCGCAGAATTGTGTATTACGAGACAGTTATACAAGGCAGTTGAGGCGTCGAACCGGAAAAAACATGCGCCGCTCAATTCCTATGTTTCTTTCTACTCAGAAAACAGTGAAAACGGATATCCTCTGGCGGAAACGCTGACCATGGACGGAATCGGAAATCCGGAGCAGATGATGATCGATCAGGAAAATGTGGCACAGTTCTGGGAGAAGCTCAGGACGCATTTAAGCAAGATGGAACGGGAAGTATTAGACCAGTATCTTGCGGGATTTCATTATCAGCAGATTGCAGAAAAAATGGGAAAATCACCAAAATCTATTGATAATGCGCTCTCCCGTATTAAAGCAAAAATTCGGGAGACGAATCCTGAAATAGGGAAGATGTAGAAGATTCGCCTTCTTTTTTGTAGATAGTCACGAAAAATACTTGTGCATATTGCATAAAAAATAAATGAGAAAATTGTAACATTTGTGAACACTTATTGAGAAAATCATGCTATTATAATCATTGTAAAACCCCCCCAATACATTATATATAGTTTTTGCTATACCCCATAGTAAAAATACCTTCTCCTAAAAAAGACAGCAGTGGCTGTCTTTTTTGTTGTACAAATATTGACAACCGTCACAGATTAGGATAGACTGAACAAGTCGATAAAACTTAATAGAAAACAACGCAGAGGGACTGCATGTCCGGGAGAATGCCCGGAGGGATTGCAGTTGAGAAGGTTAAAACCTGACTCTTTGAACCTGTCAGTTAATACTGTCGTAGGGAGCGTATTGGGAAGATGCTATCTCCTGTCGCGCTTGCGGCAGGAGATTTTTTGACGTGGAGAATTCGTTTGCCAGACAGTGGTTCAAGCAGTCCCCCATGCGAAAAAGGAGAAAAACGTATGGAACAGTATACCACACAGATGGATGCCGCACGCAGAGGCATCGTGACCAAAGAATTAGAACTTGTAGCGAAAAAAGAGCGCATGACCGTAGAAGAGCTGATGCCGCTTGTAGCAGAGGGAAAAGTAGCAATCTGCGCCAACAAGCATCACACCTGCATTGATCCGGAAGGTGTAGGATCAATGTTACGCACGAAGATCAATGTCAATCTCGGTGTGTCGAGAGACTGCAAGGATTATGATGTGGAGATGGAGAAAGTGATGGCGGCTGTCAGCATGGGTGCACATGCCATCATGGATTTATCTTCCCACGGCAATACGATTCCGTTCCGCAGAAAACTGACTGCAGAATGTCCGGCAATGATCGGTACCGTGCCGATCTATGATTCTGTGATCCATTACCAGAGAGATCTTGCGACACTGACCGCAAAAGATTTTATTGATGTGGTGCGTCTGCATGCGGAAGATGGTGTGGATTTTGTGACACTGCACTGCGGAATTACAAGAAAGACAATCGAGCAGATCCGGAAACATAAACGTAAAATGAACATCGTTTCCCGCGGCGGTTCCCTTGTATTTGCATGGATGTGCATGACGGGGGAGGAAAATCCGTTTTATGAATATTATGATGAGATCCTTGAAATCTGCCGTGAGCATGATGTTACCATTTCACTTGGAGATGCCTGCCGTCCGGGATGTCTCGCAGATGCATCCGATGTCTGTCAGATCGAAGAGTTAGTAAGACTTGGAGAGCTGACAAAACGCGCATGGGAGAAAGATGTACAGGTCATGGTAGAAGGACCGGGACATATGCCGATGGATCAGATCGCAGCAAATATGAAGATCCAGCAAAGCATCTGCATGGGAGCACCATTTTATGTGTTAGGACCACTTGTCACTGATATCGCACCGGGATATGACCATATCACATCCGCAATCGGCGGGGCGATTGCAGCACAAAACGGAGCAGCATTTTTATGCTATGTCACACCGGCAGAACACTTGGCACTTCCAAATGTGGAGGATGTAAAACAGGGAATCATTGCATCAAAGATCGCGGCACACGCTGCAGACATCGCAAAAGGCGTCCGTGGTGCGAGAGAGATCGATGATAAGATGGCAGACGCAAGACGCGTCTTAGACTGGGATGCGCAGTGGGAATGTGCGATTGATCCGGAAACCGCAAAAGCAATCTGGAACAGTAGAAAACCGGAGCATGAGGACACCTGTTCCATGTGTGGAAAATTCTGTGCAGTGCGCAGTATGAACAAAGCGCTTGCAGGAGAATATATTGATATTTTGTAAAAAAGAGTGGAGGCTTCATTCCGTCTTATGTTATAATAAAACTGTTTCAATCAGCCGGTGATCAGATGAAAAGAATATATTTGGTTGACAGTGAGAATGTAGGCGATATATGGGTGCCGTTACTGGTAGCATCACAGCCCGATGAGGAAGTGATCGTATTTTATACGCAGAAAAGTCCGCATATGAATTACGAAAATGTGAGGTTACTGAAGGAGACGGAGAAAGAAGCAGAGTTTATAAAATGTTTTGAGGGAAGCAATGCACTGGATTTCCAGCTTGTTACACAGCTTGGATACTTGTTGTGTGAGAATCAGGAAAACAGCTATGTGATCGTTTCAAATGATACCGGATTTGATGCAGCCGTACGTTACTGGAAACAGCGTAACATGCCGGTGCAGCGTTTGAGCGGAAAGGAATTAAACCGCAGACTGCAGCAAAAAGCAAAGACGAATGGAGAAAGAGAAATTTTCTTTGAAGCGGAGGAGAAGAACGCCGGGGACGTGGCTGGAAGTCTGGCAGATGAAGCTGAGATTGTGACAGCAAAGATGAATGAGATGACAGAAACGGATAAAAGCGAAGAGCCGGGTGAGGCCGAAAAGCTGAATGGAGTTTCAGAGTTAAATGAAGTCTCAAAACTGAATGAAGCCGCAGAAATGATGGAGACAGCAGAACTGACCGGAGTGTTGGAGCAGGGAAAAGCCGGAAAACCGGATGAGACAGCAGAACCGGGTGAAGCCGGAAAACCGGATGAGACAGCAGAACCGGGTGAAGCCGGAAAACCGGATGAGACAGCAGAACCGGGTGAAGCCGGAAAACCGGATAAAATGGCAGAACCGGAGGAAACTCTAGAGCAGATGGAAACAGCAAAAATAAAAGAAACGGCACAGACGGAAAAAACTGCAGGAACAGATGAACAGTCAGAACCGGGAGAAATCCAGATGGAGATACCGGATGAAATCATGAGGCCGGATGAAACTGTAAATGCGGATCAGAAACTGCCATTTACAGATCCGCGTAAGGAAGCAGTTGAAAAGACAGAGATCTCACAGGAACAGGACGATGTCATTCGCAGTCTGCTTACCTGCATCAGTAAGGATCGGCTTGCAGATTTTCACAATGCGCTGGTATTGTTCTTTGGTGAAGATATTGGAAAAGAACTTTATCAGGAGGCAAAAAACAGTTCTTCGTATGCAATCTGTCGTGTAAATCAGACTGCGATCAGTGAGGAAGAGAAGTTTGATGTTTACTGTCAGACAGTATTTGCTTACAGTGATCCGAAAATGGACTGTCCGGAAGATTTTTCTTCGTTTTTGTATAAAGCAAATACAAAGAGAAAGAACCTTAATTCATTAAGAGCAGCATTGCAGGGACATTATGGCAAGGATAAGGGAATGAAATATTATTCTCTTTTTAAGTCACACATCAAGATTATGAATCGGATGTAAAGAAGGAGAGGCTGGTTGAAGCGAAAACGGGAAGAACATAACGGATGTGGTGGCGGAACACCAGGTAGCCAGAAGACCCGAAGAACAGCACCCCTGGATGCGTATTTTGTACGCATCCGGGGGTGTTGTCAGGTGGTTAAAGTTATTTCGAACCGCCGGAAATGTTGAATAAGTATAAATATTTTGAAAAATTACAAAAATTTCTTGGATTTTATGCTTGACAATCGGACGATCCTATTGTATAGTAATACAGGTGTTGAGAAAACATGATGCTGCTGTGGCTCAGTCGGTAGAGCGTCGCATTGGTAGTGCGGAGGTCACGGGTCCGATTCCCGTCAGCAGCTCTTTTTTATGCCAGAAAAGTTTAAGTGATAACTTAATTCTTTTCTGGCTCTTTTTCTTTCTGACCGGAAATAAAATGATCAATGAGAAGATTGATCGTATGTTGCTGTGTCTCGATGATTTTTGGAATGTTTCATTTTCTTTTGCCAGACGGGTGATTTCAGCTTCGCTATTCATATTCATTTTCCTTTTTACGCCATTCAAATCGATACATCATATATGTTTTATGTTAAAAAATATTCCCTGAAATGTCAAGACAATAAAGACGTCTGTGGAGAAACATTGTTACTTTATTAACATAAAGCGTCAAAATAACTGCCGGATTCGACATAATATGCAAAAATCCAGACATACAAATTTAGATTCAGGGAAAATACGCAGTAATATTTAGGAATTTATGAATTTTTTACGAACGGATGTTATTTGTATGAGGAATGTGCTAAAATATCATTCGGCTAAAGATCCGGGGAAAGTAGATTCTCCCTTTGAAGTGAGGTTTGATATGAATGCGAGCAGAAAAAGAAAAAATACAAAACCGAAAGTTTTTTTTGAAAAATTAAAGGAGCAGAGAAATCAGAGAAAGGCGGACAGGGCAAAACAGACGGACAGGAAAACAGATATCTTAAAAAAGACAGGGAGTTGGATTGTTACATTACTGCTTGTCATTTTACCGCCAGCAGTTTGTTTTTATCTGATGGAGTGTTATTCGCACAATCCATTTGCAGTGGTACGTCCGTGGGCACAGTTTTTTAATATCGTGCTGTTTGAACTGGTAACAGTTTTCCTGTTTGTGCTGACGGGAAAATTAAAGGCTGCGCACCGGATCGTATACATTGCAGCAGTGATTTATGGAATTGCGAACAGTTATGTGGTGCGTTTCCGGACGAATCCGATTGTGCCGTGGGATATTTTTTCCTGGAAAACGGCTGTGAGCGTTGCAGATAATTATGATTTTATGCCGGATACGCGCATGGTCGTTGTGACACTGGTATTTTTTGCAGCAATCGTATTATTTCGTTTTATAAAAGTAAAAGTGACACGTTTGGTATTCTGGAAACGGCTGATTCCGGCAGCGCTGGTAGCTGTGGTTCTTTCATTGTTTGCGGGAACACTGCAGCAGGAGAACTTTCAGAACAGCCACAGACTTTACAATAAACTGTTCACGCCGGTCTACATGACGGATGTGGATGGTATGGCAGTCACATTTGTCATGAATCTTGCCTATATGTCGATCGACAAACCGGAGCATTACAGCGCCGCTGAGGCACAGGCGGTGCTTGATTCCTACGGGGAGGGCGGTGCAATGTCGGAGGAATCAGGCTCTAAGGCAGAAGAAGACGATACACAAAAGGAGGAAGATCTTCCGAATATCATTGTAATGATGAATGAGTCATTTTCGGATCTGTCCGTGTTAGGTGATTTTGAAACCAACGAGGATTACATGCCGTTTATCCACAGCTTAGAGCAGGGGGAGAAAAATACGGTTACGGGAATGTTAAACGTATCTGTCTGCGGTGGAAATACCGCGAATACAGAGTTTGAATTTCTGACCGGCAATACAATGGCATTCCTCCCGCAGGGGAGCATCCCGTATCAGCAGTACATCAATGGAGATTTGAAGGCACTTCCGGATTATCTGAAGACTTTAGGATATCAGACCATTGCGACACATCCTTACAATGCCGGCGGATGGGAACGCGATACGGTCTATCCGATGCTGGGATTTAATGAGAGCGTGTTTAAAGATGATTATGTGAATCCGCAGTATGTCAGACAGTATATCAGCGATGAGAGCTGCGTGGATAAGATTATTGAATTTTATGAAAATAAGGAAAAGGATGCGCCGCTGTTTGTGTTTAATGTGACCATGCAAAATCACGGTGGATATCAGGATCAGTACGGCAATTTTACACCGGATATCTCGGTGAAAGATTCTACAAATTTTTCACTGCAGCAGTATTTATCCCTGGTAAAACTTTCCGATTCCGCGTTAGAACATCTGATCTCCTATTTTGAAGAGGCAGATGAAAAAACAGTGATCGTTTTTTTCGGAGATCATCAGCCGAGTGATGCCGTTGCATCTACGGTTCTTGCAAAGAACGGGATGTCCTGGAATCACTTGACAGAGGAACAGCAGAAACTGCGTTATCAGGTTCCTTATGTGGTGTGGGCAAACTATGATATTGGAGAGGAAACGGGTGCAGACACGAGCGTGAACTATCTGGCAGCGGAAGTTTTAGAGCGCGCCGGTGTTCCATTGGATGAATATCGTTCGTATCTGTTACATTTAAAATCAGAATACCCGGTTATTTCCGCGGTGCGTACAGTAAAAGCGGATGGCAGTGAAGTCCGCGCCTCGGATGAAAAAGATGAGATGGATATTTACCGGAAATTGCAGTATTATGAACTGTTTGATCATGGAACTGTTAATTAGGAAATGATAAAAAGAGAGGTTTTGTTTTGAAAAGAGAAAAGAAACTCCAAAATCAGTTGTGGAAAGAAAGAATGCCGCTTATTGCGTCGTTCTTTCTGCCGTTTTTTATTCTGACTGTGATCTGCATTTTTCATGACGTCTATCCGTTTGGGGAGCAGTGTATTTTACATATCGATATGTATCATCAGTACTGCCCGTTTTTCACGGAGCTGATGGATAAGATCAAACATGGCGGCAGCATGTTTTACTCCTGGAATATCGGACTTGGAGCAGATTTTATTTCACTGTACGCCTATTATCTGGCAAGTCCCTTAAACTGGCTGCTGCTACTCTGTCCGCAGAATCATGTGATCGAATTTATGACCTTGCTTGTGATTTTAAAAATTTCATTGGCGGGACTGTTTTTCGGATATTATTTAAAGGAACATTTTGAAAAAAATCATGCTGCAATCAGCATTTTTGCAACAGCCTATGCGTTGTGCGGATTCTCAGCAGCCTATGCATGGGATATCATGTGGTTAGACTGCATGATGCTGGCGCCACTTGTCGTTCTTGGACTCGAACAGCTGATCAAAGAGAAAAAAGTACTGCTTTATTATATTTCACTGTCTTTATGCATTATCAGTAATTATTACATTGCGATCATGGTCTGCATTTTTCAGGTGATCTGGTTTGTGATCACATGGCTGGAAAATAAAGAGACCGGGATCGGTGCGTGGATCCGTTTCGCAATTTATTCCCTTCTGGCGGGCGGGACGGGAGCGATACTGATCATTCCTGAGGCGATCACCCTTGGAGCGAGCGGCTCACAGAATATTTCATTTCCGGATACAATGGAATGGTATTTTAACATCATTGCAGAGCTGGGGAGACACTCGGTGATGACAGAACCTTATACGGGCAAAGACCACTGGCCGAATATTTACTGTGGCGTATTTGTGCTTCTTTTGTTTGTACTGTATCTTTTCAACCGTGAGATCTCCTGGAAAAAGAAGCTTTCACGCGGACTTCTGGCAGCATTTTTTGTCATCAGTTTTTCGAATAATATACTTGATTTCATCTGGCATGGCATGCACTTCCCGGATTCCCTGCCGGGCAGACAGACCTTTTTATATGCATTTCTGATGCTTGCGGTATCCTACGAGGCATTTTTGCATTTCAAAGGAACGAGATTTTTAGATGTGATCGCAGCGGGAGTGGCATCGGTTGGTCTGATGGCAGTTTCCTATCATTTTTCCGATGGGACGATCTTAGGAGAGAGCGCGGCAACGGCAACTTATGTATTTCTGGGCAGCTATATTGTGGTGCTGCTGATCTATTTTTATGCGGAGGAATGTATCCTGGAAGATGTGGTAAAAAAGATTGGAAAGATCAAAAAGGCGACCAGGGAAGAACTGAAAAAAATCATGCTCTCGTTTGGCTGTGCAGCGATGCTTTTAGAATTATTTTTTAACTACAATGTGACCGGATTTGATACGACGAGCAGGACTGCCTATGTGAAATCCATGGATGACTATCATGCAGTGCTTGCAGAGGCGGAAAATCAGGCACAGGATAAGGGCATATTATTTTACCGCACGGAAGAATTAGAGCGCAAAACGAAAAATGATGCGGCGCTGTATGGATATCGTTCCGCAACGCAGTTTTCATCGCTGATGAATCTGGATGTCAGTCATTTTTACCAGGCAGTCGGAATGGAAGGCGGCAAGAATTTCTACTGTGTAAACGGGGCAACACCGCTGTTATCAGCAATGATGTCCCTGCGCTATGTGATCGCTGATAACGCAATGGAAGCAAACCCGATCCGCACCCTTGTGGCAGAGAGCGGGAATACGTATCTTTACGAAAATAAATATGTGCTCCCACTTGGTTTTATGATGGATGAGGATGTGATTGATGCGTGGGATTATTCTGATTTAGATGAAATTGAGGCACAGAACAGACTTGCAGAGCTTCTTGGTGCAGATGAGCCGATGCTGACGGAGATCCCGTCCGAATCTGTGGTCGGGGAATCAACGATTGACGTGCAGGAGGATGCATACATTTTTGCAACCTATGAATCGACGACTGTGGACAGCATGACGGAAGAGATCAGTGACGGCAGGACAAAGTCTTTCACAAAAGTTTCGCATGGCTATACACTTGATCTTGGATACTGTACGGCAGGCACACAAGTGAGGATTAAAAACAGTAATGAAGAAAGAGTGAATATTACGGCTTATGCCCTGAATCTCGATGCTGCAGATACGGCTTATCAGACGTTAAATGAGCAGACGATGGAGATGACTTCCTTTTCCGATACGAAAATCACTGGAACCATTGATGTGAAAAAAGAAGGACGACTGATATTTGCGGTGGCGGATGATGCCGGATGGAAATTATATGTTGATGGAGAACAGACGGATCCGGAAGTGTTTGGTGAGGCGTTTATCAGCACATATCTTACCGAAGGAACACATACGGTCGAGCTGCGCTACCAGACACCGGGATTTATGGTGGGAGCCGGGTTTTCCCTTGCCTGTATTCTGATCGTGATACTGATCGCATGGATAAAAAGGCACCATTGAAATTAAAACGTTTCTGTGAGATACTATACGTTGGAGGAGTTTGAGAAAGGTAGTGATTTATATGTCAGACAAAGAGATAGAAATTTATAATGAAAATGCCGATGAAATCAAAATCCGCCCATATGAGCATCATGCAAAATATTATGAGACGGACCAGATGGGAATCATCCATCATTCAAATTATATCAAATGGATGGAAGAAGCGAGGATGGATCTGATGGATCAGATCGGACTCAGCTATAAACAGATGGAGGAGATGGAGATTATCAGTCCGGTGCTCTCTGTATCCTGCGAGTATCACAGTATGGTACATTTTGATGATACGGTCGTGATCGAGACGAAGATCACACGCTATAATGGTATCAAGATGGATGTGGAATACCGGATGACGGACAAGGAGACCGGAGAACTCCGCACGACCGGAAAGAGTTCCCATTGCTTTTTGAACCGTTCCGGAAGACCGATCTCATTGAAACGTTCTTACCCGGAGATCGATACGAAGTTCTTTGAGTATACGGATGCCTGACAAACGGGTGTGATATTAGAAATATATAAGAAAGAGGAAATAAAAGAATGATACAGGAAAGATTAAAGGCACTGCGTGCGGAGATGGAAAAGAGAGGCATCACGGTATACGTTGTGCCGACTGCTGATTTTCACGAATCAGAATATGTAGGAGATCATTTTAAGGCGAGAAAGTTTATTACCGGATTTACCGGTTCTGCGGGAACTGCCGTTATCACTTTGGATGAGGCAGGGCTCTGGACGGACGGACGCTATTTTGTACAGGCAGAGAATCAGCTGAAAGACAGCACAGTCACACTCTACCGCATGGGCGAAGAGGGCGTGCCGACAGTCGATGAATTTGTAAAGGATCGATTAAAAGAGGGCGGATGTCTCGGATTTGACGGACGTGTTGTAAACGGTACCTGGGGCGGCAAACTGGAAAAGATTGCAGCAGAAAAAAATGTGTCCATGCATGTGACAGAAGACCTGATCGATCTGATCTGGGAGGATCGTCCGGCATTGTCCAAACAGCCTTTATTTATTTTGGAGGAAAAATATTCCGGAAAGAGTACTGCGGATAAGATCGCAGATCTTAGGAAAGCTATGAAGGAGAACGGTGCAGATGTTCATATTCTGACATCTCTTTACGATATCGCATGGCTTTTAAATATCCGCGGCAACGATATTGATTATGTGCCGGTCGTATTATCCTATCTTGTGCTGAACGAGACAGAGTGTATCTGGTTTTTACAGGAGGAAGTAGTGGATGATAAGATCCGTGCTTACCTGGAGGAAAACCATATCACGACAAAGCCGTATGATGCGATCTACGATTATGTACCGGAGATTCCGGCAGACGCAGTCGTGCTGATGAACCGCGGGACGGTCAACTACCGTATCGTGAACAGTCTTGATAAAGCAATCAAAGTTGTGGATAAACCAAACCCGACGGAACTTATGAAAGCTGTAAAAAATAAGACAGAGGTAGACAACACCAGAGCTGCACATGTAAAAGACGGTGTTGCCTTTACCAAATTTATGTACTGGCTCAAGACCAATATCGGAAAGATCCCGATGACGGAGATCTCTGCTTCTGACTATCTTGAGGCGAGAAGAAGAGAGCAGGATAACTTTATTGAGTTAAGTTTCAACACGATCTGTGCTTACGGAGCCAATGCGGCGATGATGCATTATGCTGCAACACCGGAGTCAGACGCTGAGTTAAAACCGGAGGGATTTTTACTTGTGGATTCCGGCGGACATTACTTTGAGGGAACCACAGACATCACAAGAACCATGGCACTTGGCCCGATCACAGATGAGATGCGTCTGCACTTTACGACCGTCTGCCGTTCGAATATGAACCTTGCGCATGCGAAGTTTTTATATGGATGTACCGGTTTGAACCTGGATATTTTATCCCGCGGTCCACTCTGGGAGATGGGCATTGACTATAAATGCGGCACCGGACACGGCGTTGGTTATGTGTTAAATGTACATGAGGGACCGAACGGCTTCCGTTGGAGAGTCGTACCGGAGCGCCATGACAACGGTGTCTTAGAAGAGGGCATGATCACGACCGACGAGCCGGGCGTTTATTTAGAGGGTAAATACGGTATCCGTACCGAAAATGAGCTGGTATGCCATAAAGCTGAGAAAAATGAGTATGGACAGTTCATGGAGTTTGAGAATATCACCTATGCACCGATCGATCTCGATGCGATTGCCCCGGATCTGTTAAGTGCACGTGAGAAAAAGATGTTAAACGATTATCACAAGATGGTATATGATACCATTTCCCCGTATATGACAGCGGAGGAAAATGAGTGGCTGAAACGCTACACAAGAGCGATCTAAAGGACAAGAATGGAGAGAACAATGGGCGAAAAGCTGGTATTGATAGATGGACACAGTATTTTGAACAGGGCATTTTTCGGGATCCCGGATCTGACGAATTCGGAAGGACTGCACACGAATGCAGTCTATGGATTTTTGAATATTATGTTCAAGATTTTAGAGGAGGAGCAGCCGGATTATCTGACGGTTGCATTTGATGTGTCAGAACCGACTTTCCGCCATAAAATGTTCGCAGAATACAAAGGCACGAGAAAACCGATGGCACAGGAACTGCGGGAACAGGTTCCGCTCATGAAAGAGATGTTAAAAGCGATGGGAGTTACCACGATCGAAAAAGGCGGTTATGAGGCGGATGATCTGCTTGGAACCATTGCAAAACAGAGTGAACAAAAAGGGCTGACAGTTTCAGTGGTATCCGGTGACCGTGACCTCTTACAGCTTGCAACGGATCATATTAAGATCCGTATCCCGAAAACAAAGCGCACAGGCACGGAGATCGAGGATTACAATGCCGCTGAGGTAAAGGAAAAATATCAGGTGACGCCAATCGAGTTTATCGATGTCAAGGCGCTGATGGGCGATACGGCAGACAATATTCCGGGAGTACCGGGAATCGGTGAAAAGACGGCAACAGCAATCATTGCACAGTATGGAAGTGTTGAAAATGCCTATGCACATGTGGACGAATTAAAGCCACCCCGTGCAAGCAAAAATTTAAAAGAGTATTATGACCTGGCACAGATGAGTAAGACGCTTGCGACGATCGAGATCCATGCGGATATTGATTATGATCTTGCAGGAGCAAAGCTAAATGGAATTTCTGGACTGTATACGGAGGAGGCATACCTTCTCTGCAAACGTTTGGAATTTAAAAATCTTTTAAACCGGTTTGAGGTAGATACTCCGAAAAATCAGGCGGCAGAATATTTTAAACTTGTGGAAGACCGTAAGGAGGCAGAGAAAGTATTTGCGAAGCTTCGTGGCAGAAGCTGTGGTTTTTATATTGTTCCCGGAAGCAAAAAGAAAGACAGCCACGAGGAAGAGGACGGGCAGATGAATCTGTTTGCGGCAGGAGATATGCCGGGGGCAGACAGTGAACCGTCCGGCATCGTAGAAAGTGCAGAAAATGATGCAGTGGAGTACTGCCTTGGAGTTGCCATTTCAACTGGAGAGGAAGAAACCTTTTTCATAAAAGCAGGGGAAAATCTTCCGGCAAAGCAGATTCTTTCCATGTTTACCGCAAGTGAGGCTGCGTCCTATGCGACACTGGATTTAAAACCGCAGCTTGCGGCGCTTGGCTTACTGGAGCGACAGGTAAACGGCAATATTGGCCTGTCGAATCTTTTTGACGGTGTGCTTGCAGCATATCTTCTGAATCCGCTGAAAAATGAGTATCCATATGAGGATATTGCAAAAGACTATATGGGACAGATGATACCGTCAAAGGCAGATCTTCTTGGAAAACTGACCATAGAGCAGGCAATGAAAGATGCACCGGAAGCATTTTTAAATTATGTATGCTATATGGCATATGTGGCACAGGCATCGAAAAAGACGCTGGAGACAGACTTAAAGGAAGAGGGCATGGATCATCTGTTTACGGAAATCGAGATGCCGCTTGTATTTACTCTTGCCGATATGGAAAATGAGGGTATCATTGCGTGCAGGGAGGCGCTCACGGAGTATGGGGACAAACTTGCAGTGCGTATCGCTGAACTGGAAAAGCAGATCTATGAGGAAGCGGGAGAAGAGTTTAATATCAATTCTCCAAAACAGCTCGGAGTGATCTTATTTGAAAAATTGTCCATGCCGTATGGAAAGAAAACAAAGACCGGTTATTCCACGGCGGCGGATGTGTTAGACCGCCTTGCACCGGAATATCCGATCGTTTCTGATATTTTAGAGTATCGTCAGCTTACCAAGTTAAAGTCCACTTATGCGGACGGATTGGTAAACTATATCGCTAAAGATGGCAGGATCCACACCAGTTTTAATCAGACGATCACAGCTACCGGGCGTTTAAGCAGCACGGAGCCAAACCTGCAGAATATCCCGATGAGGATCGAACTTGGCAGACTGATCCGCAAGGCATTTGTGCCAAAAGAGGGATTTGAGTTTATGGATGCCGATTATTCCCAGATTGAGCTTCGTGTTTTAGCACATATGTCCGGGGATGAAAAGCTGATCGAGGCATACCGGGAAGCACAGGATATCCACAGGATCACGGCGTCCCAGGTATTTCACATCCCGTTTGACGAGGTGACGGATCTGCAGCGGCGCAATGCAAAAGCGGTTAATTTCGGAATCGTATATGGAATCAGTTCATTTGGACTGAGCCAGGATCTAAGCATCAGCAAAAAAGAAGCTGCAGAGTATATTGAACGGTACTTTGAAACTTATCCAAAGATCAAGACGTTTTTAGATGGGCTTGTGGCAGAGGCAAAAGAAAAAGGCTATGTAACGACGATGTTTGGAAGAAGACGTCCGGTACCGGAACTTTCAAGCAGCAATTTTATGCAGCGTTCCTTTGGAGAACGTGTTGCCATGAACTCACCGATTCAGGGAACTGCGGCAGATATCATCAAGATCGCAATGATACGCGTGCATGACAGACTGTTAAAAGAAAATCTAAAGTCACGCCTGATCTTAACCGTGCATGATGAGCTTTTAGTGGAGACGGCGATCGAAGAAGAGGATGCGGTTCGAAAGATTCTCGAGGAAGAGATGCATGGAGCGGCAGATCTTGCGGTCACACTTGAAATTGATGCACATGTCGGCAAAAACTGGTATGAGGCAAAATAAAGATCTGTCATCATTTATGAGGGATGATGCGTTGGACTGCATATGTCCGGATGGTACGAGAGAAAAAATGGATGCGGGGAGCATGGAACGGATGAAATTTATCGGAATTACCGGCGGCGTCGGTGCGGGAAAATCAGAAATACTTCATTATCTTGAAACAAAAGATGGTGTAAAAGTCATGTTGGCGGATGAAATCGCGCATGAGCTGATGCTGCCCGGGACAGAATGTTATCAGAAATTAAAAGACATGTTTTCGGATGAGGATATCTGGAATGAAGATGGTTCGTTTGACCGGAAAAAGTTAGCAACAGTCATCTTTTCAGATGAAAAAAAACGGGATGCATTAAACGGAATCGTACATCCGGCAGTCAAAAAATATATCAGAACTGTTGCGGATACAGAGCGGGAAAATGGAGTGCTGAAAATCCTGGTTTTAGAGGCAGCATTGCTGATTGAAGAACATTATGATGAAATTTGTGACGAACTTTGGTATATTTATACCAGAGAGGATATAAGAAAAGAACGCCTTATGAGATCGCGCGGATATTCCCCGGAGAAAGTACAGCAGATTTTTGACAGTCAGTTACAGGAAGCGGTTTACCGGAAACACTGTAAAGTGGTGATCGATAATAATGGAACGGTGGAAGATGCCATAAGGCAGATTGATTTGGCAATCACAAATATGGAAAATGAGTAGGAGATACTGCAGATGAGCGACGGAAAAGACATGGAACAGCCATTGGTGTTCGGACTTGATATTGGAACGAGAAATGTGGTAGGAACGGTAGGTTACCGTACCGAAGATCAGTTTATCGTTACTGCTCAGTATATCATGCAGCATGATACGAGAGCAATGTTAGATGGACAGATCCACGATATCGGGCGTGTATCAGGGACGATAAGAAAAGTAAAAGAACAGCTGGAAAAACAGATCGGAAAAACGCTGACGGAGGTATGTATCGCTGCCGCAGGCCGTGTGCTTAAGACAGTTACAACGAGTATCAGTTACGATTATCCGGAGGAGAGCGTAGTTACCGGGGAAGACATTCATACACTGGATCTGCTTGGAATTGAGAAAGCGCAGAAAATTTTACAGGAAATGAATGATACCAACTACAAGTTCTACTGTGTTGGATATTCCGTGGTCAAATACTTCTTAAATGATGAACCGTTTTCAAACATTGAATCCCACAAAGCGGACCGTATCGGCGAAGACATCATTGTAACGTTTCTGCCGGAGGATGTAGTGGATGGACTTTATGCAGCCGTAAATCAGGCCGGGCTTGAAGTGGCGAATCTGACATTGGAGCCTATTGCGGCGATCAACGTCGCAATTCCGGAAAGTTATCGTCTGCTGAATATCGCTTTAGTCGATATCGGAGCGGGAACATCCGATATTTCCATTACCAAAGACGGAAGCATCATTGCATATGGTATGATCCCTCTTGCGGGAGATGAGCTGACCGAACTGATCGTACAGAATTATCTGGTTGATTTTAAAACGGCTGAATATATCAAGCTGCAGAGTACAACAGAAGAGGAGATCACTTATAAAGATATCATGCTGATCGAGCATAAGATTCCGGCAAAAGAAGTGTGGGAGCTGACTGCGCCGGTAGTGGATGAGATGACGACTGCGGTAGCTGCGAAAATCAAAGAATTGAATGGCGACCAGACTGTCAGCGCAGCATTTATCGTTGGCGGTGGCGGTAAGATCCATGGTTATACGAAAATGCTTGCAGAGAAATTAGATCTTCCGGACGTACGAGTGGCACTGCGTGGTGAAGAAGTACTGCAGGAAGTGGTATTTGAACAGCAGGATATCAAGAAGGATCCATTGCTTGTTACACCGATTGGAATCTGTCTGAATTATTATGAACAGAGAAACGGATTTATTATGGTGCGTTTCAATGGAGAGCGCCTCAAATTATATGATAATGATGGATTAACGATCGTGGATGCCGCATTGCAGGCAGGTTTTCCGAATGAGGATCTTTTCCCGAAACGTGGACCGGAACTTACATTTTTTGTAAATGGAGCAAAACGTATCATTCGTGGAGAGCAGGGAGAGTCAGCAGCAGTTTATATGAATGACAGACCAACAAATCTCAATGCGGCATTAGAGCCGAATTGTGAGATTATCATTGAGCCATCTACGGCTGGCAAGCCGGCAACCTGCACATTAGATCAGTTAGAGGAATATACGACAGATTCCGTAGCCTTTGTGGTTAATGGAAATATTATAAGATGCCCGAAATTCTTAGAGGTCAACGGTAAATTAGAGTTTCCTTCCTACCAGATCCAGGAGGGAGATCAGGTGGAAACCAGAAGTTTTTACACAGTAGGACAGCTGGCAGAATTTATGGATGTGGAAGTGAATGTTGAACATGTGATCCTGGTAAATAACCGTCGAGCAACTCTTGATTCATTGATCTATGAAAACTTTACGATTGAATGGACGGTGCGTTCTTATGGCAAACCGTCCTTTCAGCCGGTAGAGCAGGAAGAAGTTCAAACACCGACTGTCGGGGAATATAAGGAAGAAGAGATACCGGATATTGTGGACACGGAAATGAGCGCAGAGGCAGATGGCGCAGAAGTTCAGAATCCTGAAGTACACAATGCTGTGACTGCGGAGGATACAGACGATGCCGGCAATGCGGGCGCAAAAGAAAAGGATTCTGCAGTTACAGATGATGCCGCTACGGTAGAGGAGAGCAAAACGATTACAGACAGTACAGCAGGCGTTAATGGATCTGTTGCAGGAGAGAATGCAGCAGGCATGGATGAAACAGATGTAACAGAGGAGAATGCTGACGGCATGGCTGAAGCAGTGAAAAAAGTTACAGCAGAAGAAAACAGTGCGGCAGTTGCAGAGGAAGACGGCAGCATGGTTCTGGTATACATCAACGGCC
>UMKA01018300.1_pt1 | contig 24747 bp, 20 predicted proteins | sample 1966211 | NCBI WGS metagenome assembly UMKA01 (sample SAMEA4836165, study PRJEB28245) | human gut metagenome | biome: gut microbiome; material: fecal sample | place: Denmark | collected 2008
CAGACATTTTCCAAGTCCCGATCCATGGCAGGCATGCGTATCGGATTTGCGCTTGCATGCCCGAAACTGATCAAATATCTGAATGATGTCAAATATTCGTTTAATTCTTATACAATGAATCGTACGTCGATCGCAGCTGGTGTTGCGGCGATAAAGGATCAGGAATATTTCCTGGAAACTTGCGGTAAGATTATAGAGACGCGGGAATGGACAAAAAAAGAACTCAGGAAACTTGGATTTTACTTTGAAGAATCAAAAGCAAATTTTATTTTTGCGGCTCATAAAAACTGCCCGGCAGAAAAACTGTTTCAGGCATTGAGAGAGCAGCATATTTACGTGCGCTATTTTCCGGGTGGAAGAACCGGTAACCATCTGCGTATTACGATTGGAACAAGGAATGAGATGGAAGTCTTCATTAATTTTGTAGGAGAATATCTAAAAAAGGAGAATTTATGGAAATTTTAGTACAGTGGTTTACAGATAACCTGTCTCAGCATATTTCCAGAGAACTTATCATTTTTATCATTTCCATGATACCGATTCTGGAACTTAGAGGAGGTCTGCTGGCGGCATCTCTTTTGAAGGTGTCTGCGGCGAAAGCAATTCCGATCTGCATTATCGGAAATATTATTCCTATACCATTTATATTACTGTTTATTCGTCAGATTTTTAAAGTTCTGAAGAAAACAAAACTGTTTCATGGCCTGATCGTTAAGATGGAAGACCGTGCCATGGGCAAGAGTGACCAGATCAAACGGTATGAATTCTTTGGATTGCTGCTGTTTGTAGGAATTCCTCTTCCGGGTACGGGGGCATGGACAGGATCTCTGATCGCATCCCTTCTTGAAGTGGATATCAAGAAGTCTTCTATTGCTATTTTCTGTGGACTGATCATGGCAACTGTGATCATGTATGTGGTATCCTATGGAATCGTAGGAAATCTGATTCATTAATTTTATTACTTATATTACTTATCAGTTTTACCGGTGACACCTTCTGTATGGTGTCTGCTGGTATTCTGATTCATGTCATTTCAGACAAATATTCCGTAAATAATTTTATTATCAAGTAAACAGGTTTTGAGAAGACAGAGAGGATTTTTTTATGAGAGAAAAATACGAATCATTGTCGCTTGCAACATTAAAAGATCTGGCAAAAGCGAGAGGATTGAAAGGGATTTCTACATTGAGGAAACCTGAACTGATAGAGCGTATGCTCCAGGAAGATGAAAAAGAGTCCACCGGTGGAGAGGCAGAAATGAAAAAAACTGAAATCCTGCAGGAGGAACCGGGCAGACAGGAAAATAGAGTAAGAGAAAACAGAACATCTTATGAGGCGAATGAGAGAAAAACATATCAGGATAAAAATTATCAGGACCGGAACTATCAGGAACGAAATTATCAGGACAGAAATTATACAGAACGGACGGAATATGCACATAAGAATCCGACCGATACGGCACAGCTTGACAGTGGAGAAAAAGCAAATGGTATTCTGGAGGTCCTTCCGGACGGATATGGATTTATTCGCTGTGCAAATTATCTCCCAGGTGAAAATGATATTTATGTATCACCGTCTCAGATACGCCGGTTCAATCTGAAAACCGGTGATATTCTGAAAGGAAGCATCCGTATTAAAACACAGGGAGAGAAATTCAGTGCCCTTCTTTATGTGGATTCCATCAATGGTTTTCCACCGAGTGAGGGACAGAGACGATATAATTTTGAAGATATGACGCCAATCTTTCCGAATGAGCGTCTGCGTATGGAAAGACCAGGTGGAACCGTGGCAATGAGGATCATGGATCTTCTAAGTCCGATCGGCAAGGGACAGCGAGGCATGATCGTATCACCACCGAAAGCCGGCAAGACAACCCTTCTGAAAGATGTTGCCAAATCGATTCTCAAGAATAATCCGGATATGCATCTGATCATTCTTCTGATCGATGAACGTCCAGAGGAAGTTACGGATATTAAAGAAGAGATTCGTGGAAGCAATGTAGAGGTTATTTATTCTACTTTTGATGAACTTCCGGATCATCACAGACGTGTTTCAGAGATGGTCGTAGAGCGTGCTCGCCGCCTGGTTGAGCATAAACAGGATGTAACGATCCTTCTGGATTCGATCACAAGACTTGCGAGAGCGTATAATCTCTGTGTGACACCAAGTGGCCGGACGCTGTCCGGTGGTCTGGATCCGGCAGCACTTCACATGCCGAAGCGATTTTTCGGAGCAGCACGTAATATGAGAGAAGGTGGAAGCCTGACGATCCTTGCTACTGCACTGGTAGACACCGGAAGCAAAATGGATGATGTTATTTATGAAGAATTTAAAGGAACCGGTAATATGGAACTGGTTCTTGACCGTAAACTGCAGGAAAAGAGAGTATTTCCGGCAATCGATATCCAGAAATCAGGTACCAGACGAGAGGATTTGCTCTTGACTCTGGATGAACAGGAAGCAGTTTATAATATGCGCCGTGCACTGAACAGTCTGAAGGCCGAAGATGCTGTGGAACAGATCCTGAATATGTTCTCCAGAACGAAGAATAATGAGGAATTTGTGCAGACGGCAAAAAAACAGAAATTTTTATAAACGACTTGCATTTGAGAAATCAGTGTGTTATAATCAGAAAGCTGCGAAATAAATTAGCAATTTCGTTAAGTTAATACGAATAGAAAAATAGAGAAATATAGAGAGGTGAAAATCATGCGCGAAGGAATCCATCCGAACTACTATCAGGCAACTGTAACCTGCAACTGTGGAAACACATTCGTAACAGGATCTACTAAGAAAGATATCCATGTTGAAATCTGTTCTAAATGCCATCCATTCTACACTGGACAGCAGAAAGCAGCTCAGGCTCGTGGACGTATCGATAAGTTCAACAAGAAATACGGCTTAAACAAATAATTCAGACTGAATAATGAAAGAAGAGACAGGTTGAGGTTGGGAAATCTCAACCTTTCTTTGCTTTTATCAGTGATAATGGAGTGATATATGAAATCATCGAATATTGGTGGTCAGGCAGTAATGGAAGGCATCATGATGCGTCACAAGGACAAATATGCCATTGCAGTACGCCGTCCGGATAAAGAAATAGAATTAAAGGTAGAAGATTACAAATGTACATTTGGAAAGGCTGCATTTTTGAAATGGCCGATCATCCGCGGAGTGGTAAGCTTTGTTGACGGACTGGTAGTAGGAACCAAATGTCTGATGTATTCTGCTGAGATTGCGGGCGATGAAGAGGACGAGAAGGAAGCTGCAAAGAATGCGACACTGACAGAGGAAGAACTTTCTGCAAAGAAAGCGAAAGAAGCAAAGCAGTTTCAGTGGCTTCTTTACATAACGGTTGCTATTTCCATAGTTGTTTCTGTTGCAGCTTTTATGCTGCTTCCGTATGCACTGGCAAGCCTTCTGCGCAAGGTTGGTGCTTCTGAAGTAGGGGTAACGGTTGCAGAAGCATTTGTGAAACTGGCACTGTTTATGGGATATATGCTGCTGATCTCAAGAATGAAGGATATTCAGCGTACGTTTATGTATCATGGTGCAGAACATAAATGCATCAACTGTGTGGAACATGGACTTCCACTTACTGTGGAAAATGTCCTGGCAAGCTCCAGACAGCACAAAAGATGTGGGACAAGTTTCCTTTTTCTGGTAATGATCGTCAGTATATTCCTGCATTTTATTTTTGTGCTGGTACCGGGCTACTGGGTTCGTCTGTTTGGGCGTCTTCTGATGGTTCCAATCGTGTCAGGTGTTTCTTTTGAACTTATTCAGTGGGCTGGCAGAACAGACAGCAGACTTGCTGATATTTTGAGCAAACCGGGACTTGCAATGCAGAAGCTGACAACCAAAGAGCCGACAGCAGATATGGCTGAAGTAGCGATTGCAGCAGTAGAGGCTGTTTTTGACTGGAGAGAATATCTGAAAGAAGAATTCGGCTGGAAGCCAGAAGAAAATGAGGAAAAAAATGCGGACATATAAAGAAGTTCTGGAAGATGGAATCCAGCTTCTGGAAACTGCCGCAATTGAAGAAGCCAGGTTAGATGCCTGGCTCCTTCTGGAGTATACGGCAGATATTACAAGAGCATGGTATTATGCACATATGGATGATGGACTGGATGCTAAAATAGAAGAACGTTATCGAACGCTGTGCACAAAACGTGCTCAGCATATCCCGCTGCAGCATATTACCGGGCGTGCATATTTTATGGGATACGAATTTTGTGTGGATGAACGTGTACTTGTACCGAGACAGGATACAGAGGTGCTTGTGGAAGAAGCGATTTCCCGCATGAGGAATCTGGAGAAACCGCAGATCCTGGATATGTGTACCGGTTCCGGATGTATTCTTCTGAGTCTTCTTCTGGAATTGCCACAGGCATTAGGAACAGGTGTGGATGTTTCAGAAGGAGCACTTTGTGTGGCAAAGGAGAATCGAAAACGTCTGGGACTGGAACAGAGAGCTGAGCTGATACAGAGTGATCTGTTTTCGGCAGATTATTTTCAGAAAAACAGTGGAAATGACCACATGGAATATGATATGCTTATTTCAAATCCGCCATATATCCGGACTGAAGATATTGAAGGTCTGATGGAGGAAGTGCGTTTTCATGATCCGGTGCTTGCACTGGATGGCAAAGAAAATGGTCTGTATTTTTATGAAAAGATCACAGAACAGGCGGGCACATATCTGAAACCCGGCGGATGGCTGATGTACGAGATCGGTTGTGATCAGGGTATGGATGTGTCGGAAATTATGAAAAAAAATGGTTTTGAACAGATAGAAATAAAAAAAGACCTTGCCGGGCTGGACAGGGTTGTTACAGGAAGAAAAATGCAGGAGGAACAGAATGTTTGATAAATTAGAGGATCTGCTTGTGCGCTTTGAGGAAGTTCTGAATGAGCTTGGTGAGTCGGGAGTAACGGACAACCAGGAACGTTTTCAGAAGCTGATGAAAGAGCAGAGTGAGCTGCAGCCGATCGTAGATGCCTATAAAGAATATAAAGACAATAAAGAAACGATTCAGGACAGTCTTTCCATGCTGGAAGAAGAAAAGGATGAAGAAATGCGTGAAATGCTGAAAGAAGAACTTTCTGATGCAAAGAAGCGTGTGGAAGAACTTGAAAAGGAACTGAAGATCCTTCTTTTACCAAAAGATCCGAATGACAGCAAAAACGTTATCGTAGAGATCCGTGCAGGTGCGGGCGGTGATGAGGCTGCTCTGTTTGCAGCAGAGATTTATCGTATGTATGTGAAATACGCAGAATCCCGCAGATGGAAGACGGAGATGATGAGTCTGAATGAGAATGGGATCGGCGGATTCAAAGAAGTTACATTTATGATCCAGGGACAGGGAGCATATTCCCGTCTGAAGTATGAGAGTGGGGTACATCGTGTACAGCGAGTCCCGGAGACAGAATCCGGCGGACGTATCCATACGTCTACCTGTACTGTGGCAATTATGCCGGAAGCCGAAGAAATTGATTTCCATCTGGATATGAACGACTGTAAGTTTGATGTGTTCCGAGCATCCGGAAACGGTGGACAGTGCGTCAATACAACAGACTCTGCAGTACGTCTTACACATATCCCGACAGGAATCGTTATTTCCTGCCAGGATGAAAAATCACAGCTCAAGAATAAAGATAAGGCATTGAAAGTGCTTCGTTCCCGTCTGTATGAGATGGAACTGGCCAAACAGCATGATGCGGAGGCGGAAGCCAGAAGAAGCCAGATCGGAACAGGAGATCGTTCCGAAAAGATCCGTACTTACAATTTCCCTCAGGGACGTGTGACAGATCATAGGATCAAGCTGACACTTCACCGTCTGGACGCTGTTCTCGGAGGAGATCTGGATGAAATTCTGGACAGCCTGATAGCAGCAGACCAGGCCGCAAAACTGAGTTCATTAAATGAGGAAGATGCATAAACAAATGTAGAATGCCAGTGTGCATAAGGAGGATATTTTTATGAAAAAGACAGCACTTGTTATTATGGCTGCCGGAATTGGAAGCCGTTTTGGAAAAGGAATCAAGCAGCTTGCACCAGTAGGACCAAATGGTGAGATCATTATGGATTATTCCATTCATGATGCTCTGGAGGCAGGGTTTAATAAAGTTGTATTTATCATTCGTAAAGATCTGGAAGAGGAGTTCCGCCGTGTAATCGGGGAGAGGATCGAAAAGATCACAGAGGTAGAATATGCATTTCAGGCGTTGGAAGATCTTCCGGCTGGATTTGAGAAACCGGCAGACCGTACCAAACCGTGGGGAACCGGTCAGGCTGTACTTGCAGCAAAAGCTGTTCTGAATGAGCCTTTTATGGTAATTAATGCGGATGATTATTATGGTAAGGAAGCCTATGTGAAAGTCCATGATTATCTGATCCAGGAACATCCGGACGATGGAATTCTCCATATCTGTATGGCTGGTTTCCGTCTTGGAAATACTCTGAGTGACAATGGAAGTGTTACCAGAGGAGTATGCCATATTGAAGAGGGCGCGCTGACAGGTGTTACGGAGACACACAACATTTTTAAGACAGCAGACGGTGCGGAAGCACGTAATGATGATAAAGTCGAGAAACTGGATGTGAAGAGTCTTGTTTCCATGAATATGTGGGGGCTGACACCGGTATTTATGGATACACTGGAAAAGGGATTTGTAGATTTTCTTTCTGAGATCAAAGAGGGGGATATTAAGAAAGAGTATCTTCTTCCGGAGATGATTGACTGTCTGATCAAAGAAGGCAAAGCAAAAGTAGATGTTCTTGAGACAAAAGATACCTGGTTTGGTGTAACATATCAGGAAGATAAAGCGGCTGTTACAGAGGCATTTGCGAATCTTGTAAAATCAGGAGTATATCCTTCAAATCTTTATAAATAATCAATGTGATCAATCATGTGCAGAAGGGTGCACAGTAAGGAGTTAAAAATGGGTAAATATTTTGGAACAGATGGTTTTCGTGGAGAAGCAAACATTCAGCTGACAGTAGATCATGCATTTAAAGTGGGCAGATATGTGGGATGGTATTATGGCCGTGATCATAAAGCCAAAATCGTCATCGGTAAAGATACAAGACGCAGCAGTTATATGTTTGAGTATGCACTGGTTGCCGGCCTGACTGCATCAGGTGCAGATGCATATCTGCTTCATGTAACGACTACACCGAGTGTTTCCTATGCAGTACGTACAGAAGATTTTGACTGTGGAATCATGATCTCTGCAAGTCACAACCCATTCTACGATAATGGAATCAAACTTCTGAACGGAAACGGACAGAAGATCGAGGCTGAAGTTGAGGCAAGAATCGAAGCATATCTGGATGGCAAGATTGAAGAACTTCCATATGCAACAAGAGAAGATATTGGACGCACCGTAGATTTTGCTTCCGGACGCAATCGTTATATTGGATACCTGATTTCCATTCCATGCCGCGATTTCAAAAATATCAAAGTTGGTCTGGACTGCTCCAATGGAAGTTCTTCTGCGATCGCAAAGAGTGTTTTTGACGCTCTGCGTGCAAAAACTTACGTCATTAACAATGATCCGGATGGAACAAACATCAACAGAGCATGTGGATCCACGCATATTGAAGTACTTCAGAAATATGTGGTGGATAACGGACTGGATATTGGTTTTGCATATGATGGAGATGCCGACCGTTGCATTGCAGTAGACCATAAGGGAAATATCATTGATGGAGACAAGATTCTGTATGTCTGCGGTAAATTCCTGAAATCTCAGGGAAAACTGAATGGAAATACCGTAGTTACAACTGTTATGTCAAATATGGGACTTTACAAGGCATTTGAGGCAGAAGGCATCAACTATGAACAGACGGCAGTTGGTGATAAATATGTTGCCGAAAATATGCTTGAGAATAACTACAGTATTGGTGGAGAACAGTCCGGACATGTTATTTTCAGTCGCTATGCAGCCACCGGTGATGGAATCCTGACTTCTCTTATGATCATGGAAGCTTGTGTGGAGCAGAAGTCAACGCTCTGTGATCTGGCAAAAGAAATGAAGGTTTATCCGCAGATTCTCCGCAATGTTCGTGTTGCAGACAAGAAGACTGCAAGAGAAAATCCGAAGGTTGTTGAAGCGGTAGAGGCTGCTGCAAGAGCACTCAGCACAGATGGACGTATTCTTGTAAGAGAAAGTGGTACAGAGCCGCTGATTCGTGTCATGGTAGAGGCCGGAACAGAGGAAATCTGTGCAGAACACGTAAATAACGTTATTCGTGTAATGGAAGAAGAAGGACTCGTAGTAGAATAGGATATCAATGAAAAATAAAAGAATCATATGGATGCTGACAGCCGGACTGACATTTGGAATGCTGACCGGCTGTGGAGGGGAAGAAAAGAAAACTTATGACCAGGCCTGTGCAGATCTTGCACAGGGCAGTTATGATTATGCCCTTCAGGGGTATCAGTCATCGATCACTGCCGGATATAAAACAGCAGAGGCATATCGTGGGGCCGGAATCGCAAATATTCATCTTGGAAATTATCAGGATGCCATTGACAGCCTGACCAATGGTCTGAACGATGAAAAAGCAGGAAAAGCACTTAAGAAAGATATGCTTGCTTACAGAGCAACCGCAGAATTAAAATCCGGACAGAATGATGCTGCGATGGCGGATTGTCAGACACTGGCTGAAAGCTACAGCATGGATGCGGAGACTTATTATTTGACAGGATGTGTGGCACTGGCAATGGATTCTTATGATGAGGCTTCTTCAAATTTTACGGAAGCCTATGGAGAAGATGCCACTTATGACAGAGCAATCCAGATCTATGAGGCATATCTGGAAAAAGATATGGAAGCGGATGGTACACGATATCTTGAAGCAGCGTTGAAGACGGAAGCGAAAAATGCAGAGGATTATTGTAACAGAGGCAAAGTCTATTACTACATGGAAGATTATTCCAATGCGCAGAAGGAACTTACGGAGGCTGTGAATCAGAAGAGTACAGAAGGAATGCTTCTTCTGGGAATGGTCTACCGCGCACAGGGTGATACTTCCAATGCCAGAAGTATGTATCAGCAGTATGTGTCAGCGGATGACAGTGATCCGGCCAAAGGCTACAATGGACTGGCACTTTGTGACATGGACGATGGCTCTTATGACAGCGCACTGGAGAATATCAGCAAAGGCCTGGAAGATGCATCTACAGAAGAAATGCAGGATCTGTTGTTCAATGAGATTGTGGTATATGAGAAAAAGCTGGATTTTGCAACTGCTCTGAGCAAAATGCAGGAATATATCAAGATGTTCCCGGATGACGAAAATGCAGCGAAGGAACTGACATTCCTGCAGTCACGTAATGGTGAACTGAGTAATGATACAGCTTCTGATACAACGGAGAATACCGATGCAGAGGCGGCTTCCGATGCAGGGGATACTACAGATACTTCTGATGGCTCTGATGAATCCGGTGAAGAGGAGTACTGATCTATGCAGTTTTATGATTTCAAGGAAATTGAAGAGCGTGTCATCCTGATCGGTGTACAGACAGAACAGGACGAGGATGTTGCTGCATCGCTTGACGAACTGGAAGAACTGGCGGCCACTGCAGGCGCTGTAACTGTTGGAAAAGTAATCCAGAACCGTGAAGCAGTACACCCTGGAACTTATATCGGCAAAGGTAAGATAGAAGAGGTTGCGGCGCTTCTGGCAGCGTATGATGCCAATGGGGTGATCTGCGATGATGAGCTTTCACCGGCACAGATGAATAATCTGGAGAGAGAACTGGACTGCAAGGTTATGGATCGAACACTTCTGATCCTGGATATCTTTGCCGGCCGTGCGACCACAAGTGAGGGTAAGATTCAGGTAGAACTGGCGCAGCTTCGTTACCGGTCGGCGCGTCTGGTCGGACTGCGCGAATCTCTTTCCAGACTTGGCGGTGGTATCGGAACAAGAGGACCGGGTGAGAAAAAACTGGAAACAGACAGACGTCTGATCCGTACCAGAATATCTGCTCTGAAAGCAGAACTTACGCAGGTAGAGAAACACCGTGAACTGATCAGAGGCAAGAGAACCAGAGGAAATCTGAAGACAGCGGCGATCGTAGGCTATACAAATGCAGGAAAATCAACGCTTTTGAATACACTGACAGGAGCCGGTATTCTGGCAGAAGATAAGCTGTTCGCAACATTGGATCCGACGACGCGTGTATTGGAACTCAAAGATGGGCAGCAGATCCTTCTGACAGATACTGTAGGATTTATCCGCAAGCTGCCACATCATCTGGTAGAAGCGTTTAAAAGTACGCTGGAAGAGGCTAAGTATGCAGATTATATCATTCATGTGGTAGATGCTTCCAATCCGCAGGCAGAGCTTCAGATGCATACGGTGTATGAGACACTTCGAGAGCTGGGAGCGACGGGTAAAAAGATCATTACACTCCTGAATAAGCAGGATCAGGTGCAGGGAGAAGCGCTTCGGGATTTTCGGGCGGATTATACAGTCAAATGTTCTGCCCGTACCGGAGAGGGCCTGGAGGAACTTAAAGATGTTCTGGCAAAACTCCTCGCAGAGAGCCAGATTTATCTGGAAGAATTATATACTTACAAAGAGGCTGGTAAGATTCAGATCATCCGGGAGTACGGGAGTCTTCTTTCAGAAGAATATCGGGAAGATGGAATTTTTGTAAAGGCGAGAGTACCTGCAGAAATCTTTGTTTCAGTAATGCCAAAGTCCCATAAATAAAGGAAAAACGGGAATATTGGACAACACCATATAGTTGTGCGCTTGCATTATCGGCACAATATATGGTGTTTTTGTCTATTGACGTATAGATAAGAGTCTGCTACAATAGGTTCTACACGGTTGCTGTGAACGGAGAAAACAGCAATCTGCAGCATGTAATTAACGGTATGAATATGACCGTATATAATACAGGTGCAAGTAGTAGAGGGAGGAATGTATAACATGTTTCAGGTAGTAAAACGTGATGGTGAAATTGCTGAATTTCAGATGGCAAAGATTACATCAGCTATTGATAAAGCATTTGATGCAAAAGAAAAAAACTACAGTAAAGATATGATCGACCTTTTGGCCCTTCGTGTTACTGCAGATTTCCAGAATAAGATCCAGGATGGGAAGGTAACCGTAGAAGATATTCAGGACAGTGTGGAGAATGTTCTGATCCAGGCCGGATACAGTGATGTTGCCAAGGCATATATCCTCTATCGTAAACAGAGGGAAAAGATCCGTAATATGAAATCCACGATTCTGGATTACAAAGAGATCGTGGACAGTTATGTGAAGGTCGAGGATTGGCGAGTAAAAGAGAACTCTACTGTCACATATTCGGTAGGTGGTCTGATCTTGAGCAATTCCGGTGCAGTTACAGCCAATTACTGGTTATCCGAGATTTATGACAATGAGATCGCAGATGCACACAGAAATGCGGATATCCATATTCATGATCTGTCCATGCTGACCGGTTACTGTGCAGGATGGTCATTGAAACAGCTTATCAAAGAAGGGCTGGGTGGCATCGAAGGTAAGATTACATCCGCGCCGGCAAAGCACCTGAGTGTCCTTTGTAATCAGATGGTGAATTTCCTTGGAATCATGCAGAATGAATGGGCTGGTGCGCAGGCATTTTCTTCTTTTGATACGTATCTGGCACCTTTTGTCAAGGTGGACAACCTGAGTTATCCGGAAGTTAAGAAATGTATTGAATCTTTCATTTATGGCGTGAATACACCAAGCCGTTGGGGAACACAGGCACCGTTTTCCAATATCACACTGGACTGGACGGTTCCGGATGATCTTGCAGAGCTTCCTGCGATCGTTGGCGGTAAAGATATGGATTTCAAATACAAAGACTGCAAAAAAGAAATGGACATGGTCAATAAGGCTTTTATTGAGACGATGATCGAGGGAGATGCCAATGGACGTGGGTTCCAGTATCCAATCCCGACATATTCTATCACAAAAGAGTTCGACTGGTCCGATACAGAGAACAATCGTCTGCTGTTTGAGATGACTTCCAAATATGGAACTCCATATTTTTCAAATTATATCAACAGTGATATGAAACCAAGTGATATTCGAAGTATGTGCTGCCGTCTGCGTCTGGATCTTCGTGAACTGCGTAAGAAGAGTGGCGGATTCTTCGGATCCGGTGAAAGTACCGGTTCGGTAGGTGTTGTTACAATCAACATGCCACGTATCGCATATCAGTCCAAGACACCGGAAGAATTCTACAGAAGACTGGATCGTCTGATGGATATTTCTGCAAGATCACTGCATATCAAGAGAGAGGTTATTACAAAACTTCTGAATGAAGGTCTTTATCCGTACACGAAGAGATACCTTGGAAGCTTTGACAATCATTTTTCGACCATTGGTCTGGTAGGCATGAATGAAGCCGGTCTGAATGCGAAATGGCTTGGCTGTGACATGAGCGATCCGCGTACACAGAAATTTACAAAAGAGGTTCTTACACACATGCGCAACCGTCTTTCTGATTATCAGGAAGAATATCCGGGTGAACTGTTTAATCTGGAGGCGACTCCGGCAGAATCTACGGCATATCGTCTTGCAAAACATGACCGTAAGCGCTGGCCGGATATCCGTACAGCCGGAAGCAAAGGAGATACTCCGTATTATACCAACAGTTCCCATCTGCCGGTAGAATACAGCTCAGATATTTTTGATGCACTGGATATTCAGGATGAACTGCAGACTCTTTATACATCTGGTACCGTATTCCATGCATTCCTCGGTGAAAAACTTCCGGACTGGAAGGCTGCTGCATCTCTGGTACGCAAGATTGCCGAGAACTATAAACTTCCATACTATACGATCTCACCTACTTACTCCGTATGTAAGGAACATGGATATTTAAGTGGTGAGCACTTTACCTGTCCGAAATGTGGAAAGAAAGCAGAGGTTTACAGTCGAATTACCGGATATTACCGTCCGGTACAGAACTGGAATGATGGAAAAGCGCAGGAGTACAAGAACCGTACACTGTATGATGTGCTTCACTCCAAACTTAAGAAAGTCCATACCAGTATGGTTACAGTGACAGATGATGATGTCAAGATCGAGCCGGTAGAAACACATAAATATCTGTTTACAACCAACACCTGTCCAAACTGCCGCATGGCAAAGAAGATGCTGGAAGGTGAAGATCTGGAGATCATTGATGCAGAGAAGAATCCGGATATGGCACGTCAGTTTGGTATTATGCAGGCACCGACACTGGTCATTACGGATGGAGAACATCTGAAGAAATATGTAAATGCATCCAATATTCAGAAATATGTGGATGAAGAGTTAGATTAAAAGAATACAGGTGGATAAGTTCTACTGAAAAGAGTCCTGTGGAAGGGTTTGGTGTACAGAAAGAAAACGTACAGAACATTTCCGCAGGATTTTTTTGTCCACTGCAAAGGTTTACATTTGAAAGAAACGTGAGTATAATGGATAAAGTTGGTATAATATGCAAGTTTTAATTTATTTATGCACAGGACGAGGAGAGAGAAAATGATCAAACAGAACATTGTATTTATTGAAAATAAAGCAGGAAGTCTTCAGAAAGTCACCGAACTTCTGGCAGAAGCAGGAATTGATATTTATGGATTTGCATGCTTTGATGCACCGGAGTTTGCTCTTTTTCGTATGATAACAAACCAGGCAGATGAAGCAGAGAAACTTCTGAGTGAGAATGGATATATGAATCGTGTGACAGAGGTCATTGCTGTAGACCTGAAAGATGAAGTGGGCGGACTGAATACCGTACTGCAGGTCCTTGGCAACTGTAATGTGAATCTGGATTATATTTATACATCCTATCATAGAGAAAACAGCCTTCCGATCATGATCCTTCAGACAGATGATGTATTTGTGACAGAGAATGTACTGAGCAATAATGGATTTCGTGTACTGAATTCACTGGAGGACTGATACAGGCATGAATAAAACAAGCTTTGGGAAAGGCCTTCAGGATGGAATTCCGATTGGCCTGGGATACTTTGCGGTATCCTTTACCTTTGGGATCATGGCTATTCAGTTAGGTCTGACTGCATGGCAGGCAGTTCTGATCTCACTGACAAATCTTACCTCGGCAGGACAGTTTTCAGGTATTGGAATCATTGCAGCCGGTGGTTCGCTGTGGGAGATGGCACTGACGCAGCTAGTTATCAACTTAAGATACTGTCTGATGTCTTTTTCTCTGTCACAGAAACTGGAAAAAGGTGTTTCCAATGGACACAGACTTGCAGTTGCGTTTGGTGTGACAGATGAGATTTTTGGTGTCAGTGCAAGTCAGGAGGGAAGGATCAGTCCGTGGTATAATTATGGTGTAATGTGTGTCGCGATTCCGGGATGGACACTGGGAACACTGGCAGGAGCTGTTTCTGGAAGCCTGCTTCCGGATTTCTTGGTAAGTGCACTGAGTGTGGCAATCTATGGAATGTTTCTTGCGGTGATCATTCCACCGGCAAAGAAAAATCGAGCCGTTCTTGGCGTAGTGATCGGAGCGATGGCTGCGAGTACGTTATTTGCAGTGGTTCCGGTACTGAATAAAGTTTCTACCGGATTTGTGATCATTATCACGACATTGCTGGTAGCAGGGCTGGCAGCACATTTCTGCCCGGTTGAGGAAAAAGAAACAGAGGAAAAGGAGGCAGCAAACTGATATGAAACCGAATGTATATCTGTATATTCTGGTGATGGCAGGCGTAACATATCTGATTCGTATGCTTCCACTGGTCCTTTTCAAAAGGGAGATCACCAGTCCGTTTGTAAAATCCTTTCTGTACTATGTGCCATATGCATGTCTTGCTGCTATGACATTTCCGGCAATCCTGACAGCAACGGCAGGCGGAATCATTTCCGGTGCAGCGGGACTCATTGTAGCACTGATCATGGCATATCGTGAAAAGAGTCTTCTTACGGTTGCGTTGTTCGCGTGCGCGGCGGTATTTATTGTAGAGAGAATAATGGAATTTATAATGTAGAAAAAGTTCTGGCTTTGCTTTGTGCAGGGCCGGATTTTTTTTTCGAAAATAGTTAGATGAAGCAAATTTTCTTGACAAAACGGATAGCCTAAACTAACATAAGTATAGATACAACTAACCGATAAGGTTGGCAAAGGTATGAAAAGGAGAAACTTATGTTTTTGGAAATTCGGGATATTAAGAAATCATTTGGTACCGGGGACAGCAAAGTAGATGTTCTGAAAGGGCTGGACATGGATATTGAAAAAGGGGAATTCTGTGTACTTCTGGGGCCATCGGGCTCCGGTAAATCCACCTTGCTGAATATTATCGGTGGAATCGAGAGCGCAGATGGTGGAAGTATTTCTATCGAAGGCGAAAAACTGGCTGATATGAAAGAAAAGAAACTTTCTCAGTACAGACGGAAACATCTTGGCTATATCTTTCAGATGTACAACCTGATTCCGAATCTGACTGTGAGGGAGAATATTGAGGTTGGTGCTTATTTAAGTGACCGGGCACTGGATGTGGATGAGCTTCTGCATACACTTGGTCTTTTTGAGCATCAGAGGAAACTTCCGAATCAGCTTTCCGGCGGACAGCAGCAGAGAACTGCGATTGGGCGTGCAATTGTAAAAAATCCGGATATTCTACTCTGTGATGAGCCGACCGGTGCATTGGATTACAATACTTCCAAGGAAATTCTGAAATTGATCGAAACAGTGAACCAGAAATACGGAAATACGGTGATCATGGTAACACATAATGATGCAATCAAGGACATGGCGGATCGTGTGGTAAAACTTCGAGATGGAATGATCCGTAAAAACTATCAGAACGAGCATAAGATTCCTGCGATGGATCTTGACTGGTAAGGGGGCGGTGCTATGAAAAGTCCTCTGAGAAAAAGAATTCCCCGTGAACTGAAAGGGGAGATTGGAAAATATCTGGTTGTATTCATCTTGATGGTTGCGACGATCGGTATGGTGTCCGGATTTCTGGTTGCAGATGGGAGCATGATCCAGGCATACGATGAAGGATTTGAAAAATACAATATTGAAGATGGAAATTTTCGTACCGGAGAGCGTCTGTATCGAGGTCAGCGCGAGGCAATTGAAGAGGAAGGTGTCAAAATCTATGAAAACTATTATATAGAAGATTCTCTTTCAAATGGAAGCACAATGCGCTTTTTCAAGAATCGTACAGAGGTGGATAAAGTATGCCTGATGGACGGAGAATTACCGTCAGAAACCGGTGAGATCGCAATTGACCGTATGTACGCAGATAATAATTCACTGAAGATTGGAGATACTCTGGATGATGGGACAAAGTCCTGGACGATCACCGGGCTGGTTGCATTATCAGATTACAGCTGTTTGTTTCAGAATAATAACGATTCTATGTTTGATGCTGTAAAGTTTGGAGTAGGCGTAGTGACGGATGAAGAATTTGATTCTCTGGATCAGGATAAGCTGCAATATAATTATGCATGGACCTACAATGAAAAACCGCAGACAGAACTCGAGGAAAAGAATGTTTCGGAAGATCTGATGAAGGCAATGGGAAAAGTTGTCATTTTGGAAAATTTTGTGCCGCAATATCAGAATCAGGCGATTATATTTACTGGAGATGATATGGGAAGTGACAAGGCAATGATGATCATGCTTCTCTATATCATCATCGTGATCATGGCTTTTGTATTTGGCATCACGACCAGTAATACGATTGCAAAAGAAGCTGGTGTCATCGGAACGCTTCGGGCATCCGGCTATACAAAAAATGAGCTGATCCGGCATTATATGACTCTTCCGGTGATCGTAACGCTGGTGGGCGCGCTGATCGGTAATATTTTAGGTTATACGGCATTTAAGGATGTATGTGCCGGTATGTATTATGGAAGCTACAGTCTGCCGACTTATGTGACAATCTGGAATGCAGAAGCTTTTCTTATGACGACAGTAGTTCCGGTAATAATTATGTTTGTAGTTAACTATGCGGTCCTGCATCATAAGCTGAAGCTGTCACCGCTTAAATTTCTGCGAAGAGATCTTTCTTCCAGAAAGCAGAGACGTGCGGTTTATCTCAGTCCGCGAATGAAAATTTTTCACAGATTCCGCCTGCGCGTGATCTTTCAGAATATTAGCAATTATCTTGTCCTTTTTGTGGGGATCATATTTGCAAATCTGCTTCTGATGTTTGGCCTTCTGCTCCCGTCCGCACTGGATCATTACCAGCTGGAAATCCAGAACAATATGCTGGCAAAATATCAGTATATGCTTTCAATGCCGGTAAGTGTGATGGGTGGCAGTAATAAGCTTGAAAGTATGCTGGATATGCTGCTGTTTGCACATGACGCAGAAACAGATAATGAAGACGCAGAAGAATTCAGTGCTTACTCACTGAATACACTTCCGACCAAATACAAAAGTGAAGAAGTAACACTCTATGGCGTTGACGATGACAGCAAGTACATTGATGTGGATTTTTCAGATGGCGTGTATATTTCGAAAGCGTATGCAGATAAATTTCTGCTGAAACCGGGAGATTCGATCACACTCAAAGAAAAATATGAGGATGACGAGTATACTTTTAAAATCAGTGGAATTTATGATTATAATGGTAGTCTTTGTATTTTCATGCCACAGGAGGAATTGAACCGGACCTTTGATCTGGGAGATGATTATTTCAGCGGATATTTCAGCAATTCAGAGATTACAGATATCAACGGCAGCTACATCGGTTCTGTGATTGATCTGGATGCACTGACCAAGATCAGCAGACAGCTGAATGTCTCCATGGGAAGTATGATGGGGATGGTAAATTTATTTGCAGTTGCAATCTATATGATCCTGATATATCTTCTCTCTAAGATCATAATTGAAAAAAATGCACAGTCGATTTCGATGACGAAGATTCTTGGTTATACCAATGGTGAGATCAGCAGGCTATACATCTTGTCCACGTCGATCGTGGTTGTTTTGTGCCTTCTGATCAGCCTTCCAATTGAGACTACGATCATGGAAGTTCTGTTCAGGGAAATGATGCTGCAGAGTATCTCCGGATGGATCGCGCTCTGGATCGACCCGATGATCTATGTACAGATGTTTGTGATCGGGCTTGTGACATATGCAGTGGTTGCACTTCTGGAATACAGAAAAATCCGGAAAGTACCGATGGGTGAGGCACTTAAAAATGCGGAGTAATAAAAAAAGTTCCCACTTTATATTGTTAACGTGCTAAATAACTGTTATAATGAGCAAATAACGATGCAGTGAACAAAGGGAATATAAAGTGTTCACAGCGATAAATTTGTTTATAAGAGAGGGAACGATACATATGAATCAGTTGGAAGTACTTCGAGAGAGCCTTGGACAGTGTGATGAGATCGTGCTGGATGCATTACTTATGCGTAACAGAATCGTAGAAGATATCATGGCTTACAAAGAAGCAAATGATATTCCGATCCTTCAGCCGGAGCAGGAAGCAAAACAGAGAGAATGGCTGAACCGCAGAATGGAAGGCAGACGCCATAAAGATGAAGTGACTGCTGTTTTTGAAGAAATTACCAGAAACAGTAAGAGAATCCAGGCACGTAAACTGTTTGATTACAATATTGTACTGATCGGTTTCATGGGTGCAGGTAAATCTACGATTTCTGATTTCCTGAAGACAGTATTCGCAATGGAAGTTGTAGAGATGGACCAGATCATTGCCGAGAGAGAGGGAATGTCCATTTCTGATATCTTTGAGACATATGGAGAAGAGTATTTCCGCAATCTGGAGACAGAACTTCTTATAGAAATGCAGTCCAAGACCAATGTAGTTATTTCCTGTGGCGGTGGTGTGCCGATGAGAGAACGCAATGTAGTCGAAATGAAGAAGAATGGACGCGTTGTCCTTCTGACAGCCAAACCGGAGACGATCTTAAGCCGTGTCAAAGATAATCACGACAGACCACTTCTGGAAGGCAACAAGAACGTTGACTTTATTGCAGGCCTGATGGAAAAACGTCGTGAGAAATACCAGGCAGCAGCTGATATTGTGATCGAGACAGACGGTAAGGATAAACTGGAAATCTGTGAAGAACTTGTTCAGAGAATCCGTACACTTGATGCAGAAGAGTAAACAGGGGTAACATACAGCAGACTGTTGTCTGAGAATATTCCGAGACATACAGGTTGATACGAACGTAGTAAGAGATAACCTGTCAATAGCACAAAATTATTGTTTTTTTAATGAACATATCGAAAATGTCCAGATGCATGCCATCTGGATGTTTTTTTATCACAAAAATTGAAAGATATATCAAAAAACAGTCCATTTTGTTTAATATATCCATATGGTATTATAATTTCATCAAAAAGCTATACGAAATAGCTAAAGAGCGAAAACGAAAATGGGAGGTTTCTTTTATGAAGAAAAAATTAGTTTTAGCGATGGCAGCAACAATGGCAATCACATCTTGTGCAGTTCCGGTACTTGCAGATGATGCAGCAGCTGAAGGCGGAAAGATTGGTATCTCAATGCCAACACAGTCTCTGGAACGTTGGAACAGAGATGGTTCTTATCTGGAAGAACAGTTTAAAGCAGCTGGATATGATGTGGAGCTGACATACTCCGATAACGAAACAGACCGTCAGGTAAATGATATCCAGAACCTGATCTCCGATGGAGTTAACCTCCTGGTAGTTGCAGCTATCGATGGTGAAGCACTTAATACAGTTATGGATGAAGCAGCAGATGCAGGAATCCCGGTTATCGCTTATGACCGTCTGATCAAATCCGATGCAGTTTCCTATTATATCTCCTTCGATAACTATACAGTAGGTACTCTGCAGGGCCAGTACGTAATCGATACTCTGGATCTTGACAATGCAGGTGATAAAACATATAACATCGAGTTCACAGCAGGTGACCCGGCAGATAACAATGCAGGATACTTCTTCAACGGTGCTTATGACACTCTGAAACCGTATCTGGATGCAGGCACACTGAATGTAGTTTCCGGACAGACTGATTTCGATTCCGTAGCAACAGCAGCATGGGATACACAGACAGCTCTGGAAAGAATGCAGAACATCCTCGCTTCTTACTATGCAGACGGAACACAGCTTGATGTAGCTCTTTGCTCCAATGACTCTACAGCACTTGGTGTTACACAGGCTATCGAATCTGACTATGCAGGCAAAAACGACGTTCTGATCACAGGACAGGATGGTGACGAAGCTAACCTTGCAAACATCGTAGATGGAAAACAGTCCATGACAGTTTACAAAGCAGTTGCAAACGAAGCAGTTGTTACTCTTGACCTTGCAGAAGCAATGCTGAAAGGTGACACAATTGATGATTCTCTGATCACAAACTCCAAATGGGATTTCGACTGTGCATATGATACAGAATCCTATGAAACATCTGAAGGACATAAATGCCCATCATTCCTTCTGGTTCCTACAGTTGTAACAAAAGACAACATGAAAGAAGAACTGGTTGACACAGGATACTATACACAGGACGATGACGGATATCTTCATCCGGCACAGTAAGCAGAAAAAATTGCTTAAGTAACCAATAAAACATGTAATTTGAAATTTTAGGGCGGGGTGAAGAGCCCCGCCCGGTTTTTTGAAAGGGGGCGCCATTTTGGCAGACAATATTTTAGTAATGGATCACATTACAAAAGAGTTCCCCGGTGTCAAAGCTCTGGACAATGTAAATCTTGAAGTCCAGCGAGGAGAGATTCACGCGCTGATCGGTGAAAACGGTGCGGGAAAATCCACACTGATGAACGTTTTAAGTGGTCAGTATCCATATGGAAGTTATACAGGTACAGTTACTTATGAAGGTGAGGAATGCAAGTTTAAAAACCTGAACGACAGTGAAGCGAAAGGAATCGTTATCATCCATCAGGAACTTGCGCTGATTCCGTTACTTTCTATTGGCGAGAATATGTTTCTCGGAAACGAGATTAAGAATAAAAGCGGCAGCATTGACTGGGACAGAACATACAGTGAAGCAGAAAAACACATGGCACAGGTTGGACTCCATGAATCTGCACAGACACTGATCAAAGATATCGGAACAGGTAAACAGCAGCTGGTAGAGATCGCAAAGGCATTCTCCAAGAAGGTTAAACTTCTGATCCTGGATGAGCCTACTTCATCTCTGAATGATGAAGATGCAAAGATGCTTCTGGATCTTCTGATGGAATTCAAGAAGAACGGACTGACCTCTATCATCATCACTCATAAACTGAATGAGATCATCTACTGTGCAGACCGCTGTACGATCATCCGAGATGGTACAACGATCGAGACACTGACCAAGGGTGTAGATGATTTAAGTGAAGACCGTATCATCAAAGGTATGGTTGGCCGTTCTATGGATGACCGTTATCCTACCAGAAAACATAATATCAGCAAAGAGGTTATGCTGGAAGTAAAAGACTGGACCGTTCATCATCCACTCTATCCTGAGAAGATCGTAGATAATAAAATCAACTGTAAAGTACATAAAGGTGAGGTTGTCGGTTTCTCAGGACTGCAGGGTGCAGGACGTACCGAATTTGCAATGTCTGTATTTGGCAAGAGCTACGGATCCAATATTTCCGGTGAGCTTTATATCAAGGGAGAAAAAGTAACTTTCAAGAATCCGCACGATGCAATCCGTCATGGTCTTGCATATGTAACAGAAGACCGTAAGACAAACGGACTGATTCTCGGAGAATCCATTCGATTTAATACAACACTTGCCAGACTTTCCAAAGTCTGTGAGAAAGGTGTCATCAATACAGATATGGAAGTTCATCTGGCAGATGAGATGACAAAGGAAATGGGAACCAAGACTCCTTCCAATGAGCAGAAAATCGGTAACCTTTCCGGTGGTAACCAGCAGAAAGCGCTGCTTGGTAAGTGGATGTTTACAGAACCGGATATCCTGATTCTGGATGAACCTACACGAGGCATCGATGTAGGTGCAAAATATGATATCTACTGCCTGATCAACAAGATGGTAGAAGATGGAAAATCAGTCATTATGATTTCTTCTGAAATGCCGGAACTTCTCGGTATGTGTGACCGAATCTATGTTATGAGTGAAGGCCGTCTGGCTGGTGAATTTACAGCGGAAGAGGCAACTCAGGAACGTATCATGGCTTCGATCATGCAGGAACAGAATAAAAAATAAGAAATAGTGACTGAACAGTTACTGGGAAAGGGGTAAAAAAATGAAATTTAATGTAAAAGATTTCTTAAGAAAATATACAATGGTCATTGCACTGGTGATCGTATTTATCCTGTTCTGTGGATTGACAAACGGAAGACTCCTGTATGCACAGAACATGTCAAATTTAATGCTTCAGAATGGTTATGTTCTCGTTCTTGCCTGTGGTATGTTATTATGTATCCTGACAGGTGGTAACATCGACCTTTCTGTTGGTGCTGTAATCTGCCTGGTTGGCGGTCTTGCAGCAGTACTTATCAGCAACAAGGGAATGAACCCATATCTGACCATCATTATCTGCCTGGTTGTTGGTCTTCTGGTAGGTATCTGGCAGGGTTACTGGATCGGTTACAAACGTATCCCTCCATTCATCACAACGCTTGCTGGTATGTTCATCTTCCGTGGATTTGGACGTCTGATTCTGGACAATAAAACTGTTTCTATCCAGAACAAAGATTTCCTGAAAGTATTTACTTCTTATATTAATATTCCTGGACTGGATGACACTGCAAACTATTCAGCACTGATTGTTGGTATTGTTGTTGCTGTATATGTAATCTTCAATGTAGTTCGTTCCAGAGCAAACAAAGCAAAAAGAGGATATCGTCAGAATACAGCATTTTCTGATTACAGCAAAGCTGTTATCATCGCAGCAGTTATCCTCTGGTACTGCTATAAACTGTTCCAGTACAAAGGTATCTCCGTAATGTTCATCTGGGTAGTTGCAATCTGCCTGATCTACAACTTTATTACATCCAAAACAGCATTTGGACGTTACTTCTACGCAATTGGTGGTAATGAGAAAGCTACACAGCTTTCCGGTATTGATACAAACAAAGTTTACTTCATTGCATATGTAAACATGGGACTTCTTGCAGGTCTTGCAGGTCTTCTCTGTGCAGCACGTGTAGGTTCTGTAAATGGTAGCACAGGTACTTCCTTCGAGATGGATGCGATCGGCTCCTGTTTCATCGGTGGTGCTTCCGCATACGGCGGCAGCGGTACTGTAGGTGGTGTTGTAATCGGTGCACTTCTCCTTGGTGTTATCAACATGGGTATGTCAATCATGGGTATCGGTGATTCCTGGCAGTATGTAGTAAAAGGTGCCGTACTTCTGATAGCAGTAGTATTCGATGTATTATCCAACAGAAAGAATGGATGATAGAAGCAGATAACAAATCAATAAAATGAATGATGAGGGTCATTGCGTGTAACGCAATGGCCCTTTTTATAACTGGATATGAAATGGACAACAACACTTTTGCACTATGGAGTGGAATATGTTACACTGATATCTGATAAAAATAAACAGAAAGAATGAAAGCTATGAAGAAATTTACACTGACAGTTTTTTGCATCCTGGCAGGCTGCATCTTTTTTCTTTCCGGTATCTGGATTTATTTTCAGAAAAGTCTGGACAGAGTAGAGCTTGGAGAAGGAGAGCATGCGGCAAGCTATCAGAGACATTATCTGATGATCTCCAATGATAAAGATACTGGTATGTGGCAATCGGTTTATGAGAGTGCATCCAAGGAAGCGGAAGAGAAAGATGCGTATGTAGAACTTCTTTCTCCTGAACAGATGAACGGATATTCTCAGGCAGACTGTCTGAAAATCGGAATTGCTTCCCAGGTGGATGGAATCATTCTGGAAGCGGATGGAAGTAAAGAAGAGCAGCATCTGATCAATGAAGCGTTAAAAGGGGGGATTCCGGTGGTGACGGTCATGACAGATGATACGGCAACCGGAAGGATCAGTTTTGTGGGGCTCAACAGTTATCAGACGGGAAGTGCTTACACAGAGCAGATCAGCGGCATGCTGAAAGCGCAGGGAACTACCAGTGTCATGTTTCTTTCTACATCCAGTTCTAAGACACAGGAGACGAATCTTGTCTATTCGCAGGTCAAAAAGGAACTGGAGGCACAGAAAAAAACAGGCCAGTCTGTAGACCTGACGGAATACTGTGTAGACAGCAGTGCAGATTTTGATACAGAAGAATTTGTACGTGACATGTTTGTAAATGATGAAAATCTGCCTGACGTTCTGGTATGTATGGACGAAGTTGTGACAGAGTGTGTTTATCAGGCACTGATCGATTATAACCAGGTAGGTAATGTCAAAGTGATCGGATTCTACTATTCAGATGTGATTCTGGATGCCATCGATAAGGAAATCATTTCTTCTGCGATTGCTCTGGATATGGACGAGATTGGCCGATACAGCGTCAATGCACTGGATGAGTATCTGTCACTTGGACATAGTAATAACTATTATAGTGTAAACCAGCATGTGATCACAAAGGAGAATACAAAGGATTACAGGACGGAGGATGAGAAATGAGACAGGGAAAAGAGATATCTTCCGTAAAAAACTCTATACAGACCCGACTGAGTGGAGTTATGCTTCTGGTTCTTGTGTTTGCGCTGGGAATCAATGTGTTTATCTTTAAGCAGATTCATACAGCGGTTACAAGAATTGATGCAGTCTTTTCCAGTAATACGGCTGTGAATGAACTCTCGGAATCGCTGGAGCAGGTAGAGAGTACGG
>UMKA01006874.1_pt1 | contig 24692 bp, 18 predicted proteins | sample 1966211 | NCBI WGS metagenome assembly UMKA01 (sample SAMEA4836165, study PRJEB28245) | human gut metagenome | biome: gut microbiome; material: fecal sample | place: Denmark | collected 2008
GCCGTCGTCGCTTTCCGTGTTGACGGCGCTGGTGCCGGTGGATGTTGCAGTGCCGTCCTCTACGGTATCTGCTGTCGCATTTGTGTCGGTGCCGTCCTTGGCCTCGCCCGTGTCGCTGGTCGTGGCGTCGGCTTGCGCCTGATGCTCGGCTGTTGCTGGAGGCTGGATGGCTTCCGCAATGGCCGCCATGGGCATCGTCGCGCCGACCATGGACGTGCACGCGATCGCGCAGAGCAGGTAGTAAAGGGGTCGTTTCATAGCGGAGCCTCTCGGTGAGCAGCCAATAGGGTCCGAAGGCAGCTCCAGGCCAGCACTCCGCACATATTTTGTTGGGGTTTATTTTACGGGAACCCCAGTCAACATCAGCGAACTTTCTGGGAGATGTTGGGAAGGGGTCGGTCATCGGCTGCGCTGTGCGTAGATGTCTTCGTCCTCGGTGATGTGTCCGTCGGCGAGGAGCCTGAAGCGGCCATGCTGAACAATGCCAGCCCGCCCGTCTGCGCATCTAAACTCCCGGATTACGCGCTTCAAGATTTTCACGGTGTTGTCGGCGATATTGTTTTCGCGGACCGTGTGCATGCGGTAGATGGGCAGGCGCTTGTATCCGTAGAAGCGCATCAGCATTTTCGATGCGATCGCCGTAAAGACAATTGGGCGTGTATCAAGGCGCTGTTAACTGCATGAGCCGATTTCTTATAACCTGTTTAAGCAAAGCAAGATTGGGGAATAAAGAACTCTGCCCATCGCGAGTTGGCGATGGGGTACGCTACTGCCGTCAATATCGCAAACGACGAAATTCCGACGTTCGCAACATTGACACCAGCGTTGCCTGCGGCTAGCTGGATAAGAGCCTCGATGGTCATAAGTACCAATTCCTCGCTTTCGTCTAGTATGGCATAGGCAAGCATTGTTTTAGGTGGCCGCGAAAGCGTTGGTTGCACTTGCTGCGCCTTTGATTAGCCTGTCCGGGGAGGGTTAGCCGCCGCTTGTTGATCCGGACAGGTTGATTTATTTGGGGGTATTTTGGCCGAGTTCGATATCGCTCGTATTCCTCGATATAGTTCCAAAAGTTCATATGCCCATTTCGATCATAGGGCCTCTTTTGCCGAAGTTCAGGCCAAGATTTTAGATTCAGAGTACGTTTCCCACCACGCGTTCTATCCTCTAATTTCTAACGAGATCATTACCGTTCGGTATCGTGGAGGTAAGCGAAGCTGCAAAGTTCGCAATATCGCTTATGCCTCGCATTTCGATCACCGCGTCTTCCAGTACTACTCTTATCTGTGGTCGGACTTATATAACAAGAAGGCTATTGCCGAAGGGTTTAATGAGGTTGCCGTAGCGTACCGCTCTTCGCTTTCATCAGACGGCGCTGTGACTGCTGGCAGCAATATTTCTTCAGCTAAAAAGGCATTTGACTATATGCGTGAGCAAGATTCGGCTTTTGTGCTTACGGGTGATTTCGAGAGCTTCTTCGACAACTTAAATCACGTTCATCTAATGACGTCGTTGCGTTCGTTGTTTCCCAGTGGACGCTTACCGGACGATCACTACCAAGTCATTAAAAATATCCTCCGCTATTCGTGCTGGCCTATTGCTGATTTGGCTGCTCGACATGAATTGCCATGGCCAGCAATCGATCCTACTCGGGAGAAAATGATCAGCGATGCGGCTATCGAGCTTCGGTTCAAGTCTATTCGCGAACTTAATAAGCTGGATGTTATCTTGCCAAAGGCGGAGTTTCTTGCAAACAAGAGCAAAGTCATCACCAGGCCGTGGCGGCGAACGGGTATTGATCTCGGCATTCCTCAGGGTCTTGCTGCAAGTGGAGTGCTCGCTAACATCTATATGGCAGATATCGATATGAAAGTTAGGCTTGCCGTTGAGCTGGTAGGCGGCTTGTATCTTCGTTATTGCGACGATTTTATTATTGCCGTTCCAAAGTCTGGCTTTGATGCACTTGTAGAAGCCATCAATCTAATGGCTGATGTCGATTCCGTTAAACTGCAACCTGATAAAACCAAGGTGTTCCGGGTTGATGGCGACGGAGTCGCTCAGCTTGATTTTGAAAGCGTTCGTGCGGGTAAGGTCCTTTCATACTCCGGCGCACATCCGGCGCTGAAAGTCAGCTTCCTGGGGTTTGACTTTGACGGGCGCGTTGTTAGACTTCGACAGTCTACGGTTGGAAGGTACCACAAGCGTCTTCGTGAGGCGGCCACTGCGATTGCGCGTTCTAATCAGGGGGAGGGAAGGCACGCATCAAAAAAGCGCGTCTCCGCTCTGTATCAACATTATTCACCGCTCGGTATTAAGGGAAGAAGGTTATGCCCCTCGGGTGATGCGGGCCCTTCTGCATTTTCTCGCTATGGGAACTTTCTTTCCTACGTGGCAAGAGCCCAAAAGGCGTTTACAAATGATCCGATTGCCCTTGATGAGGCTAAGATTTACAGGAAGATAAAGCGCTCGAGTGCTCGGTAGACGATAGTTTTAACGCCAGATTATTCATAGACAGAAATGCTTAGTCGATATCGGCGAATTCCAATCATCAGGTAATAACGATGTGTCTTCTTCTCGACGCGACACGATGTCTCTGGAGCTCGTGTCCATAACATCAGAATGATATGACAAGAGACGCTTCGTGTATCCAGTCACCGATGCTGATGCCGCCATTTTTTATACGATCATTAGTTATCATCTAGAGAGATTTTTTGGCATGCTTGTTGTATTTCCTCATCGCCTTTTTGTAAGCCTTTGGATGATTGAGATAATAAGTTGCTTTAGCTTTTATTTTCTCTTGATCGGGCTCGTAAGGTAATACTGCTCCGCATCGAGAGCAAAACCAGTTCGGCGTTCCGAACGGCGTGAAAAAGAGCGAATTAACTTGAAAGCTATTATCGCGACAAGGTATTAAATCCATATGTGGGCAGTAGCTCTGTGCTAATTTTCGGTGTCGTTTTTTGCGGCTTTCAATAAATTCGTTTATATCGAATTTAACGCCAAAATGTAAGATTGCAATTATTGCAAGAGCGAGTATTACAACGAGAAAGAATGCCACTCCGCATTTCTCTATCAGTAATTTTGAAACAGAGTCGCTCATTTCTTACTCCTTTTTTTACGCGGATTGCGTTGAGAATGTTGGTGCTAGGGTGGCACCCTAGCACAGTTTAACGAAAGAACGGGCTTCGTCCTGGAATCTGAAATCACCACAACAACAGGTTCAAGGAAAGGATGAAGACCGCTACGGAAACCTTACCAGGCCTGACTCCTGACATGCTCGCCATGCCCCGGTTCGAAGACGGCGCCATCGACATACAGGAGCTGCTTCGCAGGCTTGCCGAGCAGGTCGTGAACGCCGTGTTGGACGCCGAGGCCGACCGACTGTGCGGCGGCGGGGCGAACAGCCGCGACGGCTACTGCGAGCGCAGCTTCGCCACCTGCGTCAGCACGCTGCCGGAGCGCATCCCGAAGCTGCGCTCCGGCAGTTTTTTCCGGAGGACGTGCTCGAGCGCTACTGGTGCAACGACAGTGCCCTTGTGGCCGTCGTGGCCGAGATGTATGCCGCGGGCGCTAGCACTCGCAAGGCGCAGAGGGTGGCCGAGAAGATGGGCGTATCGAGGCTCTCCATGGACCAGGTGAGCGCAATCGCCGCGAGCCTGAACGCCGACATTGAGGAACGATCCGACGATATGGCTACCCTTCTTTTGAGTAACTACTCTATGCGCTGTTTAAAGAGGGCTTTGCTAGAAAATTTGGCCCTTGTTGTCCGCGGCACTTCGCTTGTGCTTGGCTTTTAAAATGGAATATCGTCTTCGATGTCCTCTAGATGGGAAATCAGATTCGCCATGATGGCCTCTCTTTTTCTGGGACTCGCATTATCGAGTAGGTTTACAAAGTCAGAGATGGTGTTGATTGATATAGACCCTGGTTTTGTTTCGACTGCTCCATTGATTAGAATGTCAGTTAGATATTTGACATTTGCAAGTGAACTGTCTAATAAATGTGATTCAAGCAAATTATGCAGACGCGTGCGAATGGTGTCTGCATCCAGCTCAAAAGTTGATAAATGACTTTTGTAGACAGTATGTTGGCTTACTTCATTAATAAAATTGCGAAAGGCCTGCTTTTCCTTTGTTGTGAAAAACGGTGATTCGCGTTCCTCTTCGCGCTCATCTGGAAGATCAAAAGCGTCAAGATACCTTGTGTATTCACTATCAATAAGATCGTCTTTATGTCTTAGAAAAATCGGCTTTATGTAGTCACTGACATCGTCATCCTTTAATATCCATTCGACTTGCTGGTTTTCTAAGGCGACTGATAGGATACGGAGCTCTTGTTGATCTGTGGTCACGTGGGGGCTGGAACTTAGTTTTGAAATAATCGAATGCGTCTCAGCGAAGGAAAGCGAATTTGCCAGCGCTTCTATTAGATCGTTAACGTCAGCGTTAGCGGCGTTCTTCGTATCGACATCTCTGGTGTCCGGTGTGATCTCGAATTTCTCTTCATCTTTAGGGCGATTATTAAGTTTGATTACATTTTTCAAGTCGCCTTCGACTGTGATGTTGTTCCGATCCTTGAAATACTCGGTCATTCTTTTGTCGTCGGTGCAAATTATCACACGTGTTTCATTTGAACACTGCTCGAGAAAATGGTCGATTGATGCGACAATGCAGGCATCTTTAAAACCCTTATCGCTCTTTTCTTCGAATGGCGGCTCGTGATTAATTGCCCACTTGTATATACGCGAGAATGCGTATTCGACCGGCGCTTGAGGCAAGACTTTAAACTGGATCGATCTATCGCTGCGGATTTCCTCTTCGACTTGTTCGAAAGTCAGGCTTTCGGCCTCTTTCATTGAAAAGCTCGTCAGCTTGAGTATCCCGCTTCTATTAATTTGCGCCTGTTCCCTCAGAAAAGACAGACGTTTCTGTGCCACTATTTCATCGATAACGACTTCGGGATTATATAGTTCGTTACTTGCGGCAATTGCTTGCAATTGCTTCCGGTTGCCTAGGAGCTCGGAATATGAGTTTTCGTTTCTAGCTAGATTTGTGTCGACGATTACTATCACGATTGCCTCTCCTTTGTTGGCTACTTTCTTAAACAATACTATCCATTGCCACGCATCAAAGATTGTCTTTAATTGTTGCAACGCTGACGGTGCCACACGCTTGCAGTCCCTGATTTGTTATCACCTTGAGTGCTATGGTAATTCGTTCAAAGCGGTCGGGGTTGTAGCGATTTGTTATACGGCTTTGCATGGATTCTACTGTGTAGGCATTGGGGTTTGTTCTTGCTGTCAGTCAGCGTTGACGAGTTTTCTCTGGTTGATTGTTGCCGCGTCGTCGACCAAAGATTTACGCGAGGCAATGGTCTAACCCGTGATGAAAAGAAGGTTAATGACAACTTCCTCCACTTCATGAGGAACGGTTAGGACAAGGGGCTGAGACGCGTGATGTTTTCCCTAGATAGGATCTTCAGGGATAGGTTCACGCTAAACGGTCTTTTGCCATGCTCTGTGTCGATTCCCTACATTAAAGGTGACCTTGCCAACGGCGCGGTCCGACTTCCATAATTTGTTGGCGCCATGCAGCAAGACGAAGCGATTGCCATCGTTTCGAAGGTCGCCGTGCTCGCTCAAGGCGGTGGCGGAAAGATTGCGATTCTTGTTCGTAAGCTTGGTGCCTTGGCCGATCTCATCACTGACGAGCCTGCTAAAGAGGATATCTCATACTTCAACGGACTTTTCTCGGATACTGAGCCAGAGTTCTTTGAATTCAATGCGTTTGCTTTATCCAAGATTAACGATACAGCGTCTGGAGAAAAAGGCGCCAGCCGGTTTGCTGCGGACAAAATAATCGACTCCATCTCTGATGAACTGCTGACTTGCTCCAGGAGATTCGAGTATGGGCGGTCCTATGCCATGCTTCTTGGAGCGCTGCGGAAACATCTTAAAAATGACTGCGTCGCGATGGGACCTTCGGAGCGCTTCGACTATATCGTTAGTATCTTTTCCGAGGGCTCCCTGCGACGTTTCTCCGATTACCTTGATGTGGGCATCTCCATGATGACCGTTCACTCCGCTAAGGGGCTCGAGTGGGACACCGTTTTCATTCCGGGCGTTACGCGTTTCGATTGGCCTGGAGGGATTTGCTCTCGTTGCGAAAATGCTGGTATATGCTTACGTTCTGCGCGAGGTTGCCAGATTGCTGATGCGAAGAAAATGCCAGATGGGCTTATTGAGGAAATAGGCCTGCTGTACGTCGGCGTCACTCGCGCCCGCAAAGCGGTATATGTCTCCGCTTCTATGCAGCGCAGGACAAATTACGGGAACTATCAGGTTACCTGCCCCTCTTGCTTGACGTCTCTTCAGGGCATTGAGCCTGTGAGTTGGACGGTCATGGACGGAGAGGGGTGATTGCCGGCGGGATGGGGCGTGTCCGCTACTGACGCGAGGTCCGGTTGCGGCTCTTGCTGTGGTCTCATGGAGTGTGCCCAAGCTGTTCTTTGGCTAGAACGGCTTGGGCACTAGCGTTTTGGTGGGATGCGGTGTTTGTTTAATTAGCCACTGTTGAATATTGTGAAGCAGCACCGTGGCATTAGCCTAGGCGCCGTGGCCGACATGGGCCCCAATGCCTATTTGCTAACGTCTGGCTTGGCAGCGCTGTTGCATGTTGGCTTCGCTCATGTTGATGCAGGTCGTATTATGCGCCTCTATCCGCGATGGTTGTATCTTTCCGGACGAAGTGATCGAGCGCCATCACTTTGGGCCTGGATGCAGTCGTCATGGAGCTGCGCACAAGGCCACTTGATGGATCTTCGGTGCTCTACAATGGCGGTGCCAGACGCTGATATAGCTGCTGATTGAAAGACATTCTGGTAAGTTCACTATTGCCCAGTTCTTTGACCCGCGGGTCCCTGTCATTGTTGCCGTATATCAACGCGGATAGATCTTCTACAAAACGCTTGCGTCTATTTTCAATATCCTGCTTATAGGGAAGCTCATCTTTATTGGCTCCCCATACCGATTCAATCACTTCATCAAGATATTGGATGAAGTGATCGCTGTGTTTCGCAAGTTCGTAGACAGCTTCGTAGCCAGTACTGGTCTTCATTTCGTGCCAGGCGAGCGGGTCATAGTAAGCGAGAATGTTTACTACAGGAAGCAGACCCTGATCTGGGAAATGCTGAACCCTTCCATTCCCAAAGTGCTCCCAGTGGTTAGCAATGTATCTAGATAGATTTGTTATAGAGTCGATAAGCCTGTTGCAGGCTCTTAGTGAGGCTTGTTTGTAGCCGAGCAAATCGATGGTTATATCCATGAAGGTATATCCATCCATTGTATTGATTCCTTTATACAGAAGGTAATCAGCCGGTTTTATCGGATTTAGCTCAAGACGTTTGTCGTAGAAGCGCTCGAGGTATTTTCTCCCTTCAAATCTTGGGCCATATACGCCTTGGAGGGAATGTGCAAGCTGCGTGATGTCGGTCGAATAAACCACAACAATGCTTTCTTGTTGAAACAGGGTTTTGGTCTGCTCGAGCACCTTTATAGCGAATTCGGGCCGGCAGCGGTCAAGCTCGTCGATAAAGATGATGGCTCGTTTGGCTACCTTGGGCAGATGACTCTTTATGAGCTCGCCAATTTTGCTCCTAAGCTCTTTTTCCGCTTTGTACTGTTCGAGAAAATCGGTGCCGCTGAAATTTTCAATGATGCCATTAATGTCAACGCCGTATCCAATAATGGAGGCGGCGGTTTCTATGACGCTAATGACTCCCTTGCCGAAATCCTTTCCTCCCTTGACGCTCTGTTCGTCTACGGCGTTAGCGATAGAGGCCAATATAGGCAAGATCGGATTGTCGAAATGGTCGTCTTCCCATGCGTTGAAATAAATGGGGAGGCATGGTGTCGCGGGGAGTTCTGTTGCGGTTTCTCCTAGTGTCGCGTTAAGTGTCTCGAAATCGTGGTTGAGAGTCGGATTTGCCATTTGCAGGACTCTAGCTACTTGTTTTACAAAGAATGTCTTGCCAGATCCCCAAGGCGCGTCAATAACAAAGGTATACGGAGGCTCAACCGTAATGAGCATCTTTAGAAAGTCCTCAATTTCTCTCTTGCGGTGAAGCGGATCCTGGCTGAGGGCGTTGTCAATCGCTTTCGGCGTGGGCTCCTCATCGACTCGTTTCATGGTGGCCGCCTTCTTTCTGTGGTCTTAGATTGTGTTTCGGTCTTATTCTTTCCGTAAATAGGATCGGTAGGTCTCTTCTTATCTGGCTTCCATCCGTAGGTTTTACCCTTTTAATGTTTAACAATGCCTAGACCGTAAAATGGGCTTACTGGTTATGCTGATTGATTGGATGGTTTAGATGGCGCTTTCAATGAGTCAAATACACTGGGATTACTTCATTTTGCTCGAGGAAGATGTCATTCGTATATTGCATTACATCGAGCCAACCGAAGCGAACTATGTCACCTATGGCGCCGAGCTCGTCAAAGCCTATCTCTCGATTTGTTCCGAGATCGACGTCGCCTTTAAAGATCTTAACCACCTTGTTGGGCGTTACGAGAGCGTCGATTGGGGTGCGGTTAAAAACATTTCCGGGGCGCGTGAGATGGTTCACGCTCGCTTCTCGCAACAGTTTCGTTTTAGCTGGGTTGTTATTGATGCCAGCGAGATCGTTATTAACCCCTGGTCATCTTGGTGGGCAGATGATGGGACCGAATCCACCATGAATCCTGAATGGTGGGTCTCGTATAACAATGTCAAACACCATCGCTTAGATAGCTATGCCGAAGCCAATCTTGGCAATGTGCTCCAGGCGCTTTCAGGATTGTTCGTTCTCCTTTCCTGTTTATATCGGTATGAGTATGAACACAATGCGGATGAGGCCCCTCGCTATCTGCCCGCCCCGCAGCGATTGAAGTTCTCGAGTCGGGGGATCGAAATCGGCTCGAGCGATCCGTTATATGTTATCGATACCGCGCTCTGCTCTTCTCCGGGCTTTCATGTTGACAAGCCACTGCAGCTGCCTTCATCAGGCGAGAGAGATTCTCGTGATGATTGCGAACGGGGCGTGAGTTCGATTCAAGTGAATGATTGAGTGTAGTTGCCGACTAGCAATTAGGCGAACCCGCTCCATTCCCGTCAAGTTCGATTAAGCAGTGACTCAAGAGTTGTGAGTTCGCGTGGCGATGTAACGTGAGTATTTTCTCGCTTGAGCTTGAGTCGCCTGCGGAGGGCGGCGGAGATTGCGCCGTGCCCCAGTTCCATTAATTCCTTGCAGTATTGAGTAGGGTTCCATTGTGGCTTTTCGAGTGGTCGATTGCTTGCTCGTCGACTTGTTATTTAGCTAACGGCAGTTTAAGCATGAGGCCGCCTTTAACCTCCGTGAGGCTCGACACCGGCACCTTCCAGGAAAAGTCCATAAGGCTGCCGCCTAAGTCAAGTTCCGCATGTCCATACTCTTCGATTTTGTAGTCAGGGTTGTTCTTGTCGGGCTTAAGGCGCCACTTGACCGGTTGCGATCCGACGATTCGATACTCCCGTTGGTATGCAAATTTGGGTGTTTTGATAACAAGGTTGTCCGGGATGCCTTGGAATGCCTCGGCAGTTACGCTTGGACTAGGGGCGCCGTAAAAGACGGGGCCGTGCAGGGATACGCCATCTCCCGAATCAAACTTCCTATTTAGCAGCCGCTCAAAGCGGTCATACCGCACGATGCCGATCCAGCCGTCGGAACACCTGAGCTCCTCGACCATTCGCTTGGTAATTACGACAGCGTTGTCAACGATGTCGCTCTCCCGCACCGTGTACATGCAGTAGATCGGCAAGAGCCAATGGGCGTAGATGCCCATGCCGCATGCCAGAGACGCTTCTAGCGGATCGCCCTGCTCTCCGGGCAGACCGTGATAGTAGCCGGCGGCGTTCATATAGAGGCGCCCGTTCATCAGGTCGTCGATGTACGCCTCTTGGGGAGCGAACTTCAGTAGGTAGATGATTCCGTCTATTGGCATGGCGAGTCCTCTCGTTGGTTGATGTATCCCGAGCCTCGTCATGTGCTCAGGTTCTTAGTGCAAATATAAGAGCGTCTCCTCAAACCCGCGTGCCGGATTGGGTAATGTCGTGAAAGTTGGCGTAGCGTCCGATCTAAAGCAATGCGTCTCGACGTTGAAGAACCTGGTATGCGGTTGATTCGATCATCCTCTCGCTTGTGGGCATTGATGCTTTCGTGGCGGGCGAACTGGGTATGATGCTTCACCTTATTGAGGTGTATAGTACGTAGTCATAGTACAAAAGCTCTTTGGGGCTTTAAGGGCGACGCTTTCAATTAGAGGGTGTTGCCCTTTTTATGCGTTTAAAGTCTGGCACGCCGGCCGTGTCCGCTTCGACGATGGACTCATTTTTACCGCACTTCCGTGTTCGGCGCCCTATACCTGTTGTCTTGGGAGTGGTAAACACTTGATTGATGTTTCTTAAAGTCTATAATCAAATAAAAACTCTGAAATATCTTTTCAAAACAATGAAAGGAGTTTTGAGGACGATGCTTTGTCAGTTCACCTTCAGGAACTATAGATCCTATCGCGACGAGGCCGAGCTTTCTATGCAGGCAACATCGATGAGGGAGTTCGAGTGCTCCCTCATAGAGTTCCCTGACGGGCAGAGTTTTCTTCCGGTGGCTGCGGTGTACGGGCCTAACGCTGGCGGCAAGTCTAACCTGCTCGAGGCGCTTGATTACGTTCGCTCGGCGGTGGCCAGGCCGATCAGATTGCTGTCTGCCAGCACTGATGCGCCAGAGGGTAACCGTCCTTCGATACCACGTTGCTCTGCGTTTGAGTTCGATGAAGTGTCGGCTGCTGAGCCCACCGAATTCGAGCTCTACTATCGCGCTGGTGAGCACGAGTACCGCTATGCCCTGTCCGTGCATGCGGACGAGATCGTGTCCGAAGGCCTATGGCGGCGAAAATTGGGAGCGTCACGCACGGCGATGCTGTTCGAGCGTGAGGGCGCAGAGGTTGAGTTCGGTCCCACGCTGCGTAAGCTCGTGACGGCTGCGAGATTCAACCCGAGACTGCCGTACCTGTCGTTTCTCTGCATCAACTTTGACGCGCCGGTGGTCAAGGAGGCTGCCAGCTGGTTTCTTGACGGGGTGTTCCTGAACTATAACAGCTCCTATCTGGAGCAGATGCTCGAACAATTGCTCGATGAGGATGACTCACCCGAGGTCACGCGTTTTTTGCGCGCCGTTGATGTACGTATTGATGGCTTCAGAGTGGAGAGGGCGCCGGAGTGGCGCGGCCAGCGCGTCTTCGTGAGGCACGAGGTGGGCGGCAAGGCGTACGAGCTGCGTTTATCCGAGGAATCTGCCGGAACCCAGAAGCTCATGGGGTTGGCTGCGTATCTGATGACAGCGCTTGAGCGTGGTGGCACCGTTGTAGTAGACGAGCTCGACGCCAAACTGCACCCGAAGCTTCTTCGCTATGTGATTCTGCTGTTTAAGGATCCTGGGGTCAACAAGAGTGGCGCGCAGCTCATCTTCTCGTCCCAGGATGTGTCAACCATGCGAAACGATGTGTTCCGCCGTGACGAGATATGGTTCGCTGCGCGCGGCGAGGGGGAGGCGAGCCAACTGTGGTCTCTCGCCGACATCCACGAGGCAAACGGTAATCTGGTAAGCAAGAACGCGGCTTTCGACAAGCAATACCTGTCCGGTCGCTACGGCGCCGATCCGTATCTCACCCGCATCGAGGAGTGGGATTAGCATGGTGGCGAAGAAGTCGAAGGGCTGGCGTAGCGGCAAACGAGAGGGCCGCTCGCGCATGGTTCAGATGACGCGTCATCTTGTAGTGAGCGAGGGCAAGGAGACCGAGCCTCGCTACTTTGAGGGTGTGCGTGCGGCGTTGGGTGCGGCGAACGAGCGTAAGGTTGCCATTGTCGTTAAGGGGACCGGCAAACACACACTTGACCTACTTGACTTTGCCGTCGAACACTGCCGCTATGCGCCCGAGACATTCGACCATGTGTGGCTCGTGTATGACAAGGATGACTTTCCTGCGTCCGACTTTGACGCGATGGAGCGCAAATGCGACGAGCTCTCCGATGGTTCGAGGACCTTCCATGCGTTGTGGTCGAACCCCTGCTTCGAGCTGTGGCCGCTTCTGCACTTTCGCTACACGACCGCGCATATGTCCGCGTCCGACTGCCAGCATGCCCTCGCGCAGGAGATGTCGAAGAACTTGGGCATCGAGTACCGCAAGAACTTGGACGGGCTGTTCGAGGTGGTGGACGGCAAACGAGGCGAGGCATTGCAGCGTGTTGGGCGCCTTGTCACATACCATAGGGGACTGGGTAACGTTAAGCCATCCGCGCAAAACCCTGCAACTAAGGTGGGCGAAATTTTCGATGTAATCGGGCCGTATCTGGTTGGCTAGTCGAGTCTGTGGATTGGCTTTCCGGTTAGGGCGATTGACGGATTGTACTGCGCTATTGCGAGCCCGGTGCGTAGGAGAAGTGCGGGGAAAAATCGAAACTCGCCGAGCACACACCGATTTTTTCCAACAAAACCGCAGGTCGCCGATGCCCAAAACAGGGACCTGTTTGACAGATCTCGGATTTTCACCGCACTTCCGGATTGGGCGCGCATTTAGCATCCTCGATGTCTCCTCATCCTCTAAAAAAGTTCTTAAAACAGCCTTAAAGGCGTTCCAACTCGCGTTGACAGCGTAAAATACGCATGTTTGACTATGGCAGAAGTGGATTTTAGGGGAGGAGTACGCCATGGAGGTGCTGGTTGTTGGCAACACCGCATATGTTGACGATGACTTTTGTGCCAAGGCGTTCCCCGGCGACCATGTGCAGGTCGTAGCCGCGCAGGACGCGCGCCGCGACGAGTCGTCGCCCCAGGCCTCGTGGAAAGAGCTCCTCCTGCACCTGGATCAGGCCTACGAGTTCGACCGTGTCGTCTACCTGTCTAATTACCTCACCCCGCATACCGATATCTTTGGCGACATTGAGCTGCTTCGCTCGGTGTTTCGTGCCTGCATGGGTCGCCGGGTCCAACTGCTGTATGTAGCGGGGCCCGCGGGTGCCGAGGGTGCCGCTGATGCCGCGGGGCGAACGGGCAAGGGCATTATCGCGCACGCAGCCAACGACCTGTGCCGCTACTACGCTGCTCGCGAGGGCGTTCAGGCCAAGATCCTGCGCGTGCCGTTCCTGTATACCGCGTCTGCCGCGCTGGAGGACCCGTTTTTGGTGCCGATGTTCGACGCATGCTCAACCGGATCGGCCGCTCTGCCGGGCGCGCAGGATGTGGCGTTTCCCCTGCTGTGTGCCGAGGAGCTTTCGGTGCTGGTACGCCGTATCTTCGACAGCTGGGATGGCAACTTTGAGACGCTCGACGTAGTCGATACCTTCCATCACACGGTGGGTGAGGTGGGCGAGGCCCTTCAGGCACTGTTCCCAGGGCTCTCAGTTGCCTATGGCGATTCTGCCGGCTACGCCCTGCCCGCCAGCGACGTCGCTCGCGTGCGCTATGGCTGGTTTCAGCGCTACGACTTGCTACGCGACCTCTCGACCATTCAGGCTCGCTGGGATGCTGGTCGTGCAAAGAAGGTCAACCCCTTGCGCGCGGCCATCGACCGCATTCAAATGCGCACGCTGCCTGTCAAATGCCTGGAGACGGCAGTCGCCTGGGTGCTCTTTGAAGTGCTGGAGCGCTTGTTCTCTCAATCGACCCAGCTCAACGTGCTCGATTATCGCCTGCTCTACGTGGTGCTCATCGGCACGCTGTATGGCTTGGACTTTGGCCTGGTTGCGGCGCTGCTGGCGTCGGTGGGTTTGGCCGCGAGTTACTTTACTCTGTACGGCTATACCTTCCAGGGCCTGTTCTACGAGCCGTCCAACTGGCTGCCGTTTATTGCGTACTTTGTTGTGGGTGCCGTTTGCGGCTATGTGCAGCTGCGCAATAGCGAAGCCATTAGGGCGGAGCGCGATCAAAACGAGCTCGTGCGCAACCGCAATACGTTCCTTACGCAGCTTTACCATGACGCGATCGAGGATAAGCGCGCGTACAGGCGCCAGATCGTGGGTCGCCACGACAGCTTTGGCAAGATCTTTGCCGTGACGCAGGAGCTCGACGTGTTCAACCCACGCGACATCTATCGCAAGTGCTGCGAGCTTCTGGGCGAGATCCTCGAGAACGATTCGGTGACGATCTACCATGTTTCTGGCGGAGCATTTGCACGCCTGGTGGCAGCAAGTCCCGCGATTGTCGAAGATGCCGCACGCTCGCTTACGCTTGAGCAGCTTGCGCCCCTTTTGGGCGACGGGGGTCGTTCGAACCTGTGGGTGAACCGCGAGCTGACGCCGGGGCTTCCCATGTTTGGATACACGATCGAGCGCGACGGGGCACCCGCCGTGTTGATCTTTGTACGTCGCGCGGCCGAAAACCAAATGACCCTCTATTATCAAAATCTGTTCCGCATCTTGTGCGGCCTGGTCGAAAGCGCGCTGGGCCGTGCCTTTGACTACGAGGCGGTGGCACAGGATAAACGCTGCGTTGACGGCACTTGCGTGCTCAAGCAGGCTGCCTTTGGCCAAGAGCTCGCGGCCGAGCAGGCGCTGGCAGATGGCAAGATGGGGAGTTTTTTGCTCCTGCGCGTGGTACCAGGCATGGAGCCTATCGGCGAGCTGGTGGGCGCGATTGGGTCGGCGATCCGCGAGAGCGATGCGGCGGGCCTGATCGACGGCGACGTGCTCTACCTGCTTATGCGCCAGGCAAAGGCATGCGATCTGCCCATTATCCGCGAGCGCCTGAGCGCAAAGCAGATTGCGGTGGAGCCCGTCGACGGCGAGGACATCGTGGCGCTGCTGCAACACATTGCTGACACCGGTGACGGTGAGGGGGATGCCGCTTGATCTCGCTTGTCGTTGCCGCCGTCTTGCTGCTGATTCATGCGCTGGTTTGCCTGGTGCTGTGGACGCTTATGAAGTTGGGCCTGCTGCCGGTGCGCGGGCACATGCTGGCTGTGATAGTGCTGGTGCCGCTGTGGGGCCCGTTGCTGGTGGTTCTGCTATCGGTCCGCGGCGCGGTGTTTGGCGAGAGGCTGAAAGAGTCTGCGCCGGAGTCGCTGCGCATTAACGACGAGCTCCATCGCAGCATCTTGGTACATGACCGTGAAGCCGATGCGGGCGTGATTCCGCTCGAGGAGGCGCTCATCGTCAACGACCCGGCAGAACGGCGCCGACTAATGCTCTCCATGCTCACCGAGGAGCCCGACGCGTACCTGGCGCAGCTGCAGGCGGCTAAGCTTAACGACGACGTTGAGGTGGCTCACTATGCCGCGACGGCGGTGGCGCAGATCTCCAAGGAGTCCGACCTTAAACTGCAGCAGCTGGAGCGTGCCTTTAAGACGGACCCGAGCGCGCAAAACCTCAACGAATACTGCGATTTTCTTGGTGAATACTTGGGCTCGGGCTTGGCTGAGGGGCGCGTGGCTCAGATTCAACGCCAACAGTACGCGCGCTTGCTTGCGCGTCGCTGCGAGCGCGAGGACACCCTTGAGCTTCGCATTCGATACGCGACGGCGCTGGCCGATGTCGGACAGATCGACGAGGCGCAGGCCGTGACCGACCAGCTGGTGCTCGACGTGCCCGAGGAGCAGGAGGTTTGGATGCTTTGTCTGCGCCTGGCGGTGATGCGCCGCGACGGTGACGAGGTCCACCGCGTGATCGATGCGATTGACAAACAGCATGTATACTTGAGCGCCGCCAACCGCGAGGAACTGGCGTTTTGGCGCAACGGAGAGGAGGCCCGATGAGCGTGGTACAGCATGTCCGCGACCGTGCGGGCCATTTTCGCTGGATGGGGCTGCTTGTGGTGTGGGCGGTCTTTATTGCCATGTCGGCCGTGCTGCTGGTGGAGCGCGCCGGCGTGCAGTACAGCGCTGGACAGCACAAGCTGGGCATGCTCGCCGCCAACGATGCGGTGCCGGCCTCCTCGGCAATATTTGGCCAAAAGCCCACGTGCCTGGTCATTACCGATTCCGATCAAGCTGGCGTCGAGGACGTAAAGGAGCAGTTCGACCAGATTCTGCTCGACATGAAGATCGCGCACCGCGACGTGGACCTTGCCCTGGACGGCGCGGATGCCATTCCCTCGCTGACCTCCTACGATCGCGTGATTTTGCTCATGCCGTCGCTCGATGGGCTCGGTACGCACCTGAGCGACATTATGAGTTGGGTGAGTGCCGGCGGTTCGCTTATGCTCGCCATGCCTCCGGATAACTCGGGCTATCTGCAAGTGATTGCTCCCAAGCTTGGCATTGAATCTGCTGGATATGACTATGTAAAAGCCGAAAGCATTGTGCCGAGCGAGGACTTTATGCTGGGCGGGGGAGAGCGCTACGAGCTCTCGGACCCCTTTGATTCGTCGCTTTCGGTTTCGCTGCGCGAGACGGCTCGTGTGTGGGCTAAGACCGGCGATGCGGGCGTCCCGCTCATTTGGTCGAATGACTGCGTTAGCGGTCGCACCGTGGTGTGCAATATCGGTATCTATGACAAGGTCATGCGCGGTTTTTACGCCGCGGCGATCAGCCTTCTGGGCGATGCCACGGCCTACCCCGTCATCAACAGCGCCGTCTTCTATCTGGACGACTTTCCCAGCCCCGTGCCCTCGGGCGACGGCACCTATATCAAGCGCGACTACGGGCTTTCTATCGCCGACTTTTATGCCAAGGTCTGGTGGCCCGATCTGCAAAAGCTCGCGCAAAAATATGGCGTTCGCTTTACCGGCGTGATGATCGAAAACTACGAGGACGCGGTCAACCAGACCGAGCCCGCGCGCCAGGCCGATACCACGCAGTTCCGCTACTTTGGCGGCATGTTGCTGCAGATGGGCGGAGAGCTGGGTTTCCACGGCTACAACCATCAGCCGCTGGCGTTCTGGGATACCGACTATGGCACACTGTACGACTACAAGACGTGGAAGAACAAGGAGACGCTCGTCGCATCGCTCAACGAGCTTATCGCCTTCCAGGACGAGGTGCTGCCCAACGCGCACGGCTCGGTCTATGTGCCACCGTCGAATATCCTTTCGGCCCGTGCGCGCAAGCTTATCGGCACCGACGTTCCGCGCATTAAGACCATCGCTAGTACGTATTTTGAGGATGGCACCGACCTGCCGTACGTACAGGAGTTTGGCGTGGCGAGCGATGGCATTGTGGAGCAGCCACGTATTGTCTCGGGCGGCATGGTCGACGATTCCTATATGCGCCTGGCAGCCGTGTCCGAGCTCAACATGCACTACGTGAGCACGCACTTTATGCATCCGGACGACCTTTTGGACCCCGATCGCGGAGCCAAGGAGGGCTGGGAGGTCTACGAGGGCGGCCTGACCGACTACCTGGACTGGCTTTCCAAGTCTGCGCCCGACCTGCGTCGCCAGACCGGCTCGGAATGCTCGGGCGCCATCCAGCGTTTTTCGTCCGTGACGGTGAGCGTGGATACAGACGCGAATGCCTGGACGCTCAGCCTGGGCAATTTCCACGACGAGGCTTGGCTCATGTTCCGCGCCAACAACGGCGAGCCGGGTGCAGTCACGGGTGGCGAGATTACGCATCTGACGGGCGATCTGTACCTGGTCAAAGCCACGGACAAGACGGTGACCATTGCACGCAAGGAGGGTGGCGACAAATGAGAATCTGTTTGGTACTCGAGGGTTGCTACCCCTATGTGCACGGCGGCGTATCTACCTGGATGCATGGCTACATACAGGCCATGCCCGAGCACGAGTTTGTGCTGTGGGTGATTGGCGCGCATGCTGCCGACCGCGGCAAGTTTGTCTACGAGCTGCCCGGCAACGTGGTCGAGGTGCACGAGGTATTTCTGGATGACGCCCTGCGGCTTTCGGGCGAGCAAGAAGAGGCCGACTTTAACGACCGCGAGCGCGAGGCGCTGCGCCGCCTGGTGTCGCTTTCTAATCCGGACTGGGACGTGCTATTTGATATCTTCCAGCGCCGTCGCGTGCATCCGCTCTCGTTTTTGCAGAGCCGCACGTTTATGGATATCTTTCGCGACGTGTGCCTGGCCGAGTACCCATACACGCCCTTTGCCGATGCATTCCACACCATGCGCTCTATGCTGCTGCCCGTGCTCTACCTTCTGGGCAGCGAGGTGCCGGTGGCCGATGTGTACCACGCCATCTCGACCGGCTACGGCGGCCTGCTCGCCTGTCTGGGCTCAAGCGTTCACCAGGCTCCGGTGCTGCTGACCGAGCACGGCATTTATACCCGCGAGCGCGAGGAAGAGATCATTCGTGCCGACTGGGTCGTGCCGTCGTTTAAGGACCGCTGGATTCGCTTTTTCTACCTGCTTTCGGAGGAGATCTACCGCCGCGCCTTCCGCGTGACGAGCTTGTTCCATAACGCCCGCAAGACGCAGATCCATATGGGCTGCGATGCGGACAAATGCCTGGTTATTCCCAACGGCATCCAGTTCGACCGCTTTAATGACATTCCCTTAAAGCCCGATGACGGCTGGGTGGACATTGGCGCGGTGGTGCGCCTGGCGCCCATCAAGGACGTCAAGACCATGATCTATGCCTTCTTTGAGCTGCACGAGCGCCTGCCCAAGGTGCGTCTGCACATCATGGGTGGCGTGGACGACGAGGAGTACGGTGCCGAGTGCCACGCGCTGGTCGATACCCTGGGCGTGCGCGATCTGGTCTTTACCGGGCGCGTCAACGTGGTCGAGTACATGGAAAAGCTCGACTTTACCATTTTGACGAGCATCTCCGAGGGCCAGCCGCTCAGCGTGCTGGAGTCGCTTGCAGCGCGCCGTCCCTGCGTGACGACCGAGGTGGGCTGCTGCCGCGAGCTGCTCGAAGGCGCCCCGGGCGATGACTTTGGCGTGGCAGGTTTTTTGACGCCGCCCATGTATCGCAAGGGCTTGGCCGATGCCATGGAGCGCATGTGCGCGAGCCGCGCCCGCCGCATTGAGATGGGGGAGCGCGGCCAGCGTCGCGTTGCCACGTACTTTTTGCACGAGCAGATGCTCGCCAACTATCGCGCGCTGTACGACGAGACGGCGCGTGCGTTTGACCTGCCCAGAGAGGGGGAGTAGCCGGTGGCCGGAATCGGTTTTGAGCTCAAACGCCTGTTTAGGCGCAAGGGTCTGTTTGCCACGATGCGCGCTTACGGCTACGCCGGCATTGTATGCACGGGCCCCATGCTGCTGGGTGTGCTGCTCCAGGTGGGTATCTTGGTGCTGTGCGGTCTGTGGGGCGTGGGGCGCGCCAACCAGGACCTGCTGGTGTGCATGGTGACCTATACGCTGCTGGCATCGCTCACGCTCACAAGCTTTTTCTCCATGCCGGTCACGCGCTTTTTGGCCGACATGCTCTTTGCCGAGCGCGAGGATGAGATCCTGCCTTCGTTTTGGGGATCTAATGCCATCATGCTCGTTGCGGGCACGGTGCTCTACGGCGTCTTTTTGCTGTTCTCGGGCGCCACGCTGCTGCAGGGGCTGCTGTGCCTGTGGCTGTTCAACATTATGATCGTCAACTGGAACGGCATGAGCTACCTCACGGCCATCAAAGATTACCGCGGTATCCTGTGCAGCTTTGCGGCTGCCATTGGTGTGGCGTGCCTGTGCGCCCTGGCCGCGCTGGCACTGGGGCTGCCGCCGGTCGAGGGCCTGTTGGCGTCAATCGCTCTAGGCTACGGCGTCATGCTCGCCTGGGATGTGGTACTGCTGTACCGGTATTTTCCACGGAGTGACCGGAGTCCCTGGCGTTTTTTGCGCTGGCTCGACCAATTTATGCCGCTTGCGCTTACGGGGCTGTTTACCAACTTGGGGCTTTTCGCACACCTGGTTATTATCTGGGCGGGCCCTATTGGCGTGCAGATCAAAGGCCTGTTTTACGGGGCTCCTTACCATGACGTGCCGGCACTCATTGCGTTTTTGACCACACTCGTCACGACCGTCAACTTTGTGGTCTCGGTCGAAGTTAATTTCTATCCGCGCTATCGCGACTACTACAGCCTATTCAACGATGGCGGCGTGGTAGGCGACATTGTGGTGGCCGAGGAGGAGATGCTCTCCACGCTTAACAGTGAACTGCGCTTTTGTGCGCTCAAGCAGCTGTTTGTGACCGCGGCGGTCATTTCGCTCGAGACCACGGTGCTCTCGGCCCTACCGCTGGGCTTTAACAATCTGATGCACGGGTATTTTCGCACGTTATGCGTAGGCTACGGCCTGTATGCCGTGGGCAACACGATCCTGCTTATCTTGCTGTACTTTACCGACTACAAGGGGGCCGTGCTGGCCTCGGGGCTGTTTGCCGGTGTGGCCGGGCTGGCGACTGCCGTTTCTCTGCTCTTGCCGCAGCAGTTTTACGGCTTTGGCTTTTTGTTGGGTGCGGTGGTGTTTTTTATCATGGCCCTGCTGCGGCTCGATACCTATACCGCCAACTTGCCGTATCGTATCCTGAGCCAGCAGCCCATTGTGGCGACCGACAAAACGGGTCGCTTTACACGGCTGGGCCGCTTGCTCGACCGTGCCGAGCAGCGCTATGAGGAGTGCCGCCGCAAGGGCGTGCCGCACGGCGCGTTTCAGCGCGCAGTAGTTCGCGTGTATCGCAACCATTGGGGAGGTTCTGATGATCGATAAGTTGATGTCTCGCCGCTGTCTGATCGAGGCGGCTGCCGGCGCGCTGCTGCTTTCGGGCTGCTCATCTCAGGACGAATCCTCGACCAAAAAGGTCAAAAAGCAGGACAAGATTAAAAAGGCCGAGGCCTCCGACCAGTCCAAGCATCTGCGCGATAAGGACGAGCTGTACGAGGTCTACGACGACTCGGACATTGTGACCATGTACCTGACGGTCTCGCGCGGCAACAGCTCCGAGAACACCGACCACAGCTGGGCCGAGATCAACACGTACTCGGTGTATGACTATGCCGACATGGGCGTGACGCGCTATCAGGTTATGGGCCTGCTGCAGCCGGGCGACGAAGACGGCCCGGTGGCCGGCGAGGTTGGCTATGGCGAGGAAGCGCCCAATGCCACCGTGCAGGTGCGCGGCCAGACGTCGAGCTCCTACACGCAAAAGAATTACAAGGTGGAGCTCAAAAAAGGCAAGGGCACCTGGCGCCAACAGCGCGCGATTGCGCTCAACAAGCACATGGGCGAGGGTATGCGTTTTCGCAACAAGATGGCCTACGACCTTATCCGCGGGATTCCCCAGATGATGGGCCTGCGCACGCAGTTTGTGCATCTGTGGGTGTGCGACCAGACCGAAAAGTCCAACGATACCTTTGAGGACTACGGCCTGTTTACGCAGGTGGAGCAGCTCAACAAGACGGCGCTTAAGGCACATGGCCTGGATAAGAGCGGGCACCTGTATAAGGTGAACAGCTTTGATTTCCATCGCTACGAGGACACCATTAAGCTTGCCGACGATCCCGACTACAACCAGGCAAGCTTTGAGGGTATGCTCGAGATTAAGGGCGATTCGGACCACACCAAGCTCATCGAGATGCTCGACGCCCTCAACGACGAATCGCAAAAGATCGATGACGTGCTCGACGCCTACTTTGATACCGAGAATCTGGTCTATTGGCTGGCGTTTCAGATCCTGACGGGCAACTGCGATACGCAGAACCGTAACTGCTATCTGTATAGCCCGCTCAACTCCAATACGTGGTACTTTTTGGATTGGGATAACGACGGCATGCTGCGTAAGCTGGAGCTTTCTCTTACCGGGTTTTCGGACTACGCGAGCTGGGAGCGCGGTGCAAGCAACTACTGGGGCAACGTGCTGTTTAACCGCGCGTTGCGCAGCAAGTCGTTCCGCAGCGAACTCGACCGTGCCGTCAAGGACTTGCGCTCGTATTTGACCGAGACTCGCCTGGCCAAGATGATCAAGCACTACCGCGAGGTGACTGAATCTCTGGTCTTTGCTTCGCCCGATATCGACAATCTGCCTGTCACCAAGGACCAATACGAGCAGATCGCCGCGGCGATTCCCTCCGAGATCGAGGAGAACTACAAGAGCTTTCGCGAGAGTTTTAAAAAGCCCATGCCGTTCTACATCGGCGTGCCGCAGATCGATAACGGTAAGCTGCGCATTAACTGGGATGCGTCTTACGACTTTGAGGCGCGCGACATTCGCTACACTGTAGAGCTTGCGCGCGACTATGCCATAAGCGATGTGGTCTTTAAGGCCGAGGACGTGCTGCTTCCCGAGGTGACCTGCGATGCGCCCGATGCCGGGCAGTATTTTGTGCGCGTGCGTGCCACCAACTCCGACGGCTATACACAAGATGCGTTTGACTACTATGTGACCGACGACGGCAAGAACTACGGCATGAAGTGCTTTTACGTGCAAGACGGCGGTAAGGTCGTGGAGGACACGTATGAGGAGGGTTAGCGCGCTGCTTGAGCGCTTGGCGGCCCCGCCTGTGCGTGCCACACAGGAACGTTACCGCCACGAGCTCAAATATCTCATTAACGAGGGCGAGCACGCTGCGCTTGCCTGTCGCATGGCGCCGGTGTTTAAGCTGGACAAGCATGCGCGGGCGGGCGGTTATACCATTCGCAGCCTGTATTTTGACGACTACTGCAACTCGGCCTACGAGGAAAAAGACGCCGGCATTCTCATGCGCAAAAAGTATCGCGTTCGCATCTATAACGGCAGCGACAAGGTGATTAAGCTCGAGCGCAAAAAGAAGTACGGTAGCTGGATCTATAAGGAGGACGCGCCGCTCACACGTGGCGAGTTTGAGCAGATTCTGGCTGGCGACTACGGCTTTTTGCTGAGGAGCCCCTATCCGCTCTGTCGCGAGTTCTACATCGAGTGCATCTGCAACATGATGCGCCCGCGGACCATCGTGGACTACGAGCGTGAGCCGTGGGTGATGGATGAGGGCACCGTGCGCGTTACGTTTGACATGAACGTGCGTGCCGCGGTGGGAAGCTTCGATATCTTTGACGCGACGCTGCCCGTGCTGCCGGTCCTGGAGCCCGGCAAGCTGGTGATGGAGGTCAAGTTTACGGAGTTTTGCCCGCAGCTGGTGCGCGATTTGGTGCCGCCGGGCGCGGCCGAGCTTACGGCGGTCTCCAAGTACTGCCTGTGTTACGAAAAGACCGCCTACCTGCGCGGATTTAATTACTGGGAATCGGATTTTGAGAACCGAGGGGATATTTAGACCATGAGCACCAGGGACTTTTTTAAGAACTCCGTTTTGGAGGCGTTTGGCCAGGTCGACCCTGCCAAGATTGGCCTTTCGCTGCTTGTGGCGCTCGCCATGGGTATCCTGATCTATTACGTGTACAAGCGCTTTTTTACCGGCGTGGTGTATTCGCGTAGCTTTGCCGTGACGCTTGTGGGCATGTGCGTGCTCACCTGCATGGTCACGCTCGCGATCTCGACGAACGTGGTCATCTCACTCGGTATGGTCGGTGCTCTGTCTATCGTCCGCTATCGTACGGCGGTCAAGGACCCGCTCGACCTGCTGTATTTGTTTTGGTCCATTACCACGGGCATTACGGCAGGCGCCGGCATGTACGCGCTCGTGGCGCTCACGGCGGTGGTCATCGTGGTGATGATCGCCGGGTTTGCGAGCCATCAGGACAAGGCGCGCGTGTACATGATGGTCATTCACTACACGGGCCAGACCACCGGCGACGATATCGTGCGTGCATTTGGGCGCACCAAGTTTTCCGTCAAGTCCAAGACGATGCGCGGCGACAAGGTCGAGATGGCCGTTGAGGTGTTCTCGGACGGCGTGGATATGCCCTATGCCGACGCCATCCGCGCGCTCGATGGCGTGGAAGATCTAACGTTGATCCAATACAACGGCGAATATCACGGCTAATTTTGTTCCGGCGTTCTAACGAACGCCGGACCGCTCGACGCTGCTTGCGCTGACGTTTTCTCGACCTGGGTGGGCTGGTCTTGGTTTGGTTTTATGTAAGGGATGGTGCCGCGTGGACGTGCAACAGCTAGAAGAGTCCTGGGCTGCAAGGGCCGGCGCGCGTGAGGCGCGTCTTGTTGCGGCCTCGCACGTGCCGGCGGCGCTGTCGCTGCTGGGGATTGTGCGGCCTAGTGATCGCCTGGTGGCCTTTGCGGACGACTTTGCCGATGCGTTTGCGCGCGGCTTTGATGCCTGCGACGTTGTGCTCGTGGGGGAGCCGTCGGTTGCGGCGTTTACCGCCGCGTCCGAGGGCTTGGATGCTTCGTTTGATGCCGAGGGTCCGCACCTGTGGTGGTTCGTCAACTCCATCGGCGGGTTTGGTCTGCGCGTGCCCGATCTGCGTGCGCTGGGTCGGGCGGCGCGTGAGGCCCGTGCGCTGCTTGTGGTGGATAACACCGTGGCAAGCGTCTTTGGGTGCGATCCGCTGCGTTTGGGTGCCGTCCTGTCGCTCGAGGCGCTCGACCGCGTGTGCGCCGGTAAGGCTCCGCGCAAGCTCGTTGCCGCTCCGGTGGCACGCTCGCAGCTCAAGCGCCATCGCGTGGATGCCGCTTCCGAGTGCGCGCATACGTTGTTTGCTGGCTGTGGGGCGTCGGCGCTCGATTTGTCTGCCGAGGAGGCCGACGTGCTGGAGCGTGGGCTCTCCTCGCTTAACGCTCGCATGCAGGCACACTTCGACCGCGCCCGTGCGCTGGCCGAGTATCTGGCCACCAACGAGATGGTGCGCGAC